>MDTC01110385.1_pt1 | contig 10223 bp, 7 predicted proteins | sample 811181 | NCBI WGS metagenome assembly MDTC01 (sample SAMN05326644, study PRJNA326480) | marine metagenome | isolation source: seawater | place: Pacific Ocean: North | collected 2011
ATCGCTTGGCACTGAAACTTGGAGGGTTGTTTGAACATTGCTTAATGCCGGTACGTTAGCCATCTCTTGATCAGCAAATACGAGATTCCAGCCCGGAGGTATTACTCTCTGTTGATTCAGCAGTGTTGGATTTGAGGATTGTTGCCATGGGTAAGAAATGTTACTGGTCTGATTGAACACCGTGTCATCGGCAGCTTGTTGTAGAGTCAATTTTTCTGCTGCACTTAAGCCGATTGAATCGTTGGTTTCAACAGAGAAATTGCCCGTCATAGAGGCGTAGATAACGCACGCAGCGAGATATGCACCCGAGAGCGAAGCATGGACACCATCGCTCGAATAGAGATTATGGAAAGCACTTCCAGGAGCCTCAGGAGTTCCTCCCGAGTTCTTGACTGTATGATAGATGTTTGCGAAGCCGAGGCCAACAGGAGCAATCCACACATCGCGTGAGGGCGTGGTCATGTTATCATGGAAATCAACATATCCTTGTCTCAAACGCTCTTGCATATTGGTGTAGTTCGAGTAAATGATTGGGTTAAGTGGATCTGCAGCAAGGTAACCCCATGTCATCATCAGCATAACTTGTGAACCCTCCTGTTCTACTGCATCTGCAATAAGTACTCCACTATCTTTGCTAGTTATCCAATCTTGATCGGTTCTATCGAATCCTGGAATTTGACTCTGGTCTTGGAGGACAACGAAGTCCCAATCATGTCCAGAATTTCTCAGCGTTGTGTTCCATGAGTCACCTGATGTATTGATACTATCCCAGTGGTCTTCTAGCGTCAGCGAACCAGCGGTTTTAGCAACTGTTGAGTTATGTTCTCCGACTGAATCAAACAGGTCTGCAAGGATGACGTCCATGTTGTTGGTGTAAATGAAACTGTTACCGTACATCAAAACGTCCTCTGGAACCTCAACGGTCGGGGAGGTATTGTTACTGTGATTACTGGAGCTATTGCTGTAATTGGCCCAGAAACCTACCAAATCTGGTTCTGCATCAACATCCAGCAGAATAGTATCCGGCGCATTACCATCATTATTGACATCAATGGTAAAGTTTGCAGTCGTTCCTGCCAGCATTTGCTGCAGTGGGCCGTTTATTGTATTGAACTCGACCGATGAAGCATAGGCTGGCTCTACTGTTACTGACGCCGTGATATTGTTGGATAATTCGCTACCATACTCACTAACGTTAATCGTGAAGGTACCGCTGTTTTCTGGTATTGCATTGATACTTAGAACCACAGACAGATCTATGGTTGTTGACCCAGTTGGAATTACCTCTTCTGTTGAATTACTAACCAACGTGATGTTCCAAACACTACTCAATGCTTGGGTTTCTAAACTAACGTTGTAACTGGTTGTGTAGTCTCCGCCATTCTCGATTGTAAGGGTTATGTTAGCCGCATCACCACCCTGAATCACCACATGGGGATTGTCGAGAGAAAGTAAAATCGTATTGGTTGCTGATACGTTAACAACCATTGGAGTTAGGCTCGTTAATACCAATAAACCAACAAACATCATTGCTTTTGATGCACTACGCGACATAAGACCATACCAACCCAATAAGACACCCCTATTGAGTGAATCGGACATTTGGACTATATTTGTCCCATCATTGCTTCTGTTGTAGCGCGCGGATTTTGTCCTCATGAAGCACTTCCCAAGGGAACTCCCCATGCTCGGTAGGAACTCGACCAAAGTGACCACCTGCAGCAGTTATGGAGTATATTGGCGCTTGCAAGCGAAGGTCTCTGGCAATGGCTCCCGGCCTAAAGTCGAATACCTGTTTGACTCTGTTGCCGACATCATGTTCACTGAGCGAAGAAGTCCCAAAGGTTTCCACGCGGACGCTAACAGGTTCAGCCACGCCGATTACGTATGCTAACTGAATCTCACAGCGAGATGCTAGACCTGCCGCAACCACGTGTTTGGCAGCCCAGCGGGATGCATACGCTGCTGAACGATCAACTTTGGATGGGTCCTTGCCCGAAAATGCGCCACCACCATGTCGACCCATACCACCGTATGTGTCAACAATAATTTTCCTCCCTGTTAGTCCAGCGTCAGCATAAGGGCCACCTGGGTCAGCGAATCTGCCAGTACCGTTAACCACCAATTTGTAACCGTCGGACAATAACTCAGATGGAATGGAATGCTCGACAACATGCTCTTTGATCGCTTGTTCAATATGTGCCAGTTCTTGTGATTCTGAACCTCCAAATTCATCCTTCAATCTATCATCATGTTGAATCGCAATTACCACAGTGTGTACCTTCTCAACATTACCCTCTGAATCGTACTGTACGGTCACCTGCGATTTACCGTCAGGACGTGCCCAGGACAAAATTCCCTGTTCTCGAACCGCAGTCAGTCTTCTAGACAACCTTTGAGATAGCGCTGCTGCTAAGGGGAAATACCTACCCTGCAGACCGTCATACGCCTCAGTCTCTTCACAGGCGTAACCAAACATCATGCCTTGATCGCCAGCTCCCTGATTCAATCCGTCTTGGTTGACCCCCTGAGCGATATTTGCTGATTGCGTGGTTATGTGCACTTGAACCTCACAAAAATCGGGGTCGGTGGCATCCATGCCAATTGAGTGAGAAGTATAGCCAATATCCGCTGCTGCCTTACGAGCAATCAACTCATAATCTGGCACCTCGCCAGCAAGCGAGACTTCCCCCGCAAGAACAATTAATCCTTGGTCTTGTTTACCTTTCACGCAGGTTTCTACCGCCACTCTTGCATTGGCGTCAACCGCTAAGCATGCATCAACAATAGCATCTGATATCGCATCGCACAGTTTATCTGGATGCCCGCTGGTTACAGATTCTGAGGAAAAAAGGACTTCAGTCATGCGCTGAGGCGGCAACAACCACTTTATGAATCAATCGTATAATCGTTATCCTGATTATTCTCATTAGTAATAAATTAGTGTGCTATGAGTTTCTAATTATCAATAATACCTAGCGAATGCTTGATGACCTATGCCAAGTCCCGCCCATCCATGAGCAATTACGTACCAACCCATTATCGCACCCATACCCTAGGTGAAATACAGAGTAGTGGTGCAGAGCTGATTGACACTGAGGTGACTGTGGCCGGTTTTATGGAAGCTAATAGGGGTAAAGGAGCGATTTGCTTTGTCGATTTACGTGACGGAACTGGCAAGACCCAAATATTCCTCAAAGCGGATAATGTTGGTTCGGAAGCTCTAGATATGGTGCAAAGAATGACGCGGGAATCAACATTACAATTCACCGGCAAAGTAAGTGAAAAACGTCCTCCAAAATTGAAAGAAGGTGAATCCCCGCCACCGCCCGCATACGAAGTGATCGCGGAATCTGTTGTCGTAATCGCCAAAGCTGAAGCGCCACTACCACTAGGGGTAACTGACACTGTCCATGTCGAGTTAGACACTAGATTGGACAACCGATTCCTCGATTTGAGAAGGGCCCACATAGCAGCAATGTTCAGACTGCGTGGCAAAGTATTGCAATACGGAAGAGAGGCGCTAATTAGTGAGGGGTTTTTTGAGACACACACACCGAAAATTGTCGCTACTGCTACCGAAGGCGGCACGGACCTTTTCCCAATGCAGTACTTCGATACACCGGCATTCCTGAACCAATCACCACAACTGTTCAAACAGTTGTGTATGTCTGGAGGTTTAGAAAGAGTGTTTGAAATTGGACCAGCATTTAGGGCGGAAAAGCATGACACGTACCGTCACTTGAATGAGTTCATATCATTCGATATAGAATGCTCATGGTCGACAGATGATGATGTAATGGGAGTCCTAGAGCGAATGATTCACCACATGTGGCAATCAATTGCTGATGATGAAGAATCTCAATCCTACATAGCAACCATCAACCAATATCGTGCCAGCAAAGGCGAGGAACCTGTTGAAGTCATTGTTCCAGAGCTACCATTTCCGAGAGTTTCTTACTGTGATGCCATAAGAATCATCAAAGAAAAAGGTGGAGAAATTGAGTGGGGGGATGACATTGACGCAGAGAATTCAGATTTGTTAGCTGATGACCTGCCACAGTTTTACTTTCTTCCACGATGGCCGATGGCGCTCAAACCATTCTACATTCATCACGTAAAAGGAGAGGATGGCTCAACCGGCGAGCAATTAAGTCGTGGATTCGATCTTAACTTTGGGCGGGATGAATTAACGTCCGGTGGTCAACGTGAACACCGGATGGACGTGCTGATTGATAATCTGAAAAAAATGGATTTAGACCCAGAGGAATTTGAGTTCTACGTCGCAGGATTTAGACATGGTGTGCCACCACACGCTGGATGGGGCTTGGGAGTTGAAAGAATCCTGATGAAATTAACAGGGGCAAAAAACGTTAGAGAAACTGTGTTGTTCCCAAGAGACAGAAAGCGTGTTAGTCCTTAGGTACTAACTGTGTTCGATCCATTGGTTACCGTCCCAGTAATGATAGGTATTATCGCTCATTTTTCTCCAAGTATAACCAGATTCATCGGTCCATTGATTGACTATCTGCAGTTGGTTAGTACCTAAAGCAGCCGCATTTAGCTCATTCTGGGTACCAGTAGAATAGTCTTTTGCGGTTGATATTCCATCACTGCCACTTGAATTACGGTTGCGCACGAACAGGGCAACAGCCGCAGCGATTGCTGCGATTACTACTACTGCGATAATTATGGTATTTCTCCGCTTTTCATCGGCGGCTTGTTCGGCCGCTGCTTTGGCTTCTGCGATTGCTTGGGCATTATCCCCGACACCGTTGCTGTCTGAATCTAATGTTTCAGTTGGATCATCAGGGAAGGCATCCGCATTGTCACCCACGCCATCGGAGTCACTGTCTGCGGATTCTGTAGAATCGTTTGGTGCCCAGTCTGAATTATCGCCAACTCCATCGTTGTCAGTGTCGGTGGTTTCAGTTGGATCATCATCGAATGCGTCAGCGTTATCTCCTACTCCGTCCCCATCCGCATCAGATGTTTCTGATGGGTCGTCATCGAAGGCGTCTGCATTATCTCCTACTCCGTCCCCATCAGCATCAGATGTTTCTGATGGGTCATTATCGAAGGCATCTGCATTATCTCCGACCCCGTCACCGTCAGTATCAGTTGTTTCCGATGGGTCATCATCGAACTCGTCCGCATTGTCACCGACCCCGTCGAAATCCGAGTCTACTGTCTCGCTGGGATTTTGAGGAAATGCGTCAGCATTGTCACCAACACCGTCTGAGTCACTATCTGTGGTTTCACTTGGATCGTTGGGTGCCCAATCGGCATTGTCACCAACGCCATCGGAATCTGAATCCGCTGTCTCAGTTGCATCTTGGGGAAACACATCAGAATTATCACCAACGCCATCAGAGTCAGTATCTGCTGTCTCCGTTGCGTCGTCAGGGAACGCATCGGAGTTATCGCCAACGCCATCGCCGTCACTATCAGCTGATTCTGACGCATCATTGACCGCCCAATCTGAGTTATCACCAACTCCGTCGCCGTCCGAGTCAACGGTTTCGCTTGGGTCAGCAGGGAAAGCATCAGCATTATCTCCTACGCCGTCGCCGTCACTATCAGCTGATTCTGATGCATCGTTAGGTGCCCAGTCTGAGTTATCACCAACGCCATCGCCGTCAGAGTCAACGGTTTCGCTTGGGTCAGCAGGAAAAGCATCAGCATTATCTCCTACGCCGTCGCCATCTGTATCGGCTGATTCTGATGCATCGTTGGGTGCCCAGTCTGAGTTATCACCGACACCATCACCATCACTGTCAGCAGTCTCTGATGCATCATTTGGGAATGCGTCTTCATTGTCGCCGATACCATCCCCATCCGAATCTGCCCATTCGTTCGGGTTATCTGGTGCCCAGTCTGAGTTATCACCGACTCCGTCACCATCAGTATCTTGCTGTTCATTTGGGTCATCGGGGAAAGCATCACCATTATCTCCAACCCCGTCGCCATCCGAGTCAGCCCATTCGTTAGGGTCATCTGGAAAAGCATCGTTGCTGTCGGTGAAGCCATCACCGTCTGAGTCTTTTTCTTCTAATTCTGTAATTAGAATTAGAGTGTTAGACCAAACGTCTCCGTTGTTACCACTCGCCATGTTGGCGTTCATTACCGCCAGTTCTACAACCACATCGCCAGTTCCGACAGCCGGTGGTTGCCAGTCAAACGTCCACGAAGTTGCCGACCGGCTAGAGTGAGTTACGCTGTTTCCACTGATTTTGGTGTTGGCACCCGGATTAGATAGCGTTCCGGCGTCTATTTGTAGCGAGAATCCGCCGCCTGACCCGACATTGCCACCGGTAAAACTGATTGTTATGCTGTATGATGGCACCGATGGGTCATACTCGATGGGGAAATTGTCGGTAGGTGATATCGACGAACTCGAGCCACCGTGGCAATTACAACCTGATGCACCGGAGTTATGTCGGCCAGAAGAGTTACCCTCTGACAATGGAACGGTTAGTGCCAGCATCAGTGTCAATGTCAAGAAGATTGTCGTAGCCTTGGCCCTCATTTTATCATTCAACCTAGGTCTGCTTTGGCTTTATTGATTGCGGAGTTTCGTTTAGTTTAATCGAGATGCGTAATTATTGCCTGACTACTTCGCCGTATTCATTACGTTTGGCTCTCTTGATTTTGATGATTGATTGTTTCCTGCGACTTCCACCCGAATATGTGGTATATTGTTGACTAACCTCGACTAAGGGTCTTGATTTTCTTATCCCAAGGGGTCCACGCTTCCTACTGGGTCTTGCAGCATTATGTTGAGTTTTCAAGCGGTTAATATCTGTAGACACACCTGCATCTAAGTTCCAGTCGACCATATGCTTTACAACGCTCTAGTCGGTATAAACGGTTGTTTATTGGATGATGTCACTTGGTTTTGCTTGCGGAGCATGACGCGTGATGTTTCCATCAGAGTCGACCACAAATTTTTCGAAATTCCAGCGAATTGGCCCTTCATGACCATCAATACCGCTGACAGCGGTTAATTTTTTGAATAATAATGCCTGACTCTGCCCGTTAACATCTATTTTTGCCATTAGTGGAAATGTCACGCCGTACTTATCACTGGTAAAATCACATATTTGTTGGTGAGAGCCTGGTTCTTGACCACCGAATTGGTTACATGGAAAGCCAACTACTACCACATCATCAAGCTGTGAAACCTGCTGCAGGCTAGTATAGTGCCGGGTTAATCCGCACCTGCTCGCTACATTGACAACTAGCCACTGCTTGGTATCCTCATTACTCAATTTTCTCAGTGTTTGTGTTTTTCCATCCATGTCGAGGAATTCTACATCAAGTACATTTGACATTATTTACAACTTTAACCTATCACTCTTATACTATCGTTTAGGCTAGCAATCATGATAGATGGAGCATCATTGCGACTTACATGGCAGTAGACAGAATGCAGTGGGGTGCTGAAGCCTGGCAATTTGCTGACCTGTACATGCCGGACATAAACTCTCCATTCGAAACAGAACACGGCATCCCCTGTGTCATGCTTATCCACGGTGGATTTTGGAAAGACAAGTACGATCTTGAATTGATGAAACCTATCGCTGAGGATTTGGCAGAGGCAGGGGTGGCTGCTTGGAATATCGAATTTAAGCGATGGTCGAAAGATGAACAGGGTGTGTGGATGGACACCATCTCCGATGTCATGCGAGCCTGGGGGCAATTAGCGCTAATACCCGGAATTGACATTATGCGGTCAATGGTCATGGGACATTCTGCAGGAGGTCAGCTCGCATTAATATTAGCCGCTAAAGGGGAAAGAAAACCATGGTTGGCGATTGCTCAGGCGCCAATTACGGATTTAGTTGGCTCCGACCATGCTAAACTATCCGATGACGGTGATGCTGTCAGACGCTGGATTGGTTGCTCTCCCGAGGAGGATACCAAATTGTGGTCAAACCTGAACCCTGTTGATAACCCGCCAATTGCACCGGTGTTGCTAATCCATGGTGAGACTGATGATGAAGTGCCAATTTCTCAATCAGTGGCCTATGCAAGAGTAATGGAGGCTAAAGGTGCGGATGTTCAAAAGTTGTGGCTGCCAGGTAACCACTACACAATAATTGATGCAGCCAGTGACGACTGGCTAGTACAACTCAACGCGATATTAGATTGGTTGTGATGAATAATAATATGTCTAATGACCGATTGGCGTGAACATGGACCTATTGGCTGATGGTTTTCCTTTTTCAAAAACTGCCTTGTACGGCAAACATGCTTTGGTATTTGGTGCCAGTAAAGGTATTGGTGCCGCTACGGCAAAAATGATGGCGATGGCCGGGGCCGATGTTACTCTATGTGCCCGTAACGAGGATTCTTTGAGTGAGTTGACGCAAGAGATTGCCCAATATTCTAGCGGCAAAATTTCCCACTATCCAATTGACTTAGAGAAACTTTCAACCATTGATGAAGCAATCAAGACGATTTTGGAGAACAACGGTCCTGTTCACATTCTTATTAATAATTCAGGAGGCCCCCCAGGAGGGCCACTTCTGAAAAATTCAGTTGACGATTTTCACGCGCCATTCACTAGACACTTGCATGCTGCACACCAAATAACCAAATTATTGGTGCCTGGAATGGAAGCGGCTGGTTATGGCCGCATTATCCAAATCATCTCTACTTCAGCAAAGGAACCAATACCAAATCTAGGGCTTTCAAACACTTTGCGTGGGGCGATGGCAAGTTGGGCTAAATCCCTTTCGAGGGAACTCCATCCCTGCATTACCATCAACAATGTCCTGCCTGGGTTTACCGACACGGATAGGTTGAGTAGCTTAGCAGATTCTATCAACAAAAAAACTGGTAAATCACATGCTGAAATACACGACGATTGGATGAATCAAGTGCCCATAGAACGACTGGTTGACCCACTGGAGACTGCTGCAGCAGTCACTTATCTTGCACTACCTGTGGCTGGAGCAATTAGAGGAGTGTCACTAGCGGTCGATGGCGGCCGATTACGGAGTATTTGATTCAACGATACAAGTCAAACCACACTGGATAGTGGTCTGATACGTTGGTATCGGTGATTGTTGTATCAATGCCCCATGAGCCAACTAATCTGCCGTTTAGATTATCCATAGTCACTATTCTATCGTATGCACAATCTGTCGATGAAACTGTAGTATCTGCCAAATCATGCACTAACCAGTGGTATTGAGACATACGCATTGGCGACTCCCACAATTCCTGTGCTGTGGCATAACTGCAGTCAGCGTTAAGGTCGCCCAATAATATCAAGTCGGTTTCAAGAGTGTTATTCTCGCGATAACTCTCTATTACCGTGTGTAGTGCATCGATTTCGGCCAAAGCAGCTGCGGGTTTGGTATGAACTGTAAATACTGTGAAGTCAAAACCAGAACTGTTACCACTCACATTTAACAGTTCGAATTTTGCAACATACGGTTCTCTTTGGAAATAATCACTTGCGCTATCGTTGTATAGACTCCCGCTGCCTATTTGTCTAAACACACTGGTATTGTAATAGTAAGCGTACTGTTCCTGCGATGACTGGTCATCTTCCTGCATCCCGCTTCTCGGACTCAAGGACATGTTCCAGGTGTCTCCAGAGACATTGTTTATTGCTGACAGAAACTCGTGGGGCACCGTTTGATCTATGTCTTTTATTTCTTGTATTGCAACCATGTCGTACTGTAGAACTGTATCAACCAATTGACTAACAACATCCGGTTTACTCATCTTCGTTTTACCAAATACTTTGATGTTGAAAGTGGCAATTCGAGCGACTTCGGTACGGTTCAATTGCGGAACATCTCGACCTAGAGGATCGTCTTCATCCTCATCTTCGATTTCCTGTTCAACAAATACAATAACGGTGTTTTCCTCTTGGTGTATTATCAGGTGTAAGGTCATGGGTGCGAGTATCAATATAGCTACCAAGCTGAGCGCTTGAAGGTAACCGTCTAGCGAACCCATGGTAGGGCCAAACAGGTTTGCATTATCAATATTTATTGGCAAACCACTTGCAAGGAGTTATTCATGTGCTGTCCTTCGCTAGGCCATGAACGGGGAGGTTAGCCCGGAACAGGCTATGCGAATCATCGACATGCTTACCAAAGGTGGGGCAATTGACAATGTTAACGCACCACTAGCCTTGAGACTGATTCCGCTCGCCGAAGAGCTTGAAAACTTCGAGCTTGTTGACCGTCTATTAGCGCACG
>MDTC01173439.1_pt1 | contig 10223 bp, 9 predicted proteins | sample 811181 | NCBI WGS metagenome assembly MDTC01 (sample SAMN05326644, study PRJNA326480) | marine metagenome | isolation source: seawater | place: Pacific Ocean: North | collected 2011
GTCTCATGAAAACTAATATTATGTAACACCGATGGGAGATTAGCGATATTGCGATCCATAGTCAGCTGCTTTTCAGTTGCATCAATAGACATCTGCGGCTCGACCGTACTTATTCCTACTCTATATTGTTTAGAGTAAAAAAACCTCTCAACCTGAACATGCCTTAAAACTTTAGTAAAGTCACCATCATAGGCGCTCAAGAGCTGCTCTATGATCTGCTGATTACGCTTCGATAGCCCAGCTAACAAGATATGGGGCGGTAACTTCAGTTCTGAGGGCTCACAGCCCTCTTGAGCACTGATAATGTCGCGGAGCCAAGCCTCACGCCGCCCGGCAGGAATCAAAAAAAGTGGGTTCTCTTTAAGTTCTGAATGAAGTTTCGAGGAAATCTTACTCTCTTCCAGATGGGCATAAGATTCACCATAAGCAGTTTCTGAATGCGCACGACCGAAGCCAATAGGTCCACTCTCCCCCATAACTTGAGGTCCAGCACTTTTATCCATCGGGAAAACCCAACTAAACTTATATACGGCGCCCTCTTCAGTTTCACTATACTTTTGCATAGCATGCGCAATACTCTCTATCATGGACGTCTTGGCAGAACCATTTGGCCCATGTAAAACGATTAATTTATTTGAATAACCCTGCTTGACAAAAGTGTTCAGTACTCGGTAAATTTCAATCTGGACATCTTCGGCGCCGATGATTGGCACATTCCTTTCCGTCCCTAAATCAAAAACTTTCCACCGTCTCGACATTACTTTGTTGCAACCCACTTCATAGGAGCCAAAATAATCGAAAGCATCACGAATATACTCGCCCGCATTGCGGATCATCTTCCTCGGATTCTGCGCTACTTTGTCCAGAAACGAAGCAAAACTTAAAATTGCTTGTTTCTGATAAAATTCACCTTGCGAAGTTTCTGAGATCTGCCTTAGTAACTTTTCCGATTCAGCCATGTCTTCCCCAAACCTGCATTGATGGTTATGATAGTAACAGGATAACTCTATATTACGACAATGTCCCACCAAAACACCCACTTTCTATGGGCAAAAAAATCTGATAGCATCAGTCTGGAAGTCACCATACATCAAAATACTGAGGTACCAAGTTTATGAAGAAGGTCTTCATCTTAGATACCAATATTCTCCTGTCAAACCCTCTCGCTATCTATAAATTTGAAGATAACGATGTTGTCATACCAATCTCAGTTATTGAGGAAATTGATCACTTCAAGAAAGATCAGAGCGATATCGGTAGAAATGCAAGAGAGATATCAAGAGTTTTAGATAAACTAAGAGGCCAAGGTGCATTATCAAGTGGCATACAAATTTTTCCAGATAGAGACTCCTCTGGTAATCTGTTTGTTTACCTCGGCCACAACATGGATATTCTTCCTGAGTTACTAGCTAATAATACTGACAACCATATACTTGCAATCGGCTTAACTCTCCAAAAACAATTCGGCGAGAGCAGAAGAGTCGTAGTCATAACGCGTGATACAAACCTGAGAATAAAAGCTGATGCCTTCGGGCTAAGTGCTGAGGACTTTGAGGCCGACCATATTCGCTTAGAGAAGAGCTTTTCAGGGATAGCAAACATCGGCGTTCCTCCGGATGCGATAAATCAATTCTATGTCAGTCGCGAAATACGCATAGATAACGAAAAATTTCTCCCCAATCAATTCGTCATTATCGAGGACATTGAAGACAGGAACCAGTTTGTCTATGGCATTTTCGATGGCCGAGAAGGTGTCATCAAAATGCTCGAACCTCGAACCGACGGCGTTTGGGGCATATTTCCGCGCAACCTCGAACAGACTTTTGCACTCGAAAGCCTACTGGATGACTCCATTCAGCTTATCACCATCAGTGGTGCGGCAGGCACGGGCAAAACCCTATTAGCGATCGCCGCAGGACTAGCAAAAACTACAGACGAAGATATCTACTCTAAACTTCTTGTATCCCGACCAATCTTCCCCCTAGGGCGAGATATAGGCTATCTGCCTGGAGACCTTGATGAAAAGCTAAACCCTTGGATGCAACCCATCTTCGATAACCTTGAGCTCCTGCTAGGAGGCAGCCCTGGGCTACGCCAAAAAAGGATGGGTAAGAATTACCAAGAGTTAATTAATCAAGGCATGCTGGCAATTGAAGCTCTAACTTACATCCGTGGTCGTTCGATTCCAAATCAATTTTTTATTGTTGATGAAAGCCAAAACCTCACACCTCACGAAGTAAAAACAATCTTAACTAGAGCAGGAGAAGGAACAAAAATTGTACTTACAGGTGACCCATATCAAATTGACAACCCATACTTAGACTCTCACAATAATGGCCTAACCTATGTCATAGAAAGATTTAAGCAAGAAACGATTGCAGCACATATTCACCTCGAGAAGGGCGAAAGAAGTGAGTTGGCCACGATTGCCTCAGGCCTGCTATAAACGAAAAGAGCCGACGCTAGGCGTCGGCTCTACTCTCAAAACACGTATCCCCCCAAACAGCGGGATTCAAAGTAAATATTTAAATGTAAGGTCTACTGACCAGGCGGACCCTCTTTCGGCGCAACGATTAACGATCCTAGATTCATAGACACCTCCTACGAAGGTTTGACCCAAAGGGAATGACCCCTTCCAACCACAGACTAAACGTCGTCTCCAAAACCTCGTCTATCAAGGATTTTTATTTATAATAATAAAATCAGTATTTTAAGGTCGAGCATTTCTATGCTGATTTGCAACATCATCAAAAAAACACCCGAATCATAAAAATTTACCATAGACGTAAGAATAAAAAGCTGTTATAAACACTTACAAATTTATAGGAATTGAGGATAGATTTTTGCCCCAGGTCGCTAAAAACTTAAAGATAATCATAATGATCTTAATCAGCAGTGCCTGCGGCCAGTTCAACGACCGCAACTCCGATGAGGCGCCGCACGAGCACCCAACTAAAACAACACTTGACCCTGCGGCAACAAATACCGGGACGGCAATCGTCGGACAGCCCATCGCCAATTTAGGAATTCTGCGCGAAAAAGTAGGAACATCAACTCTAAATGAAAAAAACTACTATGGGCAAGGAGTCACCATTGCTGTTCTCGATAATGGCTTTCACTCACTAGAACAAGCTAAAGGAAAAACACTCCCCCCTGACCTCACCATCGAACCCATTTACCAAGGGAAAATGACTAAATCCATCCATGGCACTAAGATGGCTGAAGTTGCCTATGCAATTGCCACAGGTAAGAAAAACTATGACTCTTCTATTCCTTCCCCAGATATAAAATTATTTGTAACCAGCGGGGCTTACTATAACCTAAACTCCTCAATAGCCCGACTTATCAAGATGAAGGAGGAGAACCCAAACCGAAACATCATCGCACTATACTCACAAATCTGGGAATATGGTGGCAACCTTGATGGTACAGGGTATATAGACTATTTAGTAAACCTGGCAGCTAATGCCGGCATCATCTGGATAAACGCAGCGGGAAATGTCGGACCTTCCACTTATGTAGATGACATTCGCATCAATAATAAAAGACAAGTGGAACTTCCTGGCCCAGATAATAGCCTCGAGTTCGAGGTCACAAATCCAATGACGCAGCTCAAGCTTGTACTTGCATGGAACGACTTCAGTAATAACTACGAAAATTACTTCACCAGGTGGGACTTTGACTATCAGCTCATAAACTCAAGCGGTAAGGTTCTTGCGGAGGCCAACCTTATTCAAGATGGTACTAATCAAAAAGGTAGAAAGGGCTACTCAAGACATGCAAGAGAACAAATAAAAGCCATGCTCAACCCTGGAACCTACAGTGTAAAAATCACTACAAAACATACTCAAAGTCAACTTTACCAGGGGGCAAAGTTTTGGGTTGTCGCAAGCGGTGCTGGGATATATATGAAACAACCATCCCCCGAAGCTGCAGTGCTAATGCCTGCTGATTTGCCAAACGTCATCGCTATAGGAGGCAGTGATATCGGATTTGGCAGCTTGAGTGACACCAAACCAGACCTATATTGCCCATCGCAAATACTGCTTCCTGGCGAAAAATCACCGCTTTTACAAGGCACCTCCATCGCCGCAGCAGTTTGCGCTGGAGCTATTGCCACCTACGCCAGCAGCAAGAGCCAACCTATTACTAGACATTCTGTGACTGCAATTTCAAAAAAATCGCAAGCAGGTATAAGAAAACTTTACATTACTCCCAACTAAGAAAATCTTCAGGACCCTGCTGTCACCGCCAGCCATAACGGCGCATACTAATGTCTAAAGTGGCGAATACCTGTCATCACCATTGCCATGCCATGCTCATCAGCAGCATCTATTGACTCCTGGTCCCGCATCGACCCTCCCGGCTGAATAACGCCAACAACACCCAGATTCGCCGCCAAATCAACGGTATCTCTAAATGGAAAGAATGCGTCACTTGCCATAACGCAACCGCTAACACTATTACCAAAACTTTTTACCTTTTCAGCAGCATAGGTTGCTGAATCAACACGACTCATCTGACCAGCTCCTACAGCTGTTGTCGACAATCCCTTCACATAAACGATCGCATTGGACTTAACATGCTTGCAAACAATCTGAGCAAACACTAGGTCATTCAATAGTCTTGAATCTGGTTGAACCTTAGTACAAACGGTCCAACTATCTGCAGAAGGCAAAGCGTTATCAACGGACTGCTGCAGAATACCACCTTGGATAGAGCGCAATAACGACTGCTGCACGGGTTTACTTTCTCTTAAAAAGGGCACCTCCAATAACCGAAGATTTTTTTTCTTTCCAAAGACTAACTTGGCTTGATCACTATAACTAGGAGCAGCTATGCATTCCAAAAACAACTCCGACATCTTCTCAGCAGTCTCTGCATCGATCTCTTGATTTACCGCAACAATACCACCAAAAGCTGACCGAGAATCCGCGGCCAACGCCCGCAAGTATACATCCACCAATGGCTCTGATTTAGCACTGGCAGCAACACCGCAAGGGTTCGTATGCTTTATGATAGCTACTGCTTGATAAGCAGACAGATCACGAACCAAAGCCGTAGCCGCATCTAAATCTAGGTAATTATTATAAGAAAGTTCTTTGCCTTGAAGAACTCGTGCATTCTGCAGTCCATCTCCGGCACCTTCATAAGTGAAAAAAGCCGCTTCTTGATGGGGGTTCTCGCCATAACGCAACTTTTTCACCGGAAGCATAACCAATGGCTTCTCAACGGCTCGTTTAGCGCCATAATCTTTTTCGAAATAAGATGCTATCATATTGTCGTACTGTGAGACGCTACGAAAAGCTTTGCCGGCAAGAATTGCTCGGGCATCAAAACTTAATCGCCCTTCTACCCGCAACTCTTTTACCACCTTTTGATAATCACTAGGGTCAATAACCGGCGCACAGTTTTCGCAGTTTTTCGCAGCGGCTCGCAGCATTGTGGGGCCGCCAATATCAATAAAATTAATCGCATCAATCAAAGAAAGCTCTTTATTTTTCGCTTCCTTTTCAAAGTCATAGAGATTGACCACAACTAGATCTATCGGCGCAATACCGTTTTTCAGGGCTGTCTTCACGTGTTCAGGGTTGCCACGATCCATCAAGATCCCGCCGTGAATGATCGGGTGCAACGTTTTTACCCTGCCATCAAGAATTTCATCCGAGTTGGTATGGTGAGCCACATCGACAACACCTATTCCAGCATCCCGTAAAACTCCCGCAGTGCCGCCTGTAGATAATATAGTAAAACCCAAATCAGCAAGATCTTGAGCAAATTCAACAATACCAGTCTTATCGGTCACCGAGATCAAAGCAATTGGAGTTCTTGAAGATTCATCTAATGTCATTATAGCCCCACTAATTAACAAGAAAGAAGGGCGTTGTAGCAGTTTAAAACCTAAAATTAAAGGCCTGACTGTGACCTTATGGGCACAAGAACCCGTCGACCGCAGACTTCAGCCAACAAGCGACGCAAATAGGGAAGAGAATCTTTATACTCCGCAAGCATTCGCCAATCTGCACGCAAACTTTTTCCGTTAAAGCGCAATAAGAATTCTGCTTCAGTAGCTGTAAGAGGCACCTTAAAATCTGTTTTCTTTCGACTTTTTGTCTCGAACATTTCGACAACATGGGAGCAATTATCGCCAAACTCTTGAGAATAGGCCTCTCTGATCTGCGCTTTGCTATTAAGCTGAAGTGGCTTCTTAGACCAAGACCAGACCTTCTCGTAACGCTTCCTGCATGTACGCCACAGGTCTGCAGGCGAGATAGCTTCTCCGTCCTGGTCCCACTCTTCTTCATCGATCTGATGTGCAAGCCGGCCGGGAACCGACTTTAAAACTGCGAAATCGTAATCCTTGGCCTCGCAAATACCAAATTCAGAAGCTATCTCGAAAAGAACATCGCGATATTTACTAACTAAACCTGCAGACTCAAGGTATAGTTCTTCTTCCCGACCATACCACTCTCCCCATAAAGCCTTCAAAGCCTCCTCACTAAAGCCACCTGCTTTGCCACTTACGCTGCCAATATCCGACCCAAGTTGATTATAGCGACTAGTGTAACTCTCTAAGTCGAAGCCAATTTCAGATAAACACCATTGACTTAAGGCTATTTCCAATTGCGAACCCAAAACCTGTAATGCAGACCAAAAATTATCGCCTTTTTCCCCGTGATCCTTTAGGCAGAAAAAAGTCGAACAAACCGAGTTGCGAAATGCGTGGATGTTACAATATCCCGTTTCTTCGTCTAACATTGGACATAGAACGTTTTGACTACGTCCGAATTTATCTTCCTCTAAATCGTTTAGGTAGTCGTGGTACTGTTGAGGTGAATGAGTCGTACCTTCAGGAGTCAACATGCCGCGCCTTTTGGCCCGATCAAAACCCACACGCCCAGCCTCAGTTGAAAGTGCAAGTCCCAACGCAAAATTAGAGACTCTCGGGTGGTAGGTACAACAGCGATAATCTTTACGCCAGCCTTCTTCCTTTACTTTTGGACAGTTCATGCAGGTAGAGCACCGCTCTTGCGGAAAAGACATATTACCAAAATCCGCTGGCATCAGATAACGCCAGTATCCGGGAAAAATGTGATCCCCCACAAGAAGTTTCTGAAAGAGAGGGTCTTTAAAATTAGACGCAAGTTTCATAAAATAGTTGCCAAGAGTTATGAGTGGAAAATTGAGAATTTTAAAGAAAGACTCACGAAATGCAAGGAGGATAATTGGACGACCTAACTCAACAAATAATGAACCTAAAAGCGGACTTACCGAAACCTCGCAAGCTGACGGAGTCGGAAAAAGACCATTTGATTCAGAAGCTTGGTAGAGATACCGTTAAGAAATTAGTCGCAGCTAAAAAAGAACTCCCCAAAAAAAGAATACCCTTCATCTTCAATAGTTTAGATACACAGTCGGTTGTGGATGTTCTCTACAATAACTGGGAAGAGGCTTTAAAAAGAACAAAGCTGTAAACCCCGAGTTTTCGGAACATATTTCGTCGGGCCAATACAGCAGCTGGGACTAAAATAATTTTTGATAATATTTACAATATGTTATATTATTATCCATCTAAACTAATTTTGTCCAATGTGTACTTGCGGAACCTACAAACCGTCTATATATTCTATGGGACCCAAGGGGGTCTTGGTACACAGAGACACCAGCGGCTACAGTAACAATGTATAGGAGATTTTTTTGAAGGTTCTAGAAAGAGCAGATATTCGGACAATGGGTGACGTAAGGCTTGTACATAACGACCTAAACAAAATTGTCCCTGTCATGGAAGCTTGGCGGCTAGCAGAAACCGAAGGACTGAACTTAGTTCAGGTGTCACCTGACGATGCAACTCCGGTAGTTGTGAGAGTTCAAGATTTTAAGAAAATCATGTTCGAACGAAAAAAAGCTAAGTCTGCACAGAAGAAAAAGCGACGCTCAGAACTCAAAGAAATCCAGCTCAAGGCGAATATCTCAGACCATGATTTGCAGACTAAAGTTAAGAATATAGATAAATTTTTGGAGCGTGGCGATAAAGTCAAGATCGTAGTCCGCCTTAAGGGCAGAGAACGCGACAATCCCCAGCGGGCTTTTGACTTACTGGATAAAGTAGTAAATTCTGTGACCGTTTCAGCTAAGTTTAATAAGCTCGGTGGACCAATCGCCATGGGGATTTTAGAACCAGGTAACCCATCGAAATAAATAAGATGGTAGTTCCTTACCTATTTCAATATGACATAGCAAAGCATTTACAAGTATAATAAAAACTTGTTTCATGAATGTTGAAAGAGGTGTCTGAAATGAGTAACCCTAAACTGGCGGCCGACGCTATAAAGAAGATGGATAATCACAGTGCAAATGAAAAGCTGATATTAAGCTTCTTATGCAACAAGCAAATTCTCGGAGAAAAGACCTCAAGTGCCTGGCGCCCACTTGAAGAGTTTATTAAAAATTTCGAATATAAATGGAGCAGCATAAAAGACATCCTCGACGGCACCAGACTGACTCCTGTCAAACTAGAACGGACATTGACGTTATTGGCAGAGAGCGGCTACATTAAGGTCAACAAAGTTGATAAAAAATTTGGCAAAAAAAAGAAATTCGCTGAAAGTGAAGTTATTCCAAAAGAAAATATTTACTCGATTACAACTCGAGTCTTTGAGGACTATCGTGACGGCACAAAGGAAAATCTACAAAAAACCGCTTAATATATTTACACTGATCACTTCACTAGCCCTTGCCTTAGCAGACTTACAAAGTTTTGCGGCTGGGTTAGTCACCGACAACCCTATGATACTGGGGGCCGCTTCAGGCCTCCTCTTGGACCAAACTTTTAATACTAGTAAAGGTGGTTTCGGAGAAGCATATTGGGGCAGGGCATTCCGCATAGGAGAAGACCTAGATAAAGCCTACCTTTTACTAAATGCTAATACACTTCGTGCCGGTCACGATAACATCAATAACAATAAAGTCACGCTAGAAATGGAAACCATGGGTATCGGCGTAAAAACAAGCTTTAAGCAAGCCATTTTCGCTATAAGCTTCTATGGTGGAAGGCTCAGCGCCCATGACAAAGAAAGCAAAAAAAATCGATTTTACTGCTACAGCTTCAAAATAAACTCAGGCATTACAATTTTTCAAACAGACCTCCATAGCTTTCAGTTTATTGTAGGTTACCACCAAATACACCCCAGATCAAACTGGAGTGATCTATATAGCGAAAAAAAAATAGAGAAACTATCATTGGGCTTAGGTTTGGAGCTTTTTCAGATCAATGACTAGGGCTCTTAAAAAGCAGGTGCAGAATTGATAGATGAACCGCCAATGACACAACTTGAAAATCAAGTAGCAGAATGGCTTGAAAAAACGGCCCAGGAGATCACTGCAGCTATAAACTCCTTTAGGAAGTCAACAGTACAACCAAACAACGATTTGGCCGAACGAATAAAAGCATTAAGGGATGAAGCCGCTAGGGCAAAAGATTCAGACCTACCTGCTCTCTTTGATCAACTAAACAGCCTGAAAGCGCTGTTCAACCGTAAAAGCCCCGTTGGAACCCCAAATCCAAACTCCCCATTTTTTGCGCATCTTAGACTTTGCGAGCAGGGTTGCGAGCGGGATATCTTACTAGGTCACAAGACTTTCTTAGAATACAAAACCCCTATTATTGATTGGCGCCATGCACCTGTGGCCAAGATTTTCTTTAAATACCGCATTGGTGATGAATATGAAGAAAGACTACCTGGAAGGCTTGCTAAAGGTATCGTCATACAAAGACATATCGTATCATTCAAAAATGGTGAACTCAGTGCGATAATCACGCCAAAGAGAACCCTAGTTAAAACAGAGGCAAACTGGTCAATAGATGAGATGGGTGCATCTCCGCAACTACGCGGAGGAGTAGGAACAGCACACAGAGGTCATCCTATCGGGACGGGCCAATCAGGCGGTATCTCTCTAGAAATTTCTGCACTCTTGGATAAGTCCCAATATGAGATACTCACAAGAGATACGAACGAACCTCTACTTATTTTGGGGGGAGCTGGCTCAGGAAAAACAACTGTCGCAACTCATCGCCTTGCGCATCTAAACTTCAAAGATCCACAAAATTCCAAACACGGCTAGGCCAATACAGATGAACATCGTTAGGCCAAGGACCCCCATGGCCCATATATCTGACATTTTCCTCCTAGGCGACTTATGCGTTTTTATTTTGCCCAATACAA
>MDTC01224297.1_pt1 | contig 10221 bp, 3 predicted proteins | sample 811181 | NCBI WGS metagenome assembly MDTC01 (sample SAMN05326644, study PRJNA326480) | marine metagenome | isolation source: seawater | place: Pacific Ocean: North | collected 2011
GAGATGGTTAATAAGATTATATTTACATATAAGTTTAATATTTTACCAAATATTGATTCTCTAAGAGAGGACTGCAAAGTTTGGCTAACAACTATATTGAACAAGTACGATCCAAACAAAGGCTCGAAAGCTTTCTCTTATTTTTCAGTTGTTACTAAGAACTGGTTCATTCATAAAGTAAAGACTAACTCTAAAAAACTGAAAAAAGAAGTTTCTTTTGAAAACTTAGTTGAAAACGGCGGAGCTGATATCCTAGGAACCACAGACGAGGACACTACATATTTAGCTCAAAGAGTAGAAATGGAATTCTGGAACAATCTATTAACAAACTTAGATAACTGGGACACAGGAAATTTAAAAAAGAACGAAAAATCAGTGTTAGACGCTGTAAGGATTCTGTTGCACAACATAGATGATATTGAAATCTTTAATAAAAAAGCAGTTTATCTTTATTTGAGAGAATTAACAGGGCTTAACACCAAGCAAGTGGTCAACAACCTTAACAAATTGAGAGAAAAATATAGAATTTTTAAAACCAAGTGGGATAAAGAATGAATATTTTTCATTAAAAAGTATTTATTATATGTCTAAAAAAGTCGAAAATTTTATTGAGCAGGCCAAAAACAACATAACAGAAGATCGAGCTGCTACAAAAACTTTGCTTATGAATCTCATGAAATATATGCAATCTAGCGACGATCGCCATCGAGAGGTGGGCTTAGTGGCGGCAAAGTATCTTGAAACCTTGCAAAGATCGAATGAACAGCTCGTTAAATTAGCAGCATTGATACAGAAAGATTCGGCTAGAGAACAAGGCATTACGGAAGAGGATAAGCAAGAGCTTTTTGATATGATTAATGAAGTTCAAGATGGAGTAGTTACCCCTGATGAATGATAAAACAAACATCTACAATTCAACACCTACTACTGCTCGCTCAAAGCCGGCTCATGCGATACCATCTACCGGTAGAAAGAAAGATATCATGGACTGGACGGTTCGTGACGCTGCAACCGGAGAAAGGTATAAGCCATACGATAATGTTATATACCCTGGAGTAATTATATACAGCTCTTATATAACTGAGGCTCTTTTTAGGGAGAAGTACGATCCTTCTTTTGTAGAATACATTATGACCACCTCAACAACAACACAAGTTAAGAGTAGAGTAATCATAGAAGCAATAGCATGGATTCCAGATATCTGTGGATTTTTACCGCGACCCGATGACGCACATGCACTAGGTTTTTTTGAGGAACTTAAAAAGCTAACAATTAAAGACGCGAAAGATGTGAAAAAGTCGAAATCATTTGACCAAATTTCTAAAAAAGCATCAGATCAGGGACTCAGTGTTAAGTTTTTAGAAAAAATAAAAAGATATCCTAGAGTATATTCTGTGCTTAGAAGTGACCAAGCAGGTATGGATGTTAAACTAAGTTCAAAAGTAAAAGTGCAATTTCCATACAAGTTTGATATTTATGCAGGCAAAATAATATCAAACGAAGAAAGATAACAAGAGTAGGCAGCAATGAGCATAAAAAATAAAATAACCAGAAAACCAACATATTCAACAGAAAAAACAAAAGATGGGTTTGTGACTACTTTTTCCGTTCAAATTGATGGAAAAGAATACATGGGTGAGTCTAGATCTAAAACAGAAGCTCAGTCAATCGACTCCGCAAGAGCTAGTTTTGCTAGAAAAGTGTCTAATGACTACGAGACCTCCGGAATAGATAAGAGAAATATAGAACAAATATTAGGAAATCATGCAGAAAGAGAAACACCAAAAGAGGCAAGATTTAGGTCAGCAAGCCAGCAAAGTCAAAGTCAAAGTAACAGTGAAAGTCCAAAAGACTTTTTAGATTCGCTGTCTACAGATGACTTGAGTAATATTGACGACGATGAACTTCAAATATTAAAGAAAGAGCAAGGCCGTCCTCGACCACAATCAACAAAAGTACACCAAAGAACAGAAAAACAAAAAAATCATGTCCCATGGTCAGTGGGCCTTTTAGGTTTGGGCTCTAAATTAGATGGAGTTGGAGACACGGAACTAGAAGAACCAAATCCAGAATACTTTAAGCGACCAGGCGAAAAAATAATTCAAGGAATGAACAACACAGCAATAGTCCTTGGTCGCGACCGGTCCCCGACTACAAGGCAGGTTTTTTCAAAGAATGTAGACGAAAGAAATTACAATTCTGGCTATTCTGATTATATGTGTGCCGGCGCCATTGATATTGTCGTCGGCAGAGGTGCACCATTTCCAATTACCAGAACTAGCAACTTTGGAGATATAATCTTAGCTCCGAGCTTCAACACAGAGCGGCCTCCTGAGCTACAGGGCCTTCAACTTGAAGCAGGGGAGCACCCAGGCCTTCATATGGATGCTGCCCGCATATATATAAGCCAAATGACGAACATCGATGAAAACTTTAATATAACTAAAGAATTGGGCCCCAAAGAGGAGGCCTATATTGGGGATGTTGACTCCAACTGGACAAAACAAAAAGTTGTGCCTACTTCTGCAATCATGTTAAAAGCAGATAAGCTTAGGATGCACGCTAGGCAGGATATCAAAATCGTCACTGGCGGCCCAAAGGAGACCTATAATTCTTTGGGTAATCCAATTAAACAAAATAATGGAATACACCTAATCGCCCAAAACGGAAAAGACGTAAATGGACTACCGCTGCCTCAGCAGCCAATGGTACTAGGTGACAACCTTGTTGTCGCACTAGAAGAGTTTGCAGGCTTAATGGAGGACCTTGTAGGTGCACTCGACGCGATGACCACCGCGCAAATGAACTTTAATGCCATTGTCGCGAACAACTTTGACCTTCTACCTATTCCAGGTGGCACAACCGTGCCAAACCCTTTTAAAATGTTAGCAGGAATTGTAACACAGTTGGAATTGTTAATAAAAACAAGATTCGGCTGCCTGTTTCAGAACATTAATCTTTTTAGGCAAAGGACTAGTTATCTTAACGATAGTGGTGATGCGTTTATTCTTAGTCGACACAATACGGTAAATTAAAATAATGGCAATTAAAATTTTTAAACTAGAGGTCACCGGCCCAAAAGAGAAAATAGATTTCGGTCCAAGATCTTTTGGTGAAGTCGGCAGAGATATATTAGCAGTCAAGTACGCTCTTGGTGCAATCGAGAACTTTTCATCGGCAATTTCTAGTGAAAAAAGTGAACAAATTGAATCAATAGAAGATCCAAACGGCTGGTTTAGTTGCGTATCCGGTAAACCGTTATCCAATCTCGAAGCGGCAACTTTTGAGGAAACCTTGCAACAGTATGTTGCAAAGTTCCAAATGGACAACCAGTTCTATATTCTTTGTTACCTATTCACAAAGTTCGCGATTCCAAAATATCTAGCAGAAACAAGCGAAATAGTTCGAACACAAGAGTTTGAAACAAGAGACCAGCGAGTCATAGGGGAGTTAGAAAATCTTAACCCAACTTGGGTTGAGCAATCGGGTCAGGGCGCCGCAGCTAAAATAGTCATGCCTGCCGGATCTATAATACAGATTGACGATTTAAGTGAATACAGATATCATGCTCTTTTAGCAAAGCAATTAGAACTAATCACTAAAATGTTTGATTCTGAATTCGGTAAGCTAGGCGAAGCTACATTAGCAGTAATGCATGGGTGGCTTCCGCGAACAACAATCGGACAGTATGGCTACATGCACGACCCTAGAGTCTTCCAGGGTGAACAGTTTGCTTACGACGTTGTCCTTGAGGGTCTACTACGAGCTTTTGTAGGAAATAGCCTAACTCAAAAACTACCACGACAAGGTGAAAATTCAGATATTAACTTGCCAAGAGAAGATGGTGTTTCAAAAAGAAACTATTATGATGAAGGGTCCAATGGTTCTGTAGTCGACGAGTATATTACAAACTATAATAGGCAAGTTGCTCTTAAGGAGAGGATAGTTTTCTCTGACGATGCCCTAGATGAAAATTTTCGATATGAAGGAAAACATTTTGGAGTAGTCCGTTACAACTTGAGGTCGCAAGATTATAAAAGTGTTCTATATAGTTCTGTAGAAAAAGTAAGTGAATTATTTCCAAGACCAAATAACGTAAGCTCTCTATCATCCAGAGATTATGCAGACGCTCTAAACAGAAACCTAGAACCAGATCCACTAATCGATCCGGATCCTTTTATAATAAGCAACTCTGAGATTGGGTATTTTTATAGAACAGAATATACTTTAGATAACCTGCCGCCACTTCCACCTTCGTCAGAAATAGAAGAGCCAAACCAAGAATACAAGTCTGCAGTCCGAGCCCTAGAAGACAGCGCTTTGACTGATGTCTTAGAATTCTATGGTAAGCCTGAGATTTTTTATCTTGACACTACAGATAGCAAGTATCAGGATATTTTTATTGGCATCGATGAGCAGTTCTTTAAATCTTCAGATAACAGAACAGATATTCGCCCGTCGCATAACGGCTCTATAAATAACGAGAATACTTGGGTCGTCGGCACAAGAAAGAACATGAGAGACTTAAGAGTTCAATCCCGGTATCCTGGAGCTATTCAGCCATATGACAAGGTAGAAAGGGAAGAGGATGATTCTTTGTATGTTTATGGAAATATTCCTCAAGAACCCCTAATAAGGTTTGTAGAATTTCGCACACCAAGTCTGCGCCCCGGTGATGTATATCGAGCAAAATTTATTATTAACAGAAAAAAACTAGAATACATTTCTTTGGGGTTTACAACAGAGGAAGTTAGAGAACAGATTGAAACCCTAATAAATGAAGACGCCGCAAAGTCAGATTTAACAAAAAATGAAGCCTTAGATTTGACGGCTCACTGCGATGATGATGGCTTCGGCCAAAGCTCAAAAGAAGATCAAAAAAGAAGATATGAAGAGTACAAGTCTTTGGCTTCAAAAAAGAAGAAAGAAATAGCCAGAATCTTACGAGAGAAGACATTAGAAACTTACAATAACGAGAATAGTGCTAACTCTATAGATATCGACTTGGGCGTCTTTGGAAACGCAAATTTAAACTTTGAAGGGTTCACTGCCGATAGTTATGATTATACAACAGATGTGCTGAATGTATTTGGCGGGCTTTTACAGAGCAGCAGTGATAAGGCAGCCAAGAATCCAGAAATAAAAGATGGTGGCTCTCTAAATATCACATACCCTGATCTTGTAGACAGGGTTGATTTTGTGACAAAGGAAATCAAACAAGCCTATCGAGCAACACAGGAGGATAGAATTGGGTGGAATGACTCAAGCTTTAACGGTGACTCCGCAGCCCGCTTGCTATCTAACGTTCCACCAGAGTTAAGAAATTATATAAGAAGAAACATTATACCCAAGGGTACTCCGGTTGACTTTTCAGGTGAATTCGGAGGCCTCGGCGCAGATGATATAAACATAAGATTTGAACAAGCAGGACCCTCCGGAATTAAGATATCAAGAATGAAGGTGGGAAATAGATTTGTAGACTTGAAAAGCTTGTCAGAATACCCCTCTTTATCAGATCCCAGGACAATGACTTATCTGGCTCAAATAGAAGAAATGTCTGGTGGACCCACTGCTACATCTTTGTCTTTTGTTAGTGCTTTCCTCAGTCCAACAGATGCCTGTAGAGAGATAGGCATCGGCAAACGCGGCGCCGGCTTTTTGGTTAGGCATACACCCGGCTTGAAGCCCGTATTGCAAGAATATAATCCACTTAATCAGTGGTACAAGGAAAACGTAGAAGACCCATATAATAAGTGGTTAGGCCAATCAAAAGCAAATTTTGATGATTTATTTAAGCCTGACTTCAACACAGATGAGCTTCTTGCTTTGATGGGAAAGAGGTGCACCCTTAAGACGCTATATAGAGAATTTGCCAACAAAATAAGTTTAACAGGCTTTTTATGTGATTTTCTTAAGTGCATAAGACTACCAGGAATAGATATTAAGACTCCAAAACTTACTTTGCCACCTTTGCCTCTAAAAATAGAAATCTTCGGATGGTATGCTGGCCTCGTAGAAGCTCTAATAAAAAATTTCATACCGATTTTAGAAAGATTTTTATGCACATTTATACGAATGATCATAGATTTTTTAAGATATCCACTGTGCCAAGAGCAATTAAGAGACCAGCTGTACGGACAATCAAGTAGTGGCTCACCCATAATGCAGCAGGCACTAGTTGATGGATTAACGGACCTAGGGTTAAAGCCAGAAAATGTTGAAAAATCAAAAGAGTTTGTTGATGATGCTTTAAAGTTTTTAACAGGCAATGAAATTTGCAGGCTTTTAAATGGTGAAACTCTAGACCCTGCAACAACAGCAATGCTGGAAAGATTAGCAAAAAGAGTCGGAATTGATGAATTGAATTCTGAACAAGCAATAATAAACTTTTTCGAAACAATTGGAATCTTTTTACCAGCAGGCTTTTGCGACGACCTGACCCAGGCTGATTGGTTGATAGGTTCTTCCAACTGTGAAGACACGACATCATACGTAGATCAGATAAGAAAACGAATGCTCGCCGGCGACGCAACAGAAGATGAAATAGCCCGGGCTGTTGAGCTAGCAAATAAAAATTTACAGGACCAAGCAGAAAAACTCCAAGCACTAGGCGAGACAGGTCTAAAAGGCTTGCTTCCAGATATCGTAAACTTTGGAGACCCAAACGCAGTTTTAAACGAGTTACCCGCCGCTTTAATGGATGCAACAGTAAAGTCAGCAAAAGATGTATTTGAACCAGCAAAGATGGGCTACTTGAGTTCCCTTTCCAGTTTTGGCCCTTCTTTGTATTTAAATGCGCCTAGGCTACCAAGACCAGGTGATGACGCATTTAACGAAGAGTCGTCGATTATCGTTGACACAATCTTGCAAAATTTAAACTTGTTTCAAAAGTATGTTAGCGATTTAAGTCCCGAAGACCAAACGGATGTTACCAGTTATATAAGGCAGCTTCATTTGTTGTATCAGGTATATGAGGTAGTAGATGACAGTGGTTCTAAGGTTTTAGGAACTTACAAATACATAGGCCCCCGGGATACTAACCCTAATCCTTTGAAAGGCAACGAGATATATGCCGAAGATAAATTTGAAAAAGTCTCATATTATTCAAGAGATAGAATCGATCCAAAATTTATTTATTTCAAGCCGGTTGGGTATAGTGAGACTGAGTTTTACCGTGAAATTCGCAGCGCCATAGAAAGTTATAGCACTCAACCAGAAAAGAGCCATCACGATCTCGGATCCATTGATTGGGTCGTCCCGGATTCTTGGGACGAAGACGTGTACTCAGGCCCATCGCCAGCACCTGTTTTTAAAGACTTTAGTTTTTTCACTTCTTATCTCCTTTATAAACAAGCAGAATTACCAATTAAACAAAATGATGAGGTTCTCGACGGTGGCCAAGCCTCGGTTGGTCCTGAAGAGTCAAAAAAGATTTTGACAAATCAGATAAATATAAGACTTCAAGAACTCCAAAGTTTATTAGCTGTGCACTTAGACAAGGTTGCATCACCTGTATCAAGTGCACAATACTTATCAGTAATCAAAGAATTATTAGATTTTTCTTTAGAAACTGTTAGGGAGAACGATCGCAGAGATAATGAATTAATTAACATGGATCACACATCGGGAAGGCCAAAAAGATTAACTTTTAGTCTCGGCGCCGGCTCTTTAGCTGCAGCAGTCAGATATCAGGAATTTGAAAGCACCGGCCTCGGAGCCACAAACATTTTTGATCCGTATGCATTAGAGATATATAACGATAACATGTTCAATGCGACAGAAGATGATCCTATTGAGATTACTTTTTGTGATACTATCCCCGGCCCAGATAACGAGGAGGATGGTAATATTTACCGCGAGGCTATTTCTGATATTCCCTCTGGAATTTACACAAGAAGAGAATTATTTTCTAGAAGGATACTCCAGAACATTAACAGGCAAGCAGATAAGTATTTTCCAAACAATCAAAGACAGGGCGAAATAAGAGAAGATATAAATTTATTGGCTGATTTCAAAAACCCAGAAAATAGTTTACGACGGGCCCTTTATTCAAATAAATATTCAGAACTTTTAGAAGGAATAAGTGAGCAAGTTTTCTTTTCTTTAAGAAATTCAAGACTGTACGGAGAAGGGGAACAGAATTATTACCCTGGACTACAAAGAAGAGTGGCAGGAGAAACTTATATAACAGAAGATAATTGCTATAAGAATAGATACAATGTCTCCCAGCTGGGAATCTTGTCGTTTGAAAAGATGATAACAGACGAGCTTTCAATGCAAATAAAATCAGAATTGTCTAAGCCTGAAAATTCACCATTTAATATAGATTATGATGACATAGGTCCTGTCGAAAAGGCGATACAAAACGTTTGTTTAACTGGTTTTATTCGAGTATGTCTTGTAGAGTTGCTGTTAAAAGGTTCTTTGGCTTATTCTGTGTGGGACCTAGAAGCAGTTTTTGATGAGCCAATGATGCAGGAGTTTATCTATAAATACATAGAACACGAATTAAATAGAAAAGCCACCATGGCAAAAAACTGGGAACGTATAATAAACAGAATAACTGGAATAGAGAATCACAGAATAGCACTAAAAAAGGTTGTACAACAACAAAGTATGAAAATGCTTGATTTGTCAAAAAAGATTTTTGATAACCCTCCTTCGAGTGACGTAGATTACTACAATTGGTATAGCAAATATTTTATACCGATATCTCACTGTTCCCGAGCACTAACATTCAAAGCTGCTGATGGCGAATCTGTAGTAAAAAGGACGTTTATCGATGAAAACGGACAAATTGATCCTGCCATGGCTGACCGGTACGAGGATAGCAATCTAGAAACAATTGCAGCACCAGCAACAATATATTGGGATCATCCACTGTTGGACGAAAAGAATGTGATATTAGAAGGCTTTGACTCTCCAATGCTCGACGGCCGCAATATGCTCGAAGTGGCTGCACAAGCAGTTGCTGGGAACGACCCATTTTTTCATATAGAACATCTTCTTCACGTCCGCGGCCCATTGGCGTCCCTCGAATCGCTCGTAGTCCCATCAGATTTGATAATAAGAAATGTCTTGCAAGTTGACCCAAGTAAACAAGGGGTATCAGAAGCGCTGGTGACAGAAATAGAAAACCGTATACCAGAGCGCCTGAACCTGATGGATTCAAGAGCCAGGTATACTAATATTCCAAGAATACAGCCAGAGCTGTATGGGTTTGTGGCAACTCCTGAGCTACCAGAGGCTGCCCGCCTATCTTCGGCAGAACAAGTACAAGAATATGGCAGCAACAACGTTGCAGAAAGATCAGAAGTGTACCATATCGATGATTTCGTCGAGGGTGTGCGCTTTGCTGTTTCTGGTGATGATCTTGAAAAGTTCTTTTGTCACATGCGAGGCGTAATGCATTTCGAAGAAGACGAAGCTAAAATTGAAGAATTTAAGCAAGCGGGCTTTGAAGATACAAAAATATTTCTTCTTAAAGATTATCCCGAAACTGTTCGTCGAACCCCTACAAGGTTTATAAAGAAAACAAGAAAAATAGTTAAAATTAAAAAAGACTTCATATCTCATAACGTAGATGATTTGTTTGACAGCAGCGATAACCAAAGATCGGTCTATGAGTATAAAAAGGCGCTGTTTTCTACTAGTGGCCCCGATAACTACTTAAGAGGCGCTGGCCAGCTAGCATTATCGCGCAGCCAGATTTTTAAAGAGTATGTGGAAGTAGAAAACCAGAGTGAAGAGTATTATGTTTTAAGTGAAAATTTTGAAGATTACATGAATGCCTTCATCGAAGAAGGGAACCTTAAAAAAATACCAGAAGCTAATGGTATGTTCTCTACTTTTAAAGAGTCAGCAGAAGCTCAAATAGACGACATTTTCACAGGACGTTCAAATAAGGTAAATTATGCAAATTTAATCTATCCCAATGTTTTTGTAGGTCAGAACCCTGCTATGGACCAAGCCTTTCCCGCTACCGAGCAGTACAAGATAAGTAGACTGACAAATGAAGAGCAACTAGCTTACGTCCAAGGAGAAGGCACGAGGCATACAATCTACAAAAGAAACATTATATCAGTAAGAGAAGAAATTTCTAATAAACTTGGAGGGATCAGTACTAGAGAGACTTTACCTCAAGATACTTATCCTGATGGAATTGCGGATGATAAGAAGGATGTTATTCGCTATTCTCAATCTAATGACGATGCAGATAGA
>MDTC01017007.1_pt1 | contig 10219 bp, 9 predicted proteins | sample 811181 | NCBI WGS metagenome assembly MDTC01 (sample SAMN05326644, study PRJNA326480) | marine metagenome | isolation source: seawater | place: Pacific Ocean: North | collected 2011
CTTCCTTTCACCAACGCAAAGCGTTGGATCTTCCTTGAAAACCTATCGGTTTTCTTGGATAGAATGGCTGATGACAGCCATTCTGGACGGAGCCACCGAGGGAATTGCTTGCAAAGAGGAAATGGGATGATTGCCATCTGCATGGGTTTTTGGGGAAAAGGGAACAAGGACCCCTCAGGCGACCTTCGCCCGCCAGCTCCCCCTGTGACATCTGCGCTTTGCTTCGGTCGACAAGGAGAGCAATACAAAACCCCCTCAGGCGGCCTTCGCCCGCCAGCTCCCCCTGTAAGACCTGCGCTTTGCTTCGGTCGACAAGGGGAGCGATGCATATCAAACGATATACCGCGATACAAACCAAATGAACGTATTTATCGGTTAAATGGTCCCTCCTCTCGAAAGGCTTGAGAGGAGGGAGGAGCCGGAGGCGAAGGGTGGTGAGTTTGTAGAGGCGTATGATTGCAAGTGAAGACGCAAAAAACCCACTGAAGAAGGAATAACCCCCTCAGTCCGAGCAGTCGCTCGTCCAGCTCCCCCTGCTGTTCAAGCCTCGATGTTCTCGGCTTGGCAAGGGGAGCGATGCATACCAAACGATATATCGCAATACAAACGAACATTCCGTGTATATCGGTTTGATCTCAGTAGGGTCGGGCCTTGTGTCCGACCTCAATCTTCGCGCATATCGGGTAAATGGTCCCTCCTCTCGAAAGGGTTGAGAGGAGGGAAGAGCCGGAGGCTCAGGGAGGTGAGTTTGTTGAGGCGGATGATTGCAAGTGAAGACGCAAAAAACCCACTGCAAATACGCAAGCAAAAAGGAATCCAAGGATATGGCCTTGCTATATCCGCCTACAAGGAGGGGATGAAATGGTGGAGCCAGGGGAGTTTGCGGAGACACAAGTGCAACGTCCGCCGGATCCATTATCAAGCTAAAACCCGTGTAAATCGAAAGAATACCCCCTCCTGGAAGAAGGGCTCTGTAGGTGGTAAAGCCCCCTTAAGGGTTCAAATGCGGTCCAGTGCGCTACGCTGGTGCAACGTCCGCCGGAGCAGAACTCTAGTTTCCCCCGTGTATATCGGGTAAATGGTCCCTCCTCTCGAAAGGCTTGAGAGGAGGGAAGAGCCGGAGGCGCAGGGTGGAGAGTTTGTTGAGGCATATGTTGCAAAGCGCATGAAGCAAATCAGCCACGAAGAGAAGCCTCTCCAAGAAGAGCATTGTAGGTGGTAAAGCCCCACCCCCTTAAGGGTTCAAATGCGGTCCAGTGCGCTACGCTGGTGCAACGTCTGCCGGAGCAGAAATCTAGAATCCCCCGTGAATACAGTTTGATACTCCCTAGGCTAGAGGAGTGTTGTGACTGGGGGGAGTTTTTGTGGTTATGCGTTGAGGTTTTGGATTCACTTTGCTTCTGGGTAAACAGAGCCAATCCACTTGGAAAAAACTTCAACAACACAGTCTGCTGAGTAGTACACATGGATCTCTTTGACTCTTGAATGCAGGTGTATCTCTCTTGAAACGTGTGTGGAGATATCTTTCTTCCCCCAAGAAATAGGGAACAGGATAGCAAGGGTTGAAGACTCCGGAGTATATTTGAGAGGGATGACAGGATATTTTTCCATTGTCTCTTGGGGAAAAAGTTGCAGGAGTGACGGCTTCAGCTCTGCTTTTAACCTTTCGAGGAGACTATCAGGGAAGATAAAACCCCGGTATGCCTGTTTCGATGCAACTGCAATGCTCTCCTGTGAACATCTTTCCTCCAATTCTTTTTCGATTTCGTTAAAGAGATCACCAAATGATGAAGACATTGTGTTTCGCTCCTTTTGCAAACAAGGAATGTGAGACATATTCTCAAACCGCGACATAGTTGTTGTTTTGCCCAAAGCGCACAACAAGCCAGGGACTTCTCTTTAAGGGGGGAACAGTAAAGTTATCAAAAAAGAGAAGAAAAGATCAACTCCATCATCGTGTCATGTGTGTAGTAAACACAGAGCTGTTGTACATCTGTTTGGACGTGTATCTCTCGTAGTTTGTTTTCATCCGAAAAAAAAGGCGACGTTAAAACCGACAAAATCGAGTTTTTCTTATCCATATAGAGTGGAAGCGCGTTCCATTTCTGTAAGTCGTCCATTTGGAAAATGGAGAGAGTGGAAGCAAAAAGCTCCGATTGAAAAGCCTTGACGATTTTGTCCGAAGCTAAGTAGTGTTGCCCGTACATGATGTTCAACTCTGTTATGTCGAGCGTGGATAGATTGAGTGATGTTTCATGTATTTTCTGGGCAATTTGTTTCAAATTGTTTTCCATAACTCGACCATCTTTTTCTCATTTTCAACGAAATGGTAAGGGTGGCATTGGAGGATACCAAGTTGGACACCTGTCACCCAGTGACTTTGTCCTGAGTATACCACAAACACCTGATCCAGGTCGTTTATATATACATTTCCAACGCATATGACTACAGCCATCGACTTCAACGTCTTGAGAGTCAATACGACAACGGTCTTCCCAAGGGCCTTCACCATCTTTGTTCAATGGGGGTTCGGGAGGAAAAGAGAGGGTCATCCACCAATGTCCAAAATCATACACGAATGGTTGGAACGCTTCTCGGATAGCCAAAAACCATTCAGCTATACTTTCATGTGCTAGCGACATCGTGCCCAAGTCGTTCTTGTATGCTTTTTGATTGATGTGTAAGCGCAGTTTGTCGTTCAGCTACGGTGTAATTTGACCTCTGTATGCACACAAAATCATTTTCGTACGGTTCAAAGTGCTTCTCGTATGCGCTCAAAATCGTTTTTGTATGGTTTGAAGCGCTACCAACATACGCCTCAAATCATTTTTGTATGGGGTGAGGCGCATAAAGAGGTCACCTTGTGGACTTCATGTACGGTTTGAAGGGATCTTTTTGAGTGGCATGTGGCTATAGAGGGTACTCTTTTTACGTTCGATGAAGAGGTCAGAAGTATACGCGAGCGATTTGAAGACTGCTCCTCTAGCGTTTTGAATCGTACGAAAATGGTTTGAGGACATCTCTTCCAGCACTTTGAACCGTACGAAAATGATCTGAGGACATCTCTTCTAGCGTTTTGAATCGTACGAAAATGATTTTGAGAGTATGCTTCTATCGAACAGAGGGGATTTGGTGAGGAGGATTCCAATCTGTGGAAGATTCATCGTCTCTTATGGAGAGAATCATCTTGTGACAAGAATCCGAAAAAATGATTTTTGGGGGTTGGATGATTGCGTGGAGCTTTTGAGAAAGGGAGAAGGCAAGTTTGTTTTGAAAAGAACTTGAAGGCATTCACTGAAGGCTTTTGGGCAGCCACGTCCAGAAATCCTCTGTGACGATCAACAGGAACAAGAACGAAAGAACAAACAGCAAAATGTGTTGCAAATTCTCTGGAAGGATGAAAATCCACCCTGCGATTTGCAAGAAGCAAGCACCTTGCTCTCCATACCCACAGAGTTTTTTGTAAACCTGTGTTGAGGCGTGAATATCTTTCGGAGCAAGTTTCCCCTCTTCGTAGACTGTCGCCAACTCCCAACATGCTCTCTCGCTTTTTGCCTGACATGCCCGTTGGTAAAGCTTGAGCATCTTGTCCCTGTCTTTTTCGAGCCTTTGCAACAAGTCTGCAGCTTCAAAACATCCGTATTTAGGAGCGATACGGCAAGCTTTTTCAAACAGAGCAAGTTTCTCCTTGTTGTCTTTTTTGAGTTGTGCAAGCCGAACACAATCTTCCGCAGAATTCATTTGACACGCAAGAGCCGCATAACGAATGAAATCGTATTTTCTTTTAGTTACGAGAGATTCTATGTCTACTGCGTAGTTGCAAGCTAAACTTCTGATGGGCTGGCATGTCGGAAGACATTTTTCGTGATATGGGTTCAAGCAAACTTTGTTGATGATGGACCTGAAAGGGAGAAGTTCTTTGCTTGTTTTTGGCTTTTTTTCTTCAATCATTACAAAAAAACAAAAGGCTAAACTACCTGATCTACAAGCTTCCTTGTAAAATTTGATGGGCAGACTCTTTTGGAACCCGTGGATGAATTTTCCCCACGCAATGCAAGCTGTTATATTCCCAAGTTTGCACGCTTTTCGAGCGTACTTGATGGCTAGGAGTTTTGTTGTCGATGCGTCAAATGGTAAGGGATTAGGGTCATCCCATTGCTGTTCAACAAGTTGCCCCCAATAGCCTGAAAGCTTCTTGCATGCTTTTTGTTCACCTTTTTTGCAGTTTTTTTCGTATTTGAAGAGCCTTGCTTGGATTGATTTTCGGAATATCGGGGGAGTGTATCGAGGTCCCATCCATTTTGCGAACAAGAGTTTTCTTCTGTGGTAGTCAAAAGCCATATCGCATGCTTTTTTGATGTTCTGCTCGCATTCTACATGGAATGTTTTGTGCCAAGTTTCTTTTTTGTATCCGTCTGCTTTGGCTACGGTTGCATCAATGGCAAAACAGAGAAAAAGGAGTAGATAGATGCTACGTGATATGTTTGCTTTTTTCATAAAAAACTCTTTCCTCTTTAATGTGTTGCAGGATATATCTGTTTGTATTTTTTGCGAGACCTTCGCGGGTGTGTGTACGCCTTGCTCACGAGCGAGGAGGAGGGGAAATCCCCCCTCCTCCTTACTTTTCAAAGACATACACCATTTTCCGGTGAAAAATTGGAGCGCTGCTTTTATGAAGTCATGATGTCTGGTTTCCGAAAAATCAGGGCAAGGTCATTTTACCACCGCTTTTTCCATTTTTTAAATGGGTAGCTTGGCCTGAATTTCTCTGCGGCTCTTTCACAAGAGATGAGCAAACCCTCCAATCTTTCATCGCTATAGAGTTGATAGTTCAATGTATCGGCCTGCAGTTGTTTGTACTTGTACTTCAGAAGAGTACAGTTTCCGATGCTAGCCAAGCAGTTGATCTGTGCTTCATTTGTGTCAGCTTCTTTGCAAAGGACTTTGATTTGCTCCTTGTGCTTATCATTCAAGAGTTTCTTGGATTTCTTTGTTTTGTCTATCGCTTTGTCTGCCGTGGCTTTGTCTGCCATGTTTTTGCCATCTTTGTTTGTGCCGCAGCCTTTGTCACTAAAAATGTACAGAGCCAAACCAATGATGGCTGTGACAAGTATCTTGAGAGCGACTCCTGGACTTTGTCCATCAGGATCAACGAAAGTGGTAGGATTGCCAAAGGCATATCCAAAAACGTTGAGTCCAGCATCCAAGCCAAGAGGATCGACAGAAATGTATCGACCCACTTCAGGATCGTAAAAGCGATGCCAGTTGTAGTGTAATCCTCTTGCCAACAAAACACCAGATGAATCTCGACTCTCTGTGTCTTTATCGTACCACTGTCCCGGCAACGCAAGGCTTTGCATCCACCTTGAAAACCTATCGGTTTTCTTGGATAGAATGACTGATGACAGCCGTTCTAGACGGACGCACCGAGGGAGTTGCTTGCAAAGAGGAAATGGGGTGATTGCCATCTGCATGGGTTTTGAGGGGAGGTCTTTAGACCTGCTCCATTCCGAACGATGCGAGGCCGTAGGCATCGCGTACACTCTCCATAGGCCCAGGTTTTAACCTGGGTGTGTGGCCATTCGTATCCTGTTCACCGTCCGTATAGGATTTCATTCATATCTGTTTGATGTGCTTTGGTGGGAGCGTTTTCGACAACCAGAGAATGGCTCGAATGATGGGAATGAAGGGGAAAGTGATAAAGATTCAAAGGTCCTTGGATGTTGGAAGGTTGTAGTCGATGGCAGCTTCTGGAGGTGGTTGAAGTTTGTTTTCACAGTGCAAGCGTCCCATGTCGTAACCATGCTCCAAAAACATTTCGAGCAACCAGGCAAAACGCACTGCAGCCCACGTTTGTTCATCTTTTTCAGCTTCTTTGTCTTGTTGCTTGCTTGGCGTTTGTTCCGGTGGCAAAAGTTTTTGTTCGTAGAACTCTCTTTCTTCGTTTGTCATCACTCCAGCGATTCTTTTTCGTTCGTGTTGATAAAATAGTATCGCGTCTGGAATCGCTTTTTTTTCGAGCGTGGCGAGGGCGTATCTTTCGTGAACATCGTTGAGCACCAGATCAAAAACAATGCCCATGTCGAGTTGTTTGGTTGCCAGTGGAAGGGACAACCCCCTATCAAGAGCTTGTTTCAAAGTAGAGATGGAGCCTTGGTATATTGGTTCAATGAGTTGTCTTTGAAGCAGGATAACATCCTCTGGGACGATGAACAATTCTTCCTTTTTCTGAACTTCCGTGTCTGATTGTTTAGAGCCTGCGCTTCGCTGTTTTGGGAGCATGTAATTGAATTCGACCTCTGGGGGAGGTGTAATGGCTTCTGAGCAAACAAGCTTGGGTAACTCAGCTCCATGTTCCAAGAACATTTCTATCAGCCATGCAAATCTCAAACGACACCAGTTTTCTTCGGCTTTTTGTTCCAAATGGGTAAGTTGTGGTTTACTTGGGGAGGAAAACGTTTTAAGTTCTTCTCTTTGAAGAAGCTTCTCTTCCTCTTGTGTTAAAAAGCCCGCGATTTGATTACGTTTTGCCTTCTGAATTCTCAGAAGTGCTGAGTTTGACTTGTAACCCAACCTCTCCATGACCATGTGTGTTCTTGTTTCGAAGTCACTGGCTTGAAGTTCCCAAACTCCCCTGGATATTTCTTGCGCTTCATCAAATAGAATGGACATAGCTTCGTCCAACGTATATTCACTTTGACGAATGTCAACAATGAATTTGTGGAGTTCTTGTTTGTTCATCAGATTCCTTTCCCTGTACGAGCAACCCACAGATTACCAAAAATCGATGCTGCAGAGTGATCTTTACAAATAGACTCCGGACAGTCATTGATGTATGGAACACTTGGATCATCGGTTATCCGAACTTTGGAAACAGTGATTGGTTCATCGAATTTCCCATTCCAATAGCACCTGTCATTGCATTGCAAACGTTAAGAACTGGCCTAACAAGCACCTGAAGAGAATTTCACGAATTGTCCGAGAGCGGTCGTTGTTTTGGGAGCTTGTAGTCGATGGCAGCCTGTTCAGGAGGAGTAAGCTTCCCCTCGTAAAGCAAAGTCACAAGGTTCTGCTCGTATCGTTCATGCATCTCCAGAAGCCAAGCGAATCTTTGTGAATCCCACGTTTCTCCAGCCTTGACTTCGTGCTCATCAAGCTCGTGGGTACTGCTATTCTCATCGTAGAGCTCTTGTTCTCTGTCAAATTGCAGGTCTTCTTCACTCAGGGGGATACCGGCTTCTTTCGCCATGTAAATGCTCACTTCTCTAGCCCGTTTCTCTCGGAGTTCTCGTTCTTCTTCTTTTGTGAGCAAGCCAACGAGTCTTTTGTTATGGAGTTCTCTGTTGAGAACTGCAATTGGATTAAGTTTGTATCCCAGCCTTTGTAGAACGAGGAGGGAGCGCTTACTCTGATCCCACATGAACTGACTCCAAACACTTTTAATCCTCTCTGGATGGTATGTATCAAGTTGATTTAAGGCTTCTCCAAAGTAAGCGTCATCTGACCTCAATCCTTCAACAATCTCTTTTAGTGTGCTCATATAACACTCCTTTCATGAACGCTCCCGAGGCATGAGAGCAATGGTTAAAATGACATCCAACGCCCACCTGACGGACCTGTAATCCTCCAAGGACACCCTCCTGAACGAATAGAGGTTCCTGGTCTGGTGAGTATCTGTTCTCTCTTTATCCAGCGAAGAGTTTCTTCTTCTTTTCCGTTTTTCCGACAGATGTAACCACATTGAAAACCAAATCTCGTGGGATCAGCGAGCTCATCTTGGTAGAAGCAAGTGAACGGACCCTCATCATCGTCACCTTTCTGTAGCTGTGGGGTGGTTGCGTAACTTGGACGTTTTGTATGATTCAAGAACTTCGCGGAGAATAGGTTCTGGTTCATCCTGAAGGGCTTCTTTAGCAAGACTAACTACAGAATTTTCATCGATGTACTCGAAGAGTTCGATCGCTCTTGCGCGAAGAGTTGGGGATTCATCGGCAAGTGCTTGTCTACACACACTTGTGAGTTCTTGAATGCCAAGGTCTTTTCCCAGCATATGAGCGACTTCGACTTTCCACCTTAACCACTGCTCTGTAGCGAACCATGTGAAGAGGATTTGTTTCAACCCCTGATCGAATTGAGGAACAAGGGCTCTTATATGCAGGTATAGGTTTCTTTTTGCTTTCTCGGGTCCTTTGGCTGCGATTTGCATACAACGTTTTTTCATTTCCTCTCTATCTTCATCGAAAAAGAACAACAGTAAAAGTGGAAACATGTCATCGGTGGCATTGGACGCGAAATCCGAGAGAGCTTTGCGAAGTCGTAAAAGAGCCTCCGTTTGTGGGTGAGCTTTTAATTTTCTTTTGAGTAAATCAACACAATGCGTTACTGTATGTTCTCGATTTCGCTCACATGGATGTGAAAGCAGAGAAATCAAGATCTCTGCTGCTTTTGTGGACGCTGGTTTCTGTGCAAGAAGATATTGGGCCACAGTTGCCTGTGAACTTGCGTTGTAGTTCACGAATTCATCGTCTTTGAAGATTTCTTCGTGAGTAAAGCGTTGGAGGAATGCTTCTAAGAGCAGAATGTTTTCACTTTCGCTGGAGTACGAGAGGTCTTGTGCTATATTCGGGATGCTGAGGGGAGGAACTTTTTTTGTAGCTTGGAGTAGTACAGGCATGACCCTGGGATCGTCTTTGTATTGGAGTAGTTGAGTAAATGTTTCTCTGGGAGAGTGCTCTGCTTCTGTAAGGAGGGTTTCGAGGTCCTCTGAAGATGTATTCTGTTCCTGCACACCCTCTTGATGATGTTCTTTTTCGGGAGGTCGTATTGGAAGCAACTCTTTGAGTTGGTTTTCAGTGAAGTAGGGTTGCCACTCCATTCCGGATGGATCTGTGTATGAGTCTGTAAAGAGGACTCCCGATCTTGTGTATGTCTTTTTGGTCATATCACTTATCTCTGAAAAGAGCCTACATATCGAATAATGAGCTCACTTCTTTCAATGCCTGCGGTTCAGAGCGTTGTTAAAGAGGAGATTTCACTCGATTTCTGGAAGTATCACGTCTATCATAGCTTCAAGGACACTTGTTGCCGTGAAGTAGAAGTTCGTTGTTGTGTGTTTGCCAAACCTATACATTTCCGGCTGAATCGGTTCATTCACGTTATGGTAAGAGTGAGAAGGCATCAAAACAGATAGTGTATCTTCTTCTTCATCGAAAATGATTGGGATGACCAAATTTTGCTGGATGAAACGAACAGGAAACATCGACATGACGGAGAAGTCGAAATCACTTTCCAGCATCCGGATAATGTGTTCTGGAGGAACGAAGTGATGATTTGATTCTATTTGCCCTCTCTCAAGCTCCATAGGCATGATCGATGCAAATCGAACTCTCAACTTTGCTAAAATTCTGGCAAGCTTTTCATCATCCATGTTGCTTTCTTCCGCTCCATGCTTTGGTGGCTTATTGGTTAGACTTGTAGTGTAATCCTCTTCTCCACAAAACACAAGCCAACGCGAGGCGTTGCATCCCCCTTTCAGCAACGCAGGGCGTTGCATCCCCCTTGAAAACCTGTCGGTTTTCTTGGATAGAATGGCTGATGACAGCCATTCTGGACGAATGCACCGAGGGAGTTGCTTGCAAGGAGGAAATGGGGTGATTGTCATCTGCATGGGGTTTTGAGAAAAGGGAACAAGAACCCCCTCAGTCCGAGCGAACGCTCGTCCAGCTCCCCCTACTCAACTTCGTTGGCAAGGGGAGCGATACATACCCAAGCCATATAAGCCAAATGTTCGTGCATATAGGTAGAATAATCCCTCCTCTCTCAAGCCTTGAGAGGAGGAAAGAGCCGGAGGCTCAGGGTGGAGAGTTTGTCGAGGCGTATATTGCAAAGCGCACGAAGCAAATAAGCCATGAAGAGAAGCCCCTCCAAGGAGAGTGTTGTAGGTGGTAGAGTCCCAACCCCGAAGGGGTTCAAATGCGGTCCAGCGCGCTGCATTGGTGCAATATCCGCCGGAGCAGCTTTATAGCCAAATGAACGTATATATCGGTTAATTGCCCCCTCCTCTCGAAAGGCTTGAGAGGAGGGAAGGAGCCGAAGCGACAGGGTGGAGAGTTTGTTGAGGCGGATGATTGCAAGTGAAGACGCAAAAAACCCACTGCAATTCCGCAAGCAGAAGGAATCCAAGGGTATGGCCTTGCCATATCCGACTGGAAGAAGGGGA
>MDTC01117109.1_pt1 | contig 10219 bp, 9 predicted proteins | sample 811181 | NCBI WGS metagenome assembly MDTC01 (sample SAMN05326644, study PRJNA326480) | marine metagenome | isolation source: seawater | place: Pacific Ocean: North | collected 2011
CGCTCCTCGCCCAGCTGGGCCTGAACGAGAGCGCCATCGACGCACTGCAATCGGCGTTGAAGCGGCATGATGGCGCGCCCGACGTGACCCTCCCCCTGCGGACCAACCTCGCCAGCCTGCACCGCGCCGCCGGGGCCGTGCGGGAGGCCGCCGACGCGTTCGACGGGCTGGTGGACACGGTCCGTGGCGCGGACCTGGCCCTGGACCCCGCCGCCGTGTTCTGGATCAACGCCGCCAGCACCTGGTGGCAGGTCGGGCGGATCGACGACGCGCACGACGCCCTCGATCAGGCGCGTGCGGTGCTCGGCGCGGAGAACCCGCCGCTCCAGGCCTGGGTCCGGGCCATCCGGGCCTGGCTGTTTCAGGCGCAGCAGGACGTCGAGCGCGCACGCGCGTTGGCCATCGAGGCCATCCAGCTCCAGCCCGACGCGCTGGACTCGGCCAGCTCCGCCGTGCGGGTGCTCGTTTCCAGCGTGCCGCACCACAGCCCGGACTGGCCCCGGGTCCTCGAGCAGGCGGAGAGACTGATGGAGCGGTGCAGCGGGTCCTCGCTGCACGGCTTCGCCAGTCAGGTCGCGAATACCCTCGCCTCGCTGGCGCAGGCGCGGGGCGACTCCCAGCAAGAGGCCCACTACCTGCGGATCGTCACCGAGTGCGAGCGCAAGCGGGCCGCGACCTTGCAGCGCCAGGCCCTGGCCACGCCAGAGATCCGCCTCCAAGCGCTGTCCTGGCAGCTGGAGAGCGACCTGCTGCGCATGCGCAACGCCACGCTGTCCGAGTCCCAGGCCCGCCTCGAGGTGCTCGCTGCGTCTCGAGCGCAGCTCCTCCGCGGCGTCGCCCACGATCTGCGCAGCCCGCTGACGGCGGTCATGCTCGGGATCGACAGCCTGGACGCCTACATTCCCGCAGGTCTGCAACAGGATCTGCTCCACGCGACCCGCCAGATGCAGGGGATCCTGGACACCGCCCTGTCCGAAGGCAGCGTGCGGTCCGGCGAGAGCATGGCCACCCCCACCCCCCGCGAGCTGGGCCCGACGGTTCGCGATGCGGTGCGTGCCTTCGCCCTGCCAGCCCGGCGCAAGGAGCTGCTGGTCGACGTCAGTCTGCCGACTTCCCTGCGCGCCCCGGTCGACCCGGCTGCGCTCCGACGGATCGTGCACAATCTCGTCAACAACGCGATCAAGTTCTCGCCTGACGGGGGCCGCGTCGGGATCGAGCTGACCGCGGCCGATGGCGCAGTGCTGCTCGTGATCACAGACGATGGACCCGGGTTCCCAGCCGACAATCCCGAGCGGCTGCTCCTGGCGCGCACCCGGGGGAGCAACGTGGGCCGGGCCGACGGGCACGGGGTGGGCCTGCACACGGTCTACCAGCTCACCACCGGGCACGGTGGCACGGTCACCCTGGGCAACGGGCCCGAGGGTGGCGCCCGGGTCATCGTGCGGCTACCGACGGCGGAGTGACGCACCACACCCCGCTGCTCGCCCTGGCGCTCATCGCCGGCATGACGCTCCCCGCCGCTGCAGACCCCGCGGCGGACGACGGCGTCCTCATCGGCCCGCAGCCCGACCACCGGGTGATGCTGCCGGTCGGCCTGCACAAGGACCCGGACGCCACCGCCGTCGTGCCCGGCCCCACCCTGGACTGCGTCGCCAAGGTCCAGGTCTTCGTGCCGTGGAAGATCTGCCGGGCCATGGGCAGCCGGGTCGAGGACGGCCCCCGCCGCTACGAGGCCTACCCGACGGGCTCGCCGGCGCTCCCCCACGGCGGGAGCTGCGCCTTCGTCTGCACCCCCGCCGCGAAGCTCGCCAGCTGGAGCTTCCTCGTGCCCACGCCGGGCTACCGCGGCACCGTCACCTGCCCGGTCTCCCGCGACCTGCAGCTCTCCGTGACCCTCGCCGAGGGCCCGCTCGCCCCCACCGACGGCGCGACCGTGCACTGGCAGACCGACTTCGGCGAGACCGTCTACACCCTGACCGACCCCGCCTTCATGGAGGGTCGGCCCGAGGACTTCGAGCGGCTGATCTTCGAGGCGGAACGCCGACTCGACGGCGAGAATGCCTGTCCGGCGGGCCAGCCGCGCAGGCCGTAGGGGTCCGCGCCCGGGCCGCTCAGCGCGGGCAGGGGCTGTCGGTCCAGACGCCCTCGTTGTTGGTCTCGTCGCACTCGTCCGGGTGCACCTCGGCGCCGGTGCCGTCGTCGTCGACCCGTACCACGAAGCCGTCGGCACCGATCCGCCCCACCGCGACCTCGAAGACGATGGTGTCGCTGACCCAGCCGCCGGCCACGCGCTTGTTCAGGCGCTGCACGCCCAGCAGCTCCATGCGCTCGCCCTCGCGGGTGTAGAGCGCGACCGGCACGCCGACCGCGCTGTTGTCGGTGCCAGCGTTCCAGACCTGCACCGCGACCAGGGCGACGGCGTCGTCGTGGCAGCCCGCGTAGCAGACGTCGGTGACCGTGACCTGCAGGTCGACCGCCAGCACGTCCTCCGCCGGCCGCGCCCGGTAGACGTTGTAGCGCTGCCAGGAGGGCTCGGGGGTGACCGGGACCGTCCCGTCGTCGAGCACGTTGGTGACGTTGTAGTCGTGGGTGGGCCAGGACGGGTTGGCGGGCATCCACTGGTCGTGCACGTGCTCGAGCACGGTGATCCCGGTCCAGCCGGCGAAGCCGTTGAGGGTGTTGCTGGCGACCAGGACCTCGGCCGCGCCGTCCGCGTCGAGATCGGCGATGGTCGGGTACTCCCAGATGGTCGTGGAGGCGTGCTCGCGGTTGAAGTAGCGGGTCGCGCCGGTCCGGCCGTCGAGGATGTACATCGCGAGGTTGTCGTTGTAGAGCAGCTCCATGGCGCCGTCGCCGTCGAAGTCGAAGCCGGAGCAGGTGGCGAGCAGTCCGGTGGCGTCGGTGACGTCGCGGGCCCAGACCTCGCTGCCGTCGAGATCGTGCAGGACGAGGCGGTTGTTGGACGCCCAGGCGATCTCGGCCTCGCCGTCGCCGTCGAAGTCCGCGACGCAGGGCGCGCCCGGGTGGTCGTTGCCGCTGTCGACGCTGACCTTGACGGTGCCGTCGTGCTCGAAGATCTCGAGCTTGCCCCCCGCGATCATCGCGATCTCGGCCTGGGAATCTTCGTCGGCCTCCAGGATCGCCCCCCAGTGGCCGTACTGGCCCTGCAGGCCGAGCCGACGCCAGGCCAGGGTGCCGTCCGGCTCGAACACGCTGTCGCCGATGATGACCTCCTGCTGCCCGTCGAGGTCGATGTCGCCGATGGCGGGCAGGCGGCGGGAGATGACCGTCGGCACCAGGTAGCGGGCCAGCTCGCGGCCGGTGCGACCCGACAGGCGCAGGGTGTCGGCGATGACGTCGGGATCGCCATTGGCGTCCAGATCAGCGACCGTGATCCCCGGGATGTCGGACTCGACGGCACGCTCGCTCCGCCACATCACCCGACCCCGCCGGTCGACCGCGATCACGTGACGATCCGCGTCGAACGTCAGGATCTCGGACCCGGGCTTGCCGTCCAGATCGGCGAGCGCGACCCCGCCGACGGCGTAGACCTGATCCAGGCCGAAGTGCTCGTAGCCGGTCTCGCCGTCGAGCAGCCAGAGGATGCCGCTGCCGTCGACCTCGAGGTCGAAGGACACAAACGCGACGTCGGGCGGGTCCAGGTCGTTGACCAGGCCGTCGCCGTTGTCGTCGGTGACGCGGCTGACGACCGGCGGGGTGATGACGTGCACCGCCCTCGGGGCCCACTCCGCGCCACGCCAGGACCACAGGATCCGCGCCTCCCAGGGATCGTCGATGGGATCGCCGCCGTCAGCCGCACAGCTGCGCAGCACCTCGAAGGCCTGGGCCTCGCTGCGCAGGACGTCGCAGGAGTCGTCCATGCAGTCGGCGATGCCGTCGCCGTCAGTGTCGCGGAAGCCCTCGTCGACCTCGCCGTCGCCGTCGTCGTCGAGACCGTTGCAGCGCTCCCCGTTGACCGGCGGCCACAGCTCGTCCCAGCCGTCCACGCCCAGCGTCGGGTCGTCGCTGTCTGGATCATTCTGGTTGTTCCTGCCATTCAGGCCAATTTCCAGGCAGCCTGACAGCAGGGCCGCGAGCAGCGGCAGGGAGATCCATCGCACGAACACCTCGGCACACTCAGTAGCCTGAGGCGAGCGGGTGTTGAGGGGTCGATCTCAGTCGGACGCGGTTGCGACTCAACTCGTGGGGGCACTGACCGAAGGAGGGTTGCCCCTCTGGAGCAGACCATGTCCGGCTTCCTCTTCGACCCCAGCTTCACCGGCGTGCATCGCGTGCTCGACCTGCGCCAGCAGCAGCACGCCATGACCGCCTCGAACCTGGCCAACGCCAACACCCCCGGGTTCAAGGCGCAGTACCTCGACTTCTCGACGGCACTGTCCGACGCCATGACCGCTCCGCTGTCCGAGCCCACGATCGACGCCGACGTCGTCGAGGTCGAGGCGCCGGCGTGGTCGGTGAACGGCAACAGCGTCTTCCTGGAGCAGGAGCACGCCCGCCTGCGCTCCAACGCGGTCCTCTACCAGGGACTCGTCCGCGGTGTGTCCAGCCGCCTGGCTCTGCTCAAGTTCGCTGCCGCCGACGGCCGCGCCTGATCCCTCAAGGAGCTCCACCGATGGACTTCATCGACACCATCAACATCGCTGGCAGCGGCCTCACCGCAGAGCGCGTGCGCCTGCAGGCGGTGTCCAGCAACATGGCGAACGCCCGCACGACCCGCACCGAGGACGGCGGCCCCTACCGTCGCCAGGTGCCGATCTACCGGGCCGACGCCGTGCGCGACTTCGGCAGCGAGCTCGACGACCAGCTCAAGCGCGTCAGCGTGCCGCGGGTCGACCAGCTGTCCGGCTACCGCGAGGTCCACGACCCCGCTCACCCCGACGCCGACGCCAACGGCATGGTCCGCTACCCGGACATCGACATCCTCCACGAGATGGTGGACATGATGTCGGCGAGCCGGTCGTACGAGGCCAACGCCGAGGTCGTCGACACCACCGTCCAGATGGCGCTCCGCGCGCTCGACATCGGAAGGTAGACATGGCCATCGCACCCATCGGCGCTGCCAGCGCCCAGCTCGTCCGCTTCGACCAGGCCCTGCCGAACATCCAGGCCACGGCCGAGACGAACGCGCCTCAGACCAGCTCTTTCGGCGACATGCTCACCAACGCGGTGCAGCACGTCAACGCCGATCAGGTCGCAGCCCGTGAGGCCGTCGCAGGCCTCGCCAGCGGCGAGAATGTCGACCTGCACGGCACCATGATCCGTCTCGAGAAGGCCGAGATCACCCTGCGCGCCATGACCAGCGTCAGGGACCGGATGATCACCGCCTACGAGCAGATCATGAACATGGCGCTCTAGCCCCGCGCCTGACCGAACCCCCCCCTTCTTCGCCCCATCCCGCGAGGGTCCACCCGTGACCGACTTCTTCACCAAGGCCAGGCTGTTCTACGGCAACCTCGAGCCCGCCCGGCAGACCCAGCTGTGGCTCGCGGTCGCCGGCGTCCTGCTGGCGGTCATCGGCGTCTCCTGGTGGATGTCCAACGAGCCCTACGCCGTCGTGCACCAGGGCTCGCAGGCGGAGCTCGCCGAGGCGGCCTCGCTGCTCGCCGAGGAGGGGATCCCCACCCGGACGGACGGCGTGAGCATCTCGGTCCCGGAGTCCCAGCGAGGCGCCGCCATCGGCGCGCTCGCACCGGCGTTCCGCCCCGCGGTCATCGAGAGCGGCATGGGTGATCCCCCGCGGATCATCGACGAGAAGACCCGCCGCCTCAAGGAGCAGGAGCTGGCCCGCAACATCTCCGAGATGCCCGGCATCCACGGCGCCCAGGTCTCCATCACCCTCGGCGAGGAGAGCCTGTTCCGCGACGAGCCCGGTCGTCCCGCGACCGCGTCGGTCTTCCTCAAGGTCTCGCCGAGCCAGCCCCCCAACTCCGAGACCGCCCGCGCCATCGCCACCCTGGTCGCGAACGCGGTTCCTGGCCTCGATCCTGGCCATGTCGCCGTCACCGACTCCCTCGGCACGGTGCACCGCGAGGGCCAGGGCGGCGGCTCCGACGACATGCGCCTGGGCAACGACCTGCTCAAGCTCCGCGCCAAGTACGCCGCTGACGCCCGCTCCCAGGTCTCCCAGATCCTGGCCCTGACCGTCGGCCGCACGGACGCCTTCGTGGTCACTGCCACCGCCGAGATCGAGCGGGAGAGCCGGGTGATCACGTCCAAGGACTACAACACCGACAAGATCTTCAAGTCGACCTCCGAGCTCCACGAGAAGGCGAAGGAGAAGCAGGACGCCGCCTCCGAGGGCGCTCCTGGCGTGGACAGCGCCCTGCCCGAGCGCGCCGCCGACTCCGGCGTGACCGGCGGTGCCGCCAAGCAGAAGGAGGACGAGACCCGCATCAAGGAGCAGATGACCGCTCCGGAGAGCCTGGAGAAGGTGGTCATTCCCGCCGGCGAGCTCAAGCGCCTGGCCGTGTCCGCGGTCATCAACGAGACCGCCGCCGCCGCCGTGTGGGGCGTGGAGCCCGGTAGCGCCGAGTTCGACGCCCAGCTGGCCGACCTGCAGACCGCGGCCAAGCAGGCCTTTGGCTTCGACGAGGCCCGTGGCGATACCTTCGCGCTCGTCGCCAAGCCCTTCGCCCCGGTCGAGGTCACCGAGGCCAGCGCGGTCGACGTGACCGGCGCCATCAGCACGGTCGCTCCCTTCGTGCCCTACGCCATCGCGCTGGTGGCCCTGCTCCTGGCCTTCATGTTCGTCGTCCGGCCGCTCATGGCCCAGGTCGCCAAGGCCCCCCTTCCCCGCATTTCCCAGGAGGACACGGTGATCGGTCCCGACGGCAAGCCCCGTCGCCTCGCCCCCGGTGAGGACCTCGACGACGACAACCTCGCCGAGCGCCTCCACCGTCTCGTGGAGAACTTCCAGCCGGTCGATTCGGCCGACCTGAACCGCCTCGTCGAGCAGCAGTCCGACGCGAGCGCCAAGGTCGTCCGTGACTGGATGAAGCAGGGAGCCTGACGTGGCACAGCCTTCCCGCGCAGGCGGCCTGCGGGCCGCGGATCTCTCCGGTCTGCAGAAGGCCGCGATCCTGGTGATGTACCTCGAGGACAAGGTCGCCCGGCAGGTGCTCGACCAGCTCTCCCTCGACGAGCTCGAGGACATCGGCATCGCGATGTCCGAGGTCGAGAACGTCGCGGTGGAGGTCATCGAGGAGGTCATCGCCGACTTCGTCCGCGACCTCTACGCCGTCTACATGGTGCCCCGCACCGGCAAGGACTACGCGCTGGGCGTGCTGCCCCGGCTGCTCTCCGAGCCCCGCCGTGACAAGGTCATGGGCCGGCTGCGTCGCCACATCAGCACCGAGTTCCAGGAGCTCATCGCCGCGCGGCCCCCCGCCACCGTGGCGACCCTGCTCCTCGACGAGCACCCGCAGACCCAGGCCATCGCGCTGCTGCTCATGGGGCCCGACAACGCGGCGGTCGTGCTCTCCTACATGGACGAGGAGGACCAGTACGATCTGTCCCTGCGCATGGCGCGCATCGAGCGGATCCCGAGCGAGATCGCCGATGATGTCGAGGTGAGCGTCCGCAACGCCCTCGAGGAGCGCGGCAACGGCCTGTGGGCGGTCGAGGGCGTGGACACCACCGCGCAGATGCTCGGCCGCATGCACGCCGACTTCCAGCAGCCGATCCTGGAGCGCATCGCGGGCACCGACTTCGAGCTCTCCGAGCTCCTCAAGCGCCGCATGCTCCTGTTCAAGGACCTCATCAAGATCGACAACAAGTCGGTCCAGGCCATCCTCAAGGTGGTGGAGCGCCAGACCCTGCTCGTCGCCCTGCGCGGCGCCGACGCCGACATCAAGGACAAGTTCCTGGCCAACATGTCGTCTCGGGCGGCGTCCGACCTCCGCGACGAGCTCGAGATCATGGCCCCCGTGGCCCGGTCCGAGGTCGAGACCGCGCAGGAGGAGATCGTCAAGTCGGCCCTCACCCTCAACGAGGAGGGCACCATCCGGCTGCCCTTCGGCGGCGACGACGACCTGGTCTAGGTCGCGTAGGAGCACACCGTGGGCGGCTTCACTCCCCTGTTCGGTTCCGGCGCTGGCGGCCCCCCCAAGGGCCCGCAGGGCCCGGGTCCCGGCGATGGCGGCGGGTCGCGTCCTGCCGGCTTCACCCCACTCTTTGGCGGAGGTGGCGAGCCCTCGGGCGGACGTCCGCCGGGCTTCACCCCCCTCTCCGAGGCGCTGGGCGCGGGCTTCGGCAAGACCGATCCCGCACCTCCGCCCCAGGACCTCGACGCCCTGCTCGCCGCCGCGCGCGAGGAGGGTGCTGCCGCCGCCCGCGACGAGCTGGAGCCGGTCATCAAGGACCTGCAGGCCAAGCTGGAGGCGGTGGCCCCGATCCTCGAGGAGGTCGAGCGCCTGCGCAACGACGAGATCCGCAAGGCCGCGGAGGACGTGGGCACCCTGGTCATCGCCGTCTGCCGACGGGTGCTGGGCGAGAGCCTGGCGGTGCACCCGGACGCCCTGCCCGCCCTGGTCGTGCAGGCCGTGTCCAACCTCCCCGACGAGGACGAGCTGCAGATCCGCGTCCGCCCGGATGACGTGACCCGGGTGCGGGACGCCCTGCCGGAGCGCTTCGAGGACAAGGTCGCCGGGGACCCCACGGTCACGGCGGGCTGCAAGGTGGAGTCGCGCCACGCGGCGATCGACGCGACGCTGACGGCGGCGGTCGAGGGTGTGGAGAACGCGGTGCAGCAGTGGCTGGAGATGCAGTCGTGATCGATCTGGGCGGACTGGAGCTCGCGCTGTCCCAGGCGCGCATGCAGAAGGCACGCGGTCGCCTGCTGACCGCGGTCGGACCGCTGCTGGAGGCCGAGCTGCCCGGTGCGGTGGTCGGCGGCCTGTGCCGGGTCGGCGAGAACTGCACCTGCGAGGTGGTCGGGTTCAAGGACCGGCGCGCGCTGCTGATGCCCCTGGGCACGACCGAGGGCGTCAGCTACGGCGCGGACGTGACCTGGCAGGACGAGAGCATCACCGTCCAGGTCGGCGATGAGCTCCTCGGGCGCGTGCTCGACGGACTCGGCCGGCCCATCGACGGGGGGCCTCCCCTGACCGCGCGCGCACGCCGATCGGTCGCCGCCCACGCGCCCTCCGCACTCGAGCGCAGCCTGATCACCGAGCCCATCGCGACGGGCGTGAAGGTGCTGGACGGTCTGCTCACCCTGGGCCGCGGCCAGCGCATCTCGATCATGGCGGGGTCTGGCGTCGGAAAGTCGACGTTGCTAGGCATGATCGCGCGAAATGTCGAGGCGGACGTCAACGTCGTCTGCCTCATCGGCGAGCGCGGTCGTGAGGTGCGCGAGTTCATCGAGCTCAACCTGGGTCCGGAGGGCCTGGCGCGGTCGGTGCTGGTGGTCGTGACGTCCGAGCAATCGCCCGCCCTGCAGGTCAAGGGCGCCTTCCTCGCCCAGACGATCGCCGAGCACTTCCGGGACACCGGGCGCGACGTGCTGGTGCTGATGGACTCGATCACCCGCCTGGCCCAGGCCCAGCGCCAGATCGGCCTGGCGGCGGGCGAGCCCCCCACCCGCGGCGGCTTCACCCCCTCGGTCTTCTCCGTGCTCCCCGCCCTCCTCGAGCGCGCGGGTCCGGCTGGCGGCGGGGGCTCGATCACGGGCATCTACACCGTGCTGGTCGAGGGCGACGACATCCACGACCCCATCGGCGACGCGGTCCGCGGCATCGTGGACGGCCACGTGGTCTTGTCACGAAAGCTCGCGATGCATGGACAATATCCGGCGGTCGACGTGCTCGCGTCCCTGTCCCGGCTCATGAGCCGGGTCGCCGGCCCGCCGCACCGCGAAGGCGCGAACCGCTTCCGCGACCTGCTGGCCACCTGGCGCGAGAACGAGGAGCTCATCCGCCTCGGCGCCTACCGCAAGGGCACCTCCAAGGACGTCGACGAGGCCGTGGCCCGGGTCGACGCCCTCAAGGACTTCGTGTGCCAGGGTACCGAGGACGCCATGGAGTTCAGCGCGACGGTGAAGGCGCTGCGGATGGCGGTCGGGCTGGGGTGAGCGGTGAGCAGGGTCAGGCCGACAGGTGTGACATGCCGGCCGCACGAAGGTGCCGTGTGCGTGGGGTCCAGCGGCCAGGGCGGTCGCCGCAACCGGACGGACGGGGTCAGGCCGACAGGTGGGACATCA
>MDTC01158810.1_pt1 | contig 10219 bp, 9 predicted proteins | sample 811181 | NCBI WGS metagenome assembly MDTC01 (sample SAMN05326644, study PRJNA326480) | marine metagenome | isolation source: seawater | place: Pacific Ocean: North | collected 2011
AATCCTGGCGATTACTTATTGTCCCATATCGTTGCCAATACAGTATCGTCAGCGCAAAAGCGTTTCACTTCCGTGTTCGGGATGGGAACGGGTGGGTCAACTTCGCCATAATCACCAGGATTTAAAATTATAGATTCTAATAAACCAAATTGTCAATTATAATATTATGTATTAATAGGTTAATTATGAAAACAAAAAATATATTCAAATTAAAAACAGCTTTTTTTTTAGGAATAATCCTATTTTTGATGTTTTTAATTTCTATTTTATTTGTAAATCAGGCAAGAAGTAGTACTGATGTTTCTGTTATTAACAATCCTAATAAAATAGCTCCGACATTTACCACTTCGAAAATAAATGGCGAAAAATACTTTTTCAACTTTGACAATAAGTCTCCAACAGTTATAACATTCTGGGCTTCTTGGTGCCCTCCTTGTAGAAAAGAAATGCCAATTTTAGATGAAATTCAAAAAGAAAATAATAGCATTAGAATAATTGGAATAAATATAGACGAAGATATAAGGGATGCTAAAGAATTCATATCAGAATACAATATATCATTCTTATCACTAATTGACGAAGAATTTATAACGATCAAATATGGTGTGACAAAAATCCCCGAAACTTTTTTTATTGATCCCGAAGGAAAAATAATATCTCGAGTTTCAGGGAATTTAACCAAAGATAAAATAAACTTTCTAATAGACGATATAGTCAATTAAAAAGTTCAATTCTTTCACCATTTTTATGACTTTTTCTAACAGCTTCAACAAATTCCATATATTTCAGGCCAATTTCAAAAGTAGTATGTGTAATTTTTTCTTCTCCTCTTATAGAGTTAATGAATTCTTCCTCAACTCTCCACCAAGATTGAAATTCACTCGGAACTGATATTTTTTTGAAATCATTATTTTCATCTGAAATATATAACTCGTAATCTACACAATCTAGTTGAATTGTACCTTTTGTTCCATAAATCCAAACAGAATCCTTTGGAGCATTCCCTTTAACTGTACTCATCTTAATATTATAAAGACCTCCAATTTCTAATTCCCCAATAACATTTATGTTATCCGGAATTTTTACAAATGAATAATCGTCGTTTTCTTTTTTAGTTTTAACTATCACATCAGATACTGACATAACATTTTTTGCTGACCCTACCCATCTCATCATTGCTTCATACCAAATACCTAATTGCATTGTATTCATACCAGATAAATCCACATCACTTCGCCAGTGATTTTCTGAATTAAAGTCAGGATATCCTCCAGAAAGACTTATTGGTGTTTGGTGGTTAATTGATATATCGATTTGTATTACTTCACCTATTTTGTTTTGACCAATCAATTTCCGAATATATTTGTCAAATTTCAATGTCATTGGAGCTGGGACAATCTGTGATATCAAATTAGGTGATTTTTTTGAAAACTCCAACATCCTTTTTGCGCTTGCATAATCAAAAGTCATTCTGGCTTCCGTCATTACATGTTTATTGTTCTTTAATGATTCACAAACTAATACTTCATGCATATATGGCCATGTACCAATACATATAGCATCTATATCTTTATCTTCTATAAGGGCCATCCAATTTGAATAAACATTATTTATTGAAAATTCATCAGCAACTTTTTTTCCAGATTCATAAGAGCGATTACAAACACCTACCACTTCTACATTTTCTAATTTTTGAAAATTAGGAATATGAAATTTTTTGGTGTTTTCCCCTGCTCCAATAACTCCAATATTAATTTTTTCACTCATCATTACTCTCTTTTCTTGATTATAGGATTTATATATTTCATTATATAATCTAAAATCTTAATAAATACCCGGAAATAATAAAAGTAATTAAATTTAAAAAGAGGAGAAACAAATTGAAATTTGCTGCAAATCTAACAATGTTATTCACAGAATACGACTTTTTAAAGAGATTTGAAAAAGCTCACGAATACAAATTTAAAGCTGTAGAATATTTGTTTCCTTATGCTTATGAATCTTCTGAATTAAAAAAATTACTTGATGAATACAATTTAATTCAAGCTCTGCACAATCTTCCCGCTGGTGATTGGGAAAATGGAGAAAGAGGAATAGCTTGCAATCCCGATAAAATGCAAGATTTCAAAGACGGAGTTCATATCGCTATAGAATACGCAAAAAAATTAGACTGTAATAAACTTAACTGTTTGATAGGAATTCCTGATGGTAATTTCTCAGATCAAGATATTGAAAATTGCATATTAGAAAATTTGAAATTTGCATCTAGTGCATTAGAGAAAGAAAACATTCAATTGTTAATTGAACCTGTTAACACAATTGATATTCCTGGTTTTTACCTAAATACAACAAAACAGGCAAAAAATCTTTTAAATAAAGTTAATTCAAATAATTTGTTTATTCAATACGATATTTATCACATGCAAATTATGGAAGGCAATTTATCGCTCACTATTAAAGAGAATTTGGATTTGATAAAACATATTCAAATTGCAGATCATCCTGGAAGGAATGAACCAGGAACAGGTGAAATTAATTATAGCTTTCTTTTTTCTTACCTGAAATCACTAAATTATGACGGATATATTGGTTGTGAATACAATCCTGAAACAAATACAGAAGAAGGGTTAAAATGGAAAAAAGACTTTTAATAAATTATTCTGATTTAAAAGTAAAACTTTATGATGAGAATGTGAAGAAATATGAGATTGATTTAAATTATGAATCTTCAAATTATTCTAGTTGCATAATAGTCGTGAATTCAATTGAAGACATTAAAAAAGACGAAACAGTCTCTAAATTAAATAAAAACATAAAGAAATTGACTTTGATCATATTATCAAATAATCCACTTCATTTAGAAAAATATTCAGAAAAGTCAAAATTTGAATCTATAATCTCAGGAATAGATAAAAGTAATTTGAATATTAGATTAAATGAAATTCTAAAATTGGTATAGATATGTCAGAATTCTTCGAAGTTGTTAGTCCCGCAGAAGCTATCTCAAAAATAACATCTCACAATGATTTCCCTTCATTAAAAACTGAAACACTCGACACTATTTCTTGTCATAATCGTATAACCTCAGAAAATGTAACTTCGAACTCTGACTTGCCACATTTTAATAGATCGTCAATGGATGGATATGCAATCAAATCTAATGATTCAAGTGGGGTTTCAAGTTCTTCTCCCAATTATATTAAAGTGATTGAAGAAATAAAAATGGGATATACCCCAAACGAAAAATTGAAAAATGGAGAATGCTCAAGAATATTTACAGGTGGGATGATTCCAGAAGGTGCTGATTCGGTAATTATGGAAGAAGACACTGAAATTTTAAATGATGATTTTATCGAAATTAAAAAATCACTTTCTGTTGGAGAAAATATTATTTTTAAAGGAGAAGAAACAAAAAAAAATAATCTTATATTATCCAAAGGGCATAAAATAAGATCTCAAGACATTGGGAGTATGCTTGAATCTGGCATAACAAATTTAAAAGTTTATAAAAAATTAATAATTGGAGTTTTATCTTCCGGAGATGAATTACTTGATCCTTCAGAAGATTTACAACCAGCTAAAATTAGAGACATAAATACTTACACAATTTCCACCTTGATAAAATCAATAGGACATAAAGTTAAAAATTTTCCTATAATGCCTGATAATTTCGAGTCTCAACTAGAGCAGGCAAAAAAAGCTTTCAATGAATGTGACATCCTTATATTTTCTGCAGGTAGTTCAATAAGCTACAGAGATACTACATCAAAAGTAATTAGTAATTTAGGTTTACCAGGAATTCTTGTACACGGGGTGTCAGTAAAACCTGGAAAACCAACTATACTTGCGATTTGTGACAAAAAAATAATCATAGGACTACCTGGAAATCCTGTTTCAGCAAGCATGATTTTTACTAATATAATTCGACCCATAATATATAAAACATATAATTTTGAACCATTAGAACCATATATTTTATGCAAGTTAAACGATGATATAAGTTCTCATACAGGAAGAGTTGATTATGTTCCAGTAAAATTATCTGTCAAAGATGGGATATCTTATGCACAACCAATATTAGGAAAATCTAATTTGATAAATACATTGGTTCATTCTGATGGATATATAACTGTACCTTCTGAAAAAAGAGGGCTATACAAAAACAGTACTGTTAAAGTAAGTAATTATGAATAATAATACAAACAGAAACTATTATTTGGATGATATTCCTATTGAAATAGCTTTGGAAAAATATTTCAATTCTCTTAAAAACTATCTGAGTGTTATCGATCATGAAGAGATCCAAGTTACTAATTCAAATAATAAAATAACTTACGAACCTGTATTTGCAAAAATTTCTTCTCCAAATTTTAACCTGGCTGCAATGGATGGAATTTCAATTAATCACAAATCAACAATCGGAGCAACTGAAACTTCTCCATTAACATTAACCCAAAAAGATTTTTTTTGGGTAGATACAGGGGATCCATTAGATGATAATCACGATGCAGTAATTATGATTGAAGACATATCTAAAATATCAGCTCAAAAAGTCAAAATCTTTTCGTCTGTACCTTCTATGCATAATGTAAGAGAAATAGGAGAAGATTTAATCCAATCTGAGATGATAATTCCTGAAAACACTAAAATAAATCATTTTGACATAGGAGTATGTCTTGCAGGTGGTGTAGATAAAATAAAAATAAAAAAACCTCTTAGTTCTAAATTTATTCCAACTGGGAATGAACTAATTAAATTAGGAGATGAATATTCCAAAGGGGATTTAATAGAATTTAATAGCTACGTTATCAATGGCATGTTAGATGAAATAGGAGTAATTACTGATACTTCTCCAATAATAAAAGATAATAAAACAGATATAAAAAATGAAATTTCTAAAGCTGTAGAAATTTTCGATTTAATAATAGTAAGCGCAGGGTCCTCAGCTGGATCTGAGGATTATACAAAAGAAATAATAGAAGAACTTGGAGAAGTAATAGTACATGGAATATCGATCAAACCTGGGCATCCAGTTATTTTAGGTAAAATAAAAGATAAGCCAGTAATTGGACTGCCAGGATATCCCGTATCAGCAATTCTAATAAACGAATTAATAATAAAACCTCTAATCGAAAAGAAACTAAAATATAAAATATATAAAAATGAACCTTTAAAAGCAAAGTTAACAAGGAAACTTAACTCTTCAATTGGAGAAGATGAATATATAAGAGCTAGCGTCGGTAAAATAAATTCAGAATATGTAGCTGTTCCCTTACCTGGTGGAGCTGGTGTAATAAGTTCAATTCAAAAAGCAAATTGCTTAATAAAAATACCAAAAAATGTCGAAGGTTATCAAAAGAACGAAATTGTAGAACTATCTCCATTAACAAATATGGAAAGTATAAACAATACAATCATATGCAGTGGGAGCCATGATCTAGTATTAGATTTGCTTAAATCTTTTCTTTTAAAGCAAGGATTAGGGTACGATATGGCTATAAATCCTATAGGAAGTTTAGGAGGGTTGTTAGCCATAGATCAAAATTTATGCCATATAGCAGGAACACATATTTTTGATCCTGAAACAAATCAGTACAACACATCATATATAAATCAATTCATTAAAAACAATAAAGTAAAAACAATAACTCTTGTTGACCGAATCCAAGGAATAATAGTTCCTAAAAACAATCCTAAAAATATCAAAAACTTAGAAGATTTCAATAATTCTGAGTTGGTTTTTGTTAATAGACAAAAAGGCTCTGGAACAAGGATTTTACTTGATCATTTATTACAAAAAGCAAATATAAATCCTGAAAATATAAAAGGATATGATAATGAAAAAAATTCTCATCTTGCAGTATCATATGCGATTCATTCTAAAAACGCAGATTACGGAATAGGAATTATGTCTTCTGCACATGCGTATAATTTAGGATTTGTCCCACTAAAAGAAGAACGCTTTGATATTGTGATACCAGAAAATGTATATAAGTTAGATTACATGCAAAAATTATTAGATATTATTAACTCAAAAGAATTTATAAACTCTATAAATTCTATTGGAGGATATAATACAAAAAATACAGGTCAGGTAATTAAATGAAAAATTCGATACATGGAGTTATTTTAGCAGGTGGAAAAAGTGAGAGACTTGGAAGAGATAAAGCTTTGGAATCGTTTAATGGCAAACCATTAATATCAAATGTTATCTACGCTATAAGTAAACATGTTAAAAATATAAGTATAGTGATTAATGAAAACACAAGAAAAAAAGATTTATCTTTTATTGATGATGTAAGTTTTATTGTGGATAAGTTCAAAAATGCAGGATCTCTTGGTGGAATTTATAGTGGATTAGAAAAATCGCCCAGCCAAAATATTATAGTCTTCGCTTGTGATATGCCATTTATATCAGGGGAAATAATTTCATTTATGAAAAGTAATATCAGTCCAAAACATGACATTATCATACCTGAAACCAATGGATTTAAACATTCAACGCACGCTATTTATAGTAAAAATTGCTTACCTATAATTAAAAAACAATTAATAAAAAAAGAATATAAAATTTCAAAAATATTCGATAAATGTAATACAAAAATCCTTAAAGAGGAAAATATCAATCAAATCGAATTGAATACAAAAAGTTTTTTCAATATTAATTACGACACGGATCTAGATAAAGCAAATCAAATATTATCAAATGAATAAAATTAAAATTAAAATAGAATTTTTTGGGACAGCAAAATTAATTGCTAAAAGAAATCACATATATTTATGTATAGAAAAAAATATAAAAGAAAAAGATCTAGTAGAAACAATAGCTACAGCCATCCCTGAATTTGTTGATACAATAATTGAAAAGAACACCTGTGAGTTAAAAAAAAGCTATAATTTTGGAATTAATGGAATAAAAAACACAGCAAAACAATCATTTTCATTAAAAAATAATGATTCTATCCTTATATTTAGCAGCCAATCTGGAGGTTAATTTTTGCAAGGATATAATAACAAATACTTATTAATCAATTTAAACAACCATACTTCTGAAGAAAAACCATTAGATGGAGAAATACTTGCAAATTATATTGGAGGTACAGGATTAAGTACATATTTATTGTATAAATATTCATCTCCAAAAGTAGACTCATTAGCGCCACAAAATCCACTTGTATTTGCATCAAGCCCCTTAACAGGAACAAAACTAACAACAACAAGTAAATTTTCCATTGCCACAAAATCACCACTTACTGATTTTATAGGAGACTCAATGTCATCAAGTCATTTTTCAGACAAATTAAAAAAAACGGGATTTGATGCATTAGTAATCATAGGTAAATCAAATAAAAAAGAATTAATCAAAATATCAAACTCAGATATAAATTTTATAGACGCATCAAAATTATGGGGAAAACATACAAGTGAAACAGAATTAATTTTGAATAAAAAAATCGGCAATAATTATTCTTATGCAACAATAGGTCCTGCAGGTGAAAATTTAGTAAGGTTTGCTGGAATAAAAAATGATGGAGGGAGAATGGCTGCACGAACAGGAGTTGGGGCAGTTATGGGTTCAAAAAATATTAAAGCAATTGCAGTAGGTGGCGATATAAACATTTCAATATCTGAGCCACAAAAAATTAACGACATAAGAAAAAAATTATCCAAAAAAAGTCTAGGAGAGAGTACAGAGAAATACAGAACAACGGGAACAACAATAAATATGTCATTATTGAATAGATTAGAAATGCTGCCAACTAATAATTTTTCAGAATCTATATTCAAGAAATCAGAAAAGATTGAAGGTGAAAATTTAATTAAAAATCATTTTTCTGAAAAAGCTCATTGTGCCAATTGTACAATTGGATGTGAAAAAATTTTTGTAACAAATGATAAAAATGCAAAAATAAAATCAAGACTTGAATTTCAAACTACTGCAAGTTTAGGATCAAATATCGGAGTAAGCAATCCAAATTGGGTAATTAGAGCTGCGAGGCTTTGCGATGAATTAGGTATGGATACCATAAGCACAGGTGTGACAATAGGATGGGCTATAGAAGCTTCAAAAAATGGGCATCTCAAACACAATATAGATATTAGCTCGGAATCAAAATTATTAAAATTGATAAAAGACATTGCTTATAGAAAGTCAATTGGGAATTTATTAGCTGAAGGATCAAAATTAGCATCAGATATTACTGGAAAAAATTCTAATTTGTACGCAATGCATGTGAAAGGACTTGAAATACCTTCATATGACCCAAGAAATTTACCAGCTCTAGCTCTAGCTTTATCCGTAAGTACAAAAGGGGCATGTCATAACAGAGCAAGTGCTTATGACATTGATTTTAATAATAAACAAATATTTGAAGATCCGACACTTATTGCAAAAAAAACAAAAGAAAGCGAAGATTTGTCTGCTGTTATAGATTCAATGATATGGTGTAAGTTCCTAAGAAAATCATTTGATGATTTATATGCTGAAAGTTCAGATATATATTCATTAATAACAGGGGAAAGATTTACAGAAAATCATATTAAAATTGCTGGAGAAAGAATAAATAATTTAAAAAAATTGTTTAATATCGAAAATGGATGGTCAAGAATTGATGACAAGTTACCAAAAAGATTACTTGAAAGTAATAACAAAAAAAATCAAATCATATCTAAAAACTTCTTGGATTCAATGATTAGTAATTATTATCATTTCAGAGAATGGGATAAGAATGGTAATATACCCAATAACAAACTTAAATCTTTGAATATAAGTTGAAATGCAAGACAATCAAAACAAAAACACAAAAGAATTATTAATCAGTAACTTTAAACCACAAAAAAGTTCTCTTCTTCAATCATTGCACATGATTCAAAAAGAAAATGGTTTCGTATCAGAAAATGACATGCTTGTGTTATCTAGATACTTAAAAGTTTCTAAAAGTGAAATATATGGTGCCATAACGAGTTATCCAGAAATTCACACATCGATAAACTCTGAACTTCAAGAATGTACTGGCCTCTCTTGTTACATTAATAATGACAAAGTTAGTGATAATACAACAGATTGTAAATTCAAATGCTTTGAGGGGCCAATAGCAATTCAAAATCATAATTTGTACTCTAAATCAAACGGGAAGTATACAAAGACAAATTCATTAAAAACGCCAATTATCGATTCCTCCGGAATACTTGATAAACCTGTGTTACTAGAGAATATAAATCAAAAAAAGAACTTTGAATCCTATAATTCGATTTATAAATTTGATGCTTTAAGAAAAACTTTAAATAAAAAACCTATGGACATAATAAATATTATAGAAGAGTCAGGCCTTAAAGGAAGAGGAGGCGCTTACTTTCCAACTGCCACAAAATGGAAAATGGCTAGTGGTAATAAATCAATTCAAAAATATTTAATTGTTAATTGTGAAGAAGGCGAACCTGGAGTATTTAAAGACAGATTGATAATGGAGAATATGCCTTATATGTTAATTGAAGGAGCAATTATAGCTGCATATGCAAACAATTGTAGTGATCTAGTATTTTATATTAATGGAGAAGCAGAGAAAAGTTTTCAAACATTAAAAAATTCTTTAATAAAAATGCAACAAAATAATATTATCGATAAGAATGGTATGATTTTTGATTCTGATTATAAATTGAAAATAAAATTAGAATCTGGAGCTGGGGGTTATGTTTGTGGTGAGGAAACAACTCTGCTTAACACAATGGAAGGTAAAAGAAGAGAACCAAGATTAAAACCTCCCTTCCCTACTGAAAAAGGAGTTTTTAGTTTACCTACTATAATTAATAATGCTGAAACATTATGTAATGTTACTTATATTTTAAATCACTCAGTAAGAGAGTATAAAAAAATTGGTATTAAAGATTTCCCTGGCACAAAATTATTAAGTGTGAGTGGACATTTCAAAATGAATGGTATTATTGAAATTCCTATGGGGATTACAATTAATGATTTGTTAGATAAAGCAAAATTAGAAAACCCTTCTGATAAAATTAAATACTTAGCCATCGGAGGTCCGTCCAGTGGATTATTGCCAAGATCTGAATTTGATACAAGTCTTAAAGGTGGTTTTTTGAATTCAAGTGGAATAATGATGGGAGCTGGAGGTTTTATTGGTATAAATTCAACAATTGATCCAATAGATATTATTATTAATTTAGCTGAGTATAACGCAGATGAATCTTGTGGGAAATGTAC
>MDTC01058664.1_pt1 | contig 10218 bp, 7 predicted proteins | sample 811181 | NCBI WGS metagenome assembly MDTC01 (sample SAMN05326644, study PRJNA326480) | marine metagenome | isolation source: seawater | place: Pacific Ocean: North | collected 2011
AAAAATAACCATAGATATAAGACCCACATGACCAATCTCATCTAGTGCTATTGCCCATGGGAACAAAAAGGCAATTTCAAGATCAAAAATTATGAATAGAATAGCTACTAAGTAATATCTGACATCAAATGGTATTCGTGCGTCTTCAAATTCTTCAAAACCACATTCATAAGGAGACAGTTTTGCTTTTGTTTTAGCGCCTTTACCGAAGAGAAAACCTAAGCCGAGCATCAATAAGCCAAGCACTCCAGCTATGATTATAAAAACTGCTATTGGTAGGTAGTTTTCAAGCATCTCTATGGAAACTCTAATATGTCATTAACCGCGACGAATTGTAACATTATTTAAATGTTATCATTCATAAAATTCGTTATTTTCTCTCAAATAGATTCTCTGCCGATGGCCGGACTCGAACCGGCACAGCTTGCGCTACTGCCCCCTCAAGACAGCGTGTCTACCAGATTCCACCACATCGGCTAGAGATTATTTATTCTTGTGGTATTTGAGGTAAGTTTTGAGATGCATCATCAGGAACTGAGATTGGTAAATCTATCTGATCCAAAACACTTTCAGAAGAAGTTGTTCCCTTGTTCAAATATGCAAGTGTAAGACTGGTAATAAAAAAAATTGTTGCAAGCACTGCGGTTGTTCTTGATAAGAAATTTGCAGATCCTTTTGCTCCAAAAAGAGTTCCAGAGGCTCCTGCGCCAAATGCTGATCCCATATCAGCACCCTTACCTTTTTGCAAAAGTATCAATACAACGATGAGTATAGCTGTGATTACATGAAAACTTAGTAATAATGAATTTGCATTAGCCATTTCTTATTTCCTCAGCAATATTATATATATTTAAAAATTCAGAAGCATCTAGTGATGCACCCCCAATTAACCCTCCGTGAATATGCTCCATTTCGAGTAACTCCTTAGCATTTGATTCTTTCATGCTTCCACCATATATGATAGGAATTGACTTCGATGTCATTTCAGAGACTATCGAATGAATAAATGAATGGACATCATTTGCCATATCAGGAGTTGCTGTAAGACCAGTCCCAATAGCCCAAATTGGTTCATAAGCAATCAACATATTTATATCTTTTGAAAGTAGATCGCTATCCAGAACGCTTCGGATTTGGTTATTGATGACGTCGAATGTCTGATCCAACTCCCTTTCTTTTTTCGACTCGCCAATACATAGAATTGGATTTATACCATTTTCAATAGCTTTCATAATCTTTAGTTTTATCTCTTCATTTGACTCTTGATGATACTGTCGCCTCTCTGAGTGACCTATAATTACATATTGAACAAAATGATCAGCCAACATTTCTCCAGAGCATTCACCAGTATAAGCTCCGACATCATGTGAAGAAATATTTTGTGCTCCAGTTTTGATAAATTTTGGGGCTGTTTTAATTACAGACTGAAGATAAATATCAGGTGGACATACGATCATTTCATTTGAGTTTTCTGAATTTGAATCTAGAGATGAGAAATAATCATCAATAAATGACAATGAAGCATTCATTTTCCAATTTGCAGCTATATAATATTTCTTATCCATTTTCTTTAATATTTTTTCTAATGGTTTCTAGAATTTCTTTTGCAGTCTCTTGATTTTTATTTTCAATTGATATTCTAATAAGGGGTTCAGTCCCTGATGGTCTTATAATGACTCTACCATTTTTATTTTCAGAGTTAATTCTATCTGCGAGCTGTGTTAATTGATTTTCATTAATCTCTGGTAAGTTTTCTATATTGACATTCTGATTAAGCACTGGCAAAAGGACAAGATCATCGACAAGTTCACTGATCTTAGAGTTCTTTATGATTGATTCTCTAATAATTATAAGTCCAGTAAGAAGTGCATCTCCAGTAGGTGAATATTCAGAATTAATGATATGGCCTGATGACTCTCCACCAATGATAGCCCCTATTTTTTTCATCATTGAATAGACATTCTTATCTCCAACTTCTGAACGATAAAGATCGATATTCATTTCCTTAAGTTTTGACTCAAGACCTGAGTTTGTTGTAATTGTACCCACGACTTTATGATTAAAGGATTTATTAGAAATATTAGCTTTTGCAAGAATGAAAAGAATTTGATCTCCATCTAAGATATTGCCATTCTCATCCACGATCAGAATCCTATCAGCATCACCGTCTAAAGCTATTCCTAGATTAGATTCAGTTGCAACAACAGTTTTTCTAAGAGTTTCTGGGTGCGTAGATCCACAATCAAGGTTAATATTTTTTCCATTTGGTGAACATGCAATTGGAATGACATCTGCACCTAGGTCTAAAAGTACCTGCGGAGCAATTTTATATGCTGCACCATTTGATGCATCTACAACAATCTTAAATCCTTTAAGTGGTAAATGATTATCTATGTCATTGAATACTGACATAAGCAGAGATTTATAAAGATTTCTTGAGGTATTTGAAATTCTTGCTTTCCCTAAAGATTCTGCGGTATTTGTTATAGGTGCATCTAAGAGCTTTGATTCAATAATGCTTTCAATTTCCTGATCTATTTTTTCACCCAAATGATTGATGATCTTGATGCCATTGTATTCATGAGAATTATGAGAGGCACTTATAACGATGCCAAAATCACAATTTTGTTTAATTGTATAATGAGCAATAGCTGGTGAAGGAAGTGGTCCGAGCAGAATTACTTCTAATCCATGAGCTACAAATGCAGATTCTAGAGCCGACTCAAACATATACCCAGAAATACGAGTATCTTTACCAATCGCAACTTTTCCGCCATTGGGTGTCATTACCTTTGCAATTGAAGATGCAAAACGCATAGCAAAATCAATTGTCATTGGGTATTCCCCGACTTTTCCTCTGACTCCGTCAGTGCCAAATACTTTTTCTGCGAGCTTATTCATTATTAAGTCATTATTTCTAAAGGCGTGTATTGTATAGCTTGGATAGCTATTAAATCCAGTATTTTTAGGGAGTTGTTTCTTGACTTAGTGTTGTGTAGCAGGGTCACCGATGTTTGGTGTAGAGGAATCATCCTTATCGGAATCATCTGTGTTCCAGTCTTCTGGTGGCTTAGGCTCCTTATCATTCATAATATCAGTGATTTGAGATTCCTCGATTGTTTCATATTTCATGAGAGCATCTGCCATATTATGAAGTCTCTTATTATGCTTTTCTAGGATTTTAGTGGCTACGGAATAGGCCTGATCGATGATCTTTCTAACTTCTTCATCGATTGTTTTTGCTGTTCCATCTGACATATGCTTAGTCTGCGTTACAGACCTACCCAAAAAGACTTCGCCTTCATCATCACTATAAGCTAGTGGTCCAAGCTTGTCTGATAAGCCCCATTTTGTAACCATATTTCTAGCAATCTCTGTTGCTCGCTCAATATCATTAGAAGCTCCTGTTGTTACAGCATCTTTTCCGAATATAATCTCTTCTGCTACTCTTCCGCCAAAGAGGCTGGTAATTTGTCCTATAAGTCTTTTTTTACTAATGCTGTATTTGTCTTCCTCGGGAAGGAACATTGTTACACCCAATGCTCTTCCTCGTGGCACTATTGTTACCTTGTATACAGGATCATGATCTTCTAGATTGAGACCAACAATCGCATGTCCTGCTTCATGATATGCGGTAAGTCTTTTCTCATCTTCACTCATGACTAAAGATCGTCTCTCTGCACCCATCATGATCTTATCTTTTGCTTTTTCTAAATCATCCATATTCACATACTTCTTATTGCCACGTGCCGCTATTAGTGCTGATTCATTAACAAGATTAGCTAAGTCTGCACCAGAAAAGCCTGGTGTGCCTCTAGCTATGATTGATGGTTTGACACTCTTATCAAGTGGAACTTTTCTCATGTGTACTTTCAAGATTTGCTCTCTACCTCTTACATCAGGGAGAGGTACAACAACTTGTCGATCAAATCTGCCTGGCCTAAGAAGGGCAGCATCTAGTACATCTGGTCTGTTAGTCGCCGCAATGACAATTACTCCAACATTGTCTTCAAAGCCATCCATTTCAACAAGTAGTTGATTCAGTGTTTGCTCTCTTTCATCATGTCCACCACCCAGTCCAGCACCTCTTTGTCTTCCAACTGCATCTATTTCATCAATAAATATGATACATGGTGAATGAGCTTTGGCTTCCTGGAACATATCTCTTACTCTAGAGGCTCCAACACCAACAAACATCTCGACAAAGTCTGATCCTGAAATAGTAAAGAAAGGAACTTTTGCCTCTCCAGCAATAGCTCTTGCTAGGAGTGTTTTTCCTGTTCCTGGAGACCCAACCATAAGTACTCCTCTTGGAATTTTCCCGCCTAGTCTTTGAAATTTAGAAGGATCCTTGAGAAATTCAACTATCTCAATAACCTCTTCCTTTGCTTCTTCAATACCTGCAACATCTGCAAAAGTAACATTTACTTGATCTTCACCAAGTAATTTAGCTTTACTTTTACCGAAACTCATTGCTCCTCGGCCACCGCCAATCCCGCCCTGCATTTGTCGCATGAAATAAATCCATACACCAATTAGAAGAATTACTGGGAATGAGTTGATAAGCAAACTCACAAACAAATTTTGCTCTTTTTGAGGGCTTGCGCTGATCTTAACTCCTGAACGATTAAGCTCACCAATAAGAGCTGTATTGTCAGTTTCTGGATTATAAGTGACAAATCGGTCGCCATTAATTCGTTGAGCCTTGATGATTTCATTCTCAAAAATCACCTCACTGACATTTCCAGTTCGAACTAGTTCAAGGAATGTAGAGTAATCCAGTGTCTGCTGTCTCATTGAGTTTGGTGAGAACGACTGAAAGAAAGATAGCATGACAATAGCAATTACTATCCATACAAGTGTATTTTTAAAGAAATTATTCATAAATTAATTATACCTAATGTTTTTAGCTATCACGTAGGTTTCTCTACTCTCTTTTCTAGATGATTTAGGTTTAAAGTAACTAACTGTTTCGAAGCCCTCTTTCAAATCAGATTTAAATTCCTCAAATCCATGGCCAATAAAGACCTTCATAACTATCATCCCTTTAGACATAAGTCCATTTTGTGAGAATTCAAGTATAGAGTCAGCAATATTATAAAACTTATATTGATCACTGACTTTATTGCCTGTTTTATTTGGTGACATATCAGAAATTATTAAGTCAAATTTTTTGTTATCAATTTCATCAAATAAGTTGTCTTGAATTGCCTGATCTTCAATATCTCCTTGTATAAACGTCACGCCATCAATAGGCTCCATCTCGTTGATATCAACTGCTAGCAGTTTCCCAGATCGAATCTTTCTTATGGCATATTCACTCCAACCTCCAGGACAAGAGCCAATATCTACAAGAGTTGTTACATTTTTGAAAATTTTAAATTTCCGGTCGATCTCAGAAAGTTTATAGACTGACCTTGATCTATAACCTTTCTGTTTAGAATTTTTTAAAAAAAAATCATCAGACTGGGATCTTCTCCAATGTCTATTGGACATGATTATTTGTATGCAATCTCTGTAACCTGAAATTCTTGAGTCATTTCAGAAGTTTTTAGTTCAACTAAATCATCAGCACTTTTACCAATCATTGCTTTTGATAAAGGTGATTTATATGACAATAGTCCCCTTTCAATGTCTGACTCATCCTCGCCAACTATTTTATATGTGATTATTTGGTTGTTATCCAAATTTAACATTGTCACTGTGCTTCCAAATACAACTTTATTTGATATTGAAAGTTTTGTGATATCAATGACTTCAGAGTTTGATAGTTTTGATTCTATCTCACTGACCCTTCCCTCAATAAAACTTTGTTTTTCCTTTGCTGCATGGTACTCAGCATTTTCTTTTAAATCTCCAAACTCCCTAGCTGTAGCAATGGCTGCTATAATCTCTGGGCGATCCACGGACTTAAGTTTCTTCAATTCATCTCGAAGAAGTTCAGCCCCCCTGACTGTCATTATTTCTCTATCCATTCTTTATATTATAGTCTTGAAGTCTATTAACTGAAATATCTCCAAGAAAATCAAATGATGACATTGTCGCATGAGCAGCCTCAACACTCGTGTAATAGGTGATTCCAGAAATAACGGCCTCTGCTCTTATTGAGAAAGATTCCTCAATTGATTGTTTGCCTTCTGTTGTGTTGATAATGAGTTCTATGTCTTTGGATTTAATGAGCTCAACTATATGCGGAGACCCTTCTCTGACTTTATTGATTTGAAGACAATTAATATTATTGTTATTTAAAAAGTCTGCTGTGCCTGTCGTTGCAATGATTTCAAATTGCTCATTAGTGAGAAACTGTCCAAGCTCAATGAGTTTATCGTTCTTGTCAGGTTCTCTTACTGATATAAAAACCTTGCCCTTATCTGGGATATTTATTCCCGCAGCATTCTGAGATTTTATATAGGCTTCTCCGAATGTTTTTCCAGTACCCATCACTTCACCCGTTGATTTCATCTCTGGGCCGAGTATTGGGTCAGCATCTGGGAATTTGTTAAATGGGAAAACAGGTCCTTTAACCGAATAAAACTCAGGAATAACTTGATCAAGATAACCTTGATCTTCCAAACTAATTCCAATCATCACTTTCGCTGCAATCTTAGCGAGCTGAAGGCCAGTGGCCTTGGAAACGAATGGAACCGTTCTTGATGCCCTCGGGTTAACTTCTAATACAAATATCTTGTCTTTCCTAATAGCAAACTGGGCATTAACAAGCCCAATCACATCGAGTTTTTTTGTAAATTCTTTCATCTGACGAATGATTTCATGTTGGATCTCATTTGAAAGGCTGAATGCGGGTATAGAGCACGAAGAGTCTCCTGAATGAACGCCAGCTTGTTCAATATGCTCCATAAGACCACCAATAAGGATATTTTTACCATCAGAGACAGCATCTATATCTACCTCAATTGCCTTATTTAAAAAGTGATCCAATAAGACTGGTGATTTATTAGACACTTTCACAGCTTCTTTCATGTATGTTTTTAACTCGTCATCGTTGTAAACAATTTCCATTGCTCTACCGCCCAGGACATAAGATGGTCTCACGACAATTGGATACTCAACATTTTTTGCATTTGTGAGTGCTTCATCCATATTTGTTGCAACTTCATTGTATGGTTGCAAAAAATTTAATTCTTGGACCATTGTCTTGAATAATTCTCTATCTTCAGCTTGGTCAATAGATTCAGGTTGAGTACCAATTATAGGTGCGCCTGCATCTTTTAGTGATTGAGCTAGTTTCAAAGGAGTTTGGCCACCAAATTGAACGATCACCCCTTTTGGCTTTTCAACCTCAATCACCGACATCACATCTTCAAATGTTAATGGTTCAAAATAAAGTCTATCTGAGGTGTCATAATCTGTGGATACAGTTTCTGGATTGCAATTAATCATGATGGATTCATAGCCCGCTTCACTTACAGCCATGGCAGCATGAACACAACAGTAGTCAAATTCAATTCCTTGGCCAATCCTATTGGGTCCACCACCCAGTATGATGATTTTTTCTTTCGCGGTTGGTAACGACTCGCATTCTTCATCATATGTTGAATATAAATAAGCGGTTGTGGTTTTAAACTCAGCAGCACAAGTATCCACACGCTTATAGACAGGAAGAACATTTAGAGTGATTCTCATGTTCCTAACTTCAAGTTCATCTACTGATAACAGTTTGGCTAATCTTGCATCAGAGAAACCTTTGGATTTAAGTTTGTGCAGTAAATCATGATCAATGGAAGAGATTTCTATATTTGCAACTTCTGATTCGATATCAATGAGTTCTTCGATATATATCAAGTACCAGGGATCAATCTTTGTGAGATTATATATTTTGTCTAAACTATAACCCTCTCTAAATGCTTGAGCCACATACAGAAGTCTATCTGGATTTGGGTTAATAAGTTGCTGATCAAAATCTTCTAAAACATCCATATCTGTAAATCCGTCGTGGTTATTCTCAAGACTCCGTATTGCTTTTTGTAAGGATTCTTGAATGTTTCTCCCAATGGCCATGGCCTCTCCGACAGATTTCATTTGAGTTGTGAGAGTAGGATTTGCACCTGGAAACTTTTCAAACGTAAATTTAGGTATCTTTGTTACGACATAGTCTATGGTTGGTTCAAAAGATGCAGGCGTAAGACCACCAGTTATATCATTGGATAATTCGTCAAGTGAATATCCTATGGCCAACTTGGCAGCAATCTTAGCAATAGGAAATCCAGTTGCTTTAGATGCCAATGCAGATGATCGAGACACTCTTGGGTTCATTTCTATAACGATCATTCTTCCATCGTCTTGATTGACTGCAAATTGAACATTTGATCCACCAGTGTCTACGCCGATTCTTCTCAGAATTGCGATTGAATAATCTCTCATTACTTGGTATTCCTTATCAGTCAGTGTCTGAGCTGGAGCAACAGTTATAGAGTCCCCTGTATGGACTCCCATTGGGTCAACATTTTCAATGGAACATATGATGATGGCATTATCATTCTTATCTCTAACAACCTCCATTTCATATTCTTTCCAACCGAGAAGCGATTCTTCAATCAAAACTTCAGTAGTTGGAGATAACTCTAAACCTCGCTTAACAATAGTAATGAGTTCATTTTCATTATTGGCAATTCCGCCTCCACTTCCGCCAAGTGTAAAGGATGGTCTTATGATTATTGGATAATTAATATCATTAGCGATAGTAATTGCCTCATCCAATGTATTTGCTATTTCAGATTGTGCGACATCAATGTTGATTTCGCTCATTGCCTGCTTAAATAGTTCTCTGTCTTCAGCGGTATCTATCGCCTCTTTCGACGCCCCAATCATCTCAACATTGTATTTTTCAAGTATTCCTCTAGAAGCGAGATCCAGTGCTGTATTAAGTGCAGTTTGACCACCCATTGTGGGTAACAATGCATCTGGATGTTCTTTGTCTATGATCTTTTCAAGTGTTTGCCAGTTGATTGGTTCGATGTAGATTGAATCTGCCACATCAGGATCAGTCATTATTGTTGCTGGATTCGAGTTAACTAGGATGATTCTATAGCCTTCTTCACGAAGTGCTTTACATGCTTGTGTTCCTGAATAATCAAATTCACATGCTTGACCAATAATGATTGGCCCTGCACCAATAATCAATATTGATTCAATGTCAGTTCTTTTTGCCATTTTTCATGTTTGTAATAAATTTCTTAAATAATGGTTGAATGTCATGAGGGCCTGGAGAAGCTTCTGGATGCCCCTGAAAACTAAATGCATTCTTATCTTTGAGTTCTATTCCTTGAATGGATTGATCAAATAGTGATTTATGTGTGATATTGACATTTTCTGGAATGGATTTCTCATTAACGGTAAAACCATGATTTTGACTTGTGATGTATACAATTCCTGTTTCGAGATCAATTACAGGGTGATTGGCACCGTGATGGCCAAATTTCATTTTCTCTGTTTTAGCCCCTGATGCCAAAGCTAATAGTTGATGGCCAAGGCATATTCCAAATAGTGGGATATTTAATTCAAGTAATTCTCTGATGCACATAATCGCATAATCACATGGTTGAGGATCCCCTGGACCGTTTGATAAAAACACTCCATCAGGATCGTATGACATTACCTCATCAAATGATGACTTTGCTGATATTACTGTAACTTTACATCCGTTTTTCGATAATAAATTAAGAATATTTGTCTTTACACCAAAATCGATGGCAACCACGTGAAAAAGAGATTCTGAATTATTATTGCTTGGAGTAAATTCATAAGATGTTTTTGTTGACACTTCTTTTGCAAGATCTAAACCGGCAAGACCTGGAAAAGATTTTGCTTCAAGTAACGCTTCTTCTGGGCTCAATCCATTAGATGACAAACAGGCATTCATTGATCCGTGGTTTCTTAAATGATTCGTGAGTTTTCTAGTGTCTATATTTGATATTCCAACTATTCGATTTTTGGTTAAGAAATCTTCCAAACTCAGTTGGTTTCTCCAACTACTAGAAATTGGTGAACTTTCTCGGATGACTAAGCCTGAACTAAATGAGTCTTTGCTTTCATTGTCTTCGTTATTGGTGCCAGTGTTTCCTATGTGAGGGTAGGTTAAGGTAACGATTTGTTTATGGTATGAAGGGTCTGTGATGATTTCCTGGTAACCGGTCATTGCTGTATTGAATACAACTTCTCCAACTGAGTATGAATCAATACCAATAGACTTACCAGAGA
>MDTC01097131.1_pt1 | contig 10218 bp, 10 predicted proteins | sample 811181 | NCBI WGS metagenome assembly MDTC01 (sample SAMN05326644, study PRJNA326480) | marine metagenome | isolation source: seawater | place: Pacific Ocean: North | collected 2011
AGGCGACGGAGGAGGCCCAGCCCCTGGTCGGCGAGGCCGGTACGGTCTCCATCGTCCATTTCGATTGCTGGCACCGCGCAATGGCCAACACCTCCGATCGCAAGCGGTACATGCTCAAGTTTCAGTTTGCCCGCACGGCTGAGCCGGTGACGGCGGCAGAGCCGATAGCGGTGTCCGATTCGTCTCCGCCATCATGGGACCAACAGGCGGCTATCAGTGACGATGTCTGGTCGTGGCTCCACGGGACGACGCCCGTACACACCGAAGCCGAGAGCGAGGATGTAAGTTCCCTCGTGGAGGCCCTCGCGTCTCCTGATCCGGTCCGTCGCCGACAGGCCGCCGACCAGCTGGCATGCTCGGGGGCAGCACAGGCCGCCCTGGAGTCGCTGCAGCGAGCCCTGGACGATACCGACGAAGCGGTGCGACTGAATGCTGCTTATGCCCTGGCCGACGCCGGAGAAGCTGGTGTATCGTCTCTCGCCGATCGACTGCGACAGGACGCGATGGCTGCCGAGGATCGTGCCATGGCAAAGACAGCCGACAACGCCCATGGCACCAACCCCACGGCGCCTGTGGCCGCTCAGGCTTTGGGGGTGGCGCCCAGCGCTGTGGAGCCCCTGGTCCAATTGCTCAGCGACGATCATTGGTATGTCCGGGCAAGTGCTGCCGATGCGCTCGCCAATCGTGCGACCCAGGCGCCGGGGGTGACCCCTGATCTCGTGAAGGCCGCCGCAGATGATCATTGGTGGGTCCGTCGAAATGCCATGGAGGCGCTGGCCCGTGGGAACGATCTGGCTGGTGCCGCCCTGCAGACGGCATCTTCGGGTCTGCGCGACGAGGACTACCGAGTCCGTCGAAATGCGGCCATCGCCATCCGTCGAGCCGACACACCCGCGGCGGATACGCTCGACGGCCTGGCCCAGATGTTGAACGACGAAAATCGCTACAACCGATTCTACGCAGTGGACGCCCTGCGGTCTCTCAGTTCGACGACGCCCGAGGCACAGAAGATGCTCATCGATTATCTGTTCACCGCCCGATGGTGCTCGCTGACAAACGCCGAGAGCACCTTCTGACGACGCCGGCCAAGACTACCCCGGGATCTGCTTGAGGGCCTTTCGCAAGGGCGAACGCCAGATGTTTGGGCGAACGGCGTCGATACGGATCCGCGGACAGAGATTGAACTGACCAAACCGGTTCAGTTGGTCGGCCAACGCAGGAAGCACTGCTTCGATCTGATCGGCGGTGAGGTCGGGTTCGAGGGTCAGCCTGCGGACGGCGAAGGATCCCTTTTTTCGCTCTGCCTTCGCGTCGAGTCGACCGATGAAGCGGTCACCCCACAACACGGGCAAGCAGAAATAGCCATAGACCCGCTTCTTCGCCGGCACGTAGCACTCGATGGTGTAGTCGAAATCGAAGAGTCGGCTGAGCCAGGGGCGTCGAATAACGAGGTTGTCGAAGGGCGACAGCAGGTGGGCCTGACCCTGCCGAACGCGCACCGATTTCTGCAGCGAGGATGAGCGGACGTAGAGGGGAGGACCTTCGTCTCCAGCGATCCGGACCTCGGACAATCGGCCCTCGTCAAGGGCCTCATCCAACGCCTGGCGCAGGCTCTTGTTGTCTCGATTCCAGATGCGCATCTCTCCCACACTGGCCACGCCATGTTGATCCATGGCGCGATCCAGCGCCCAACGGGCCCGCTCCTGCGGTGAGGCCGGGTCCCGTGAGATGTCACGAGGAAGAACCCGCTCGGTCAGATCGTACAGTCGCTGGAACTGTCGACGCTCGCTGATCATCAGTTCGCCGCTGCTCAATAGAAGTTCCAGCGCGCCCTTGGCCGGTTTCCAGTCCCACCAGGGGCCACGGTTACCCCCTTCGTCGGCGAAATCCGACGTCCCAAGAGGGCCCTCCGCCCGAATCCGGTCTCGCACGTGATCGACGATCTTCCGATTCGCGGCGATCCAATCGATGGTCTGCTGTCGCCGCGCATGAGCGTGCATGGCGCCTGCGTGAAATCGGTAATCCTCCATGGGCAGGAAGGAGGCGGCGTGACTCCACCCCTCGAAGACGCGCCGGTCAACGGCGAGCAGGTGATCAAGATCGGCTTCCCCGTATTGCTTCTGTCGACTCCACAGAATGTGGTGGTGAGCACGGGCGATGACGGAGATGGTATCGATCTGTACATACCCGAGCCGGCCAAAGACAGCGGCAGTGCCGTCGGGACCCGTGTCGGGCGAGAAGGAGCCATCCAGACCCTGTGCCTGGAGGGCGAGTCGGCGGGCCTTTGCAAGGGTGATTCTGGGTGGCGTGCTCAAGTCATTTCTCCAGCGCCATAACGACCGAAGGATGGTTGGGCGTCGTCGAAACCTACATCAAAAGCAAGCAGATCCTGGGTCGTGGAGATGATGAGCTCTCGCCCTTCGAAGCTGCTGCGCCAGAGAAGGGATGAGAGCTGGTAGGTGAGATGAGCGAAGGGCGCGTTGGGAAACCTGGTTGACGTCATCAGCTGTTCGGGCGTCTCATCAAGCCAATCTGCGTAGGTCCGGAGAACGCCTTCATAGGAACTACCTGCTGGGTTCACCTGCTGATCGACGCCATCGATCACCAGCCTCTTGGCGCCCTCGAGGAATTCGACCTCGATCTCCCAGCCGCTACCGTCTCCCTGACCGCGAATCACACGCCTCTTGGTCGACGGGGCGCCCGCCTTGAAGTCGGTCCAGCCGTGCATCCTCGTCGACCCGAGGCGGATGTCGTAGGTCGTCTTTCCATCCACCATCGTCTCATAGTCAGCTGGATTGGGCGGATCGTAGTGATCAGCCCATGCGTGGACCTGAATGCCCTGATCGAGAATCGCCTCCGGACATCCGTGGAGATGCCCGAGCAAGCGCAGAACGAAGGCGAAGCAGTGGACGGTCTCCTGATACTGGATGTGAACCATCCGTTTCGTATTGCGGGGGTTGTCTCTCGCTTCACGATCCTTCGATCGCTGAATGCCGATCTCATCGACGCGAACCTGGTCAAATCCGTCGAGGAAATGCAGAATCCTCGTCGTCACCGGGTCGAATACCTCGGGAAAGTCGAACAGGAGGATGGGCGGTGGGGAGGCGTGGCTCTGACCCAGCTGTTGCAGCAGTCTTGAGCAGTCCTGGGGGCGCTGGGGAGCGGCCATCGGCTTTTCGTTGAGAATGGCGACCCCATCCCGGGCAAGTAACCGGTGCAGAGCACGCTCGCGTGCCTCCGGGTGAAGGGCCAGATGAAACAGGTCGGCCTCCAAGGCCAGGAATGTCTCTTCATCCTTCAAGCACTCCACATCCTGCAATCGTACATCTGAAGGCTGCGGGGCCGGATCGAAAACAGAGACACGCCATTCGAGGGCCCGTGCTGCGTCGAGGAACTTGCGGCCGATGTAGCCCCAGGCACCGGCGATGGCCAGGTGTCGTTGAAGATGGCTCACTTGTTTGGCTGGTCCCGGTCGCTGGTGGGTGGCCGCAACTGTCGGATGATGGCGCTGTTGTCCAGATCACCGTCACCTGCGGCGATGGCATCGGCGAGCAGACGGGCGTGGACGGGTGTCAGTGGCAGTCGAATCCCTGCGGATCGTGCACAGTCCAGGATCAGATCGACATCCTTGGCGTGCTGGCGCAGCCGAGCGGCGGGTGACTCAAAGTCACCGGCCACCATTCGCGGGCCCTTGTGATCCATCTGCCGTGAGTAAGCGGGGGTCTGCACGAGTAACTCCAAGAACTGCTGCGGGTCGAGCCCAAGGGCCTCTGCGAAGACGAGGCCCTCCGCCAAAACGAGTCGATGCAAGCCAAGCACGAGGTTGCTGGCGAGCTTCGCACGGCTACCAGAACCGACGGGCCCAAGGTGAACACGATGCTGACCAAGGGCATCCAGCAGATGTGATTGTGCTTCGATGACCCGGTGGTCTCCGCCGATCATGACCACTGCTTCGTCAGACGCCAATTGTTGCGATGAGCCCGAGATCGTGGCGTCAAGCATCGAAATACCCGCCTTTTCGAGCTGGTCTGCATTCGCCTGCGTCGCTTCAGGGTCACCGGTTGTGGTGTCGATGACGAGCCGGCAGGCAGATGCCTCGTCGACAGGTTCCTCACCGATCTGGGACAACACGGCGGTCACCGCGTGATGGTCGGGAAGGCTGAGGATGACAGTTTCCGCTCTGCCGAAAACATCCCCGACATCGCAGGCCAGCGATATCTCGGCCGTCATCCTCTGCGCGTGAGCCGGATCGATGTCATATCCGATGACCTGCCAGCCTCTCTCGCACAGTCGCTCGGCGATCACGGCACCCATCAGACCGAGGCCGACCAGGCCAACCCTCGATGAGTTGGGCTCTCCATTGGTGGTGGAAGGCGTCTTCATGTGGTGAAAGGACGGTCGTCACGTCGCCGCGCGCCACGGTCGCGATCGCACACTACCTTTCGGTCGTTACTTCTATTTAGACGCTGTGCACCGACGGGAGATCACAACATGCCTCATCCTCGCCGCCTGATCTGGTTTTGTCAGACCGAACATGTGGCCAAACAACCCGAGCAACTCGCCCTGCTGCGCGATGAGATCGGTCTGACGACGATCATGCCCGAGAGTCCGATCTGCCATACCTCTGGTTTTCGTGCAAGCCCGGAGGTGGCGGCGCGAGGACCTTTCGAGGACTGGCGCGAGAGGGGTGAGGCCTGGCCCAAGGTGTTGGAGGGGATCTATCCACCTGTGTCAGGTGTGATCGGTGGATTCGACGACACGGATCTGTGTAGGGTGATCGAAGCGGCCTCGGCGGCGGGCATCGAGGTCTGGGGGCACATCGGCTTGTGGAGCTATGGCGGCGATGTCTATCCCGAACACGCGCTGCGCACAATCGACGGTGCATCCCTGGACACGCGGTACTCGCGCTGGGGGATCGGACTGTGTCCAAGTCGCGAAGCCATCAATCAATGGACGAAAGACGGGCTGGTCGACATTGCCCAGAGATACGACGTAGACGGATTCTGCGTCGATCACGCACGGTATCCCCAACCGGCAAGTGTCTCCGCCCTGGCCGCGTGCGGCTGTGCATCCTGTGTCGAGGAAGGCACAATCCTCGGCTTCGATGTGTCCATCTTACATCAAGCTCTACGCGATACCGTACGTCGGGTGCGCGACATCAAGGGGTCACGTCTTCAGCAGCTTGCGCGAGATCGACTCTCTCCCGAGCAGCTTTGGGCAGCCCTCGAGATCTCGCCCCACGTAACGGAGTGGTTTCAGATGCGCTCTGCCCTGTTGGCGAAGCAGATGCAGCGTTTTCGCGAAGGTGTGCAGCAGATCGATGCATCCATGGTTTTCGGCTGTGACATCTTCGCACCGTCGGTCAGCCTGTTCGGCGGCCACGATCTGGCCCTGTGGGAGACGGCAACCGACTACATCACAGGCGGGAGCTCGGCGGGGGGCGTCGTGGGCTGGGCGACGGCCTCAACGAATGCAGCCTTCGAATGGACCCGTTCGTTGGCCGAGGTCACGCAGGGGGCTGAGGCGGACTGGCTCGAGCTCACATTGCAGGTGTTGGGGGTCGATGATCTGGCCATTCCACGCGACATCGAGGCTCTGGACCAAGGTCGCGATTTGCCGATCGAAGAGCTCTACGATCGAGAGATCGCTCGCCTCGTGGCGGACACGAGCGACCGCGTGCCCCTGTATCCACCCGTTTCGGCGGGGGGTGACCCCGAACGAACACGTCGTCTGTGTCGCAGTATCGCTGATCATGGTGGGCACGGTGCGATGATGACCCTCGCGCCAGACCGCAAGGAGACGCTGCGGGCGATTCAGGAAGGGTTCGGGGCGTAATCGCTGTCACGTTCGCTGCAGGGGTAGGTCTTTCCCGACAAGCGAAGCATTCATGGTACGCAAAAAGAGGTAGAGGTCGTGACCGCAACGGGTCAGCAAGCAACCCCGAAGGAGACACCGTCGCTGGTAACGGCTGCACGCAGTGGCGACGAGTCCGCCTTTATGCGACTCGTCAACCGCGTCGAGGCAGAACAGGAGCGCCAGGGCGTGCTGACCGTCGCCGTCGACAACCAGGAACGAACCATCACCCAGGCGCGGGGTCGCTATAATGCCGTCCCCCACGGCAGCAATCGTTCAGCAAAGATCCAGCGGATCGGCAAGGGGTACCTGCAGCTCCTTGAGGCCTCCGCCCAGGTGCTGCGGCAGTGGCAGGATAGGGGGCGTCTGCGCCGCACAGGGTAGTGCCTCGGCTACTTGCTCGCTTTCACGGTTGTACCCTAGGTACGGGATAGTCAACGATGATCACCAGGTCATAGGCCATCCCTTACTTCTGCCGGGACGACGAGGATGTGCGAATCACCCGTTCACCTGACATGCCTCACTAGCGCCTCTCCGACGCCTGATCGAGGTCACGCATGAGGTGCGAAGAGGCGCTCGCACAACTGAACGCATCGCAGGATCTACTCTCGCACGATGAGAAGCAGTTCCTCGACGAGCAGGGGTATCTGCCCCTTCCCGAGATCATGAACCATGCCCAAGTCGATGCTCTGCGCACCCGCTTCGACGAGTTGGTCGAAGAAGAGGGCGAGAACGCGGGGACGGAAGTACATCAGGAAGCCGGCACCAACCGGTTGTCCAATCTTGTGGACAAGGGGGAGATCTTCGAGATCTGCTTCACGCACCCCCGCGTGCTGGCAGCGATGCGCCACGTCCTCGGCCCCGACTTCCGGCTCTCGTCTCTCAACGGCCGTGCCGCGCTTCCAGGGCAGGGGCTCCAGGGGTTACACGCGGACTGGGGTACGGGTGTGGAGCCCGGCGACTACTACGTCTGCAACAGCATCTGGCTTCTGAGTGACTTCACCGAACAGAATGGGGCCACTCGAGTCGTTCCGGGTTCGAATCGTTCCGGACAACATCCCAAGGATGCTCTCGACGACCCGACAGCGCCTCATCCTGACGAGGTGATTCTGACCGCGCCTGCTGGCACGGTGGTGGTCTTCAATTCTCACACGTGGCACGGTGGTACGCTGAATCGCTCCGACGAGCCACGCTACGGTCTGCATTCCTACTTCACGCGACGTGATCAGCGACAGCAAACCGCTCAGAAGGCCCTCCTTTCAGAGGAAACCAAGGCTCGTCTCAGCGAGGCGGCGCGTGTCATCCTCGACGTGTAACGGGGCACGAGACATCTTGACCAAATCCGAGATCTCTTGATCGAGTCCCGAGACATTTTGACTGGACCCCGAGACATTTTGGAACCAACGGCGGCAGGCAGTCGGACGATGTGGCGCCGGAGAGTTTGCAGGGAAGCACTGGTGGTCATCGCAAGTGTGGCGATTCTCGAGATCGGAGGACCACCAGGGTCTGGTGGTCCATACCTAGACACGGATGAGGCTCTTTCCAAGTCGAAGCAGATCCTCGATGAACTCTTCTGCGAACTCTTCTGACGCACAACAGGTGCGCGGACACTCTACAGACTATTCTTTCCTTCACAAACGGGAGAGAATGGATGCAGGAGTTCACCGATAGAATCGCAGTCGTCACCGGAGCCGCCGGTGGAATCGGCCTTGGTCTGACACGAAAATGCCTCGATCAGGGCATGCACGTGGTCATGGCCGACATCGATGAGACACGACTGGCCGAGGTGGCCCGCCAACTTCGCCAGGACTCGAGCCAGGACTCGAGCCAGGACTCGAGTTTGGTCACCGTGGTGCCCACCGATGTCTCGGATCGTGCTTCCATCTCAAGACTCGTCGACGTCGTCGAGGGACTCGAGTCGGAAATCGCGCTGGTCTTCAACAACGCAGGCGTTGCGTCATCTGGCGATCTGGGGCAACTGTGGAACGCCACGCACGATGACTGGCAGAAGCTGATCGATGTGAATCTATGGGGCGTCATCAACGGTTGTATGGGTTTTCTTCCCATCTTGATGCAACAGTCATCGCCGAGTCGGATCGTGAATGTCGCCTCCATCGCCGGCGTCATCACAGCACCGGCGTTGGCCATCTACACGATGACGAAACACGCCGTCGTCAGTCTCGGTGAATCCCTCGATCAACAGTTGCAGGCCGCTGAGGCCTCCGTCGCCGTCTCTACGGTTTGCCCGGGTTTCGTGCGTACTCATCTGACCGATGGTTTGTCCCTTGAAGGCTCAGATGGTGGAGACGTTTCGCCGACCATGCGTGAGAATCTGACATGGTTCGAAGAGCGTGTCCGGGACGGAACCGATCCGGCAGAACTCGCCGATCGGGTTTTTGAGGGCATCACCCATGAGCGTCGGTATATCTTCACCCATTCCGGATTTCGGGGCGCCGTGGTTGAGCGATTTGACACAATCCTGGCAGATCTCGATTCGGCGAGGCCTCACCATGGCGGATGACCTCCAGATCCGGTTCGCGCAGATCGACGATGCCGCGCAGATCGCCGGCTTCAATCGTGCCCTCGCTCGTGAAACCGACGACAGGGAGTTAGACCTGGCGACGGTGACACGCGGGGTCACGGGGTTTCTCGAGGGCGTAGGAGCCGGGTTCTACATCGTTGCTGAACGCGGGGATCGGATCATCGGCTGCCTGATGATCACGCACGAATGGAGTGATTGGCGCGATGGAAACATGTGGTGGATTCAGAGTGTCTACGTCGTCCATGACGAGCGGAGACGAGGGGTCTTTCGAGCCCTCTATGAATGGATTGTGGCTCGGGCCGAGACTGAGACGGATGTCTGCGGACTGCGCCTTTACGTAGAGCGCGACAATGAACGAGCGCAGAACACGTATGCATCTCTGGGCATGAAGCAGGAACCGTACTGGATCTACGAGATGGCCATCGGCTCCTGAACGGCGTTTGGATCTACGACGAATCGTAGGCAAAGCCTCGCGCACGAGGCGAAAGGGTTGAACCATGTCACCGAACTACCGTTGGACCTGCGTTCAGAACGAGGCAGCCTTCGCACCTCGAGATGGCGCAGGGGCTCTCGTGTTTCAGCAGCGCATGTGGTTGTTGGGTGGGTGGAATCCTGATGATCCGACACACTTTCCGAAGGTCTGCAATTCTGAGATCTGGTCCTCTGCCAACGGTGTTGATTGGGAACTCCATGGACATGCGCCCTGGGAGCCTCGTCACACGGCCGGATATGCCGTCCATGACGACGCCATGTGGATCGTGGGAGGGGACTGCAATCAGGGACATTATCAGAATGACATCTGGCGCAGTGAAGACGGGCAGGCCTGGGATCAGGTCTCAGCCGATGTCCCGTGGGCACCGAGAGCCCTTCACTACACCGTAGCCTTCGACGGCTGGATTTGGGTCATTGGAGGTCAGACGATGCCCGAGTTCGCACCTGGTGCTGAGGAACGGTTCCATGCGGATGTCTGGCGCACCCGTAACGGGAAAGAATGGGAACAGGTCACCGAACAGGCGTCGTGGATGCCCCGTGGGATGATCGGTGCGTCAGCGGTGAAAGACGGCCGCTTGTGGGTCCTCGGCGGTGGCACCTACGATACACCGACGACGCCTCAACGAATCTTCTACGGCGATGCCTGGTCAACGTCAGACGGCGTCGAATGGAGTTGCCATTCCAGCGATGGGTTCCCGGCGCGCCAGTATCACGAAGTGGCCGCATGGGACGGGCGCCTCTGGGTGATGGAAGGCTACCATGTCGACACGGGCAATCGGAACGATGTCTGGTCCAGTGCGGACGGTGTCACGTGGGAAGAGTTGCCGGATACGCCGTGGGCTCCCCGGCACGCGGCCAGTGTCTACGTCTTCGACGACGCGCTGTGGATGGTGACGGGCAACAACATGACGTCAGATGCCTGGCGACTGGATCGTATCTGACGGAAGATCCGCGCCGCTCTCAGCGCCTGATACCCGCGAAAACCCAGATGCCGCAAAGCGTCGACACCCATCACCAGGGCCGAGTCGAAGGTCTCTCGATATACATCCTCTACCCCTCGTGCATCAGATCGTAGGAGTGCTCGAGGCTGTGACTGCGTGCCAGAATGCGCAGATGCGGATAGTGGTGTCGCACCTTGGCGGCCAGGTGGGTGGTGTGCTCGGGATCATCGGTGGCCAAGATCAGCAATTTGGCCTGCTCTGCGCCGGCGGCATGGAGTAGATCGAGACGCTGAGCGTTACCATAGAACACCTTGAGGCCGAAACGACGCACTGCGGCGATCTGATCCGGATCGAGGTCCAGGATCGTCGTCTTCACCCCATTGGCCAGCA
>MDTC01100007.1_pt1 | contig 10216 bp, 7 predicted proteins | sample 811181 | NCBI WGS metagenome assembly MDTC01 (sample SAMN05326644, study PRJNA326480) | marine metagenome | isolation source: seawater | place: Pacific Ocean: North | collected 2011
AGGCGCTGCAGAGCGTCGAGACCACCTTCGCCAACATCGTCAAGACCGGTGCTGGTGAGTGGGGTCTGGCCGCGCTGGTCCAGCTCGGCAAGGCCTATGAAAACATGTCCGACGGCCTCGTGACCTCGTACATCCCCGACTACCTGAACACAGACCAGGCGGAGATCTACAAGATGGGTCTCGAGGACAAGGCATACGTGCAGACCGAAAAGGCAGTCAACACGTACGCTCAGGCACTCGGTGAGGCCTACAAGTACAACGTCTACGACGACAACACGGCATTTGCGACTCGGCGTCTGGGAGAGCTTCGTCCTGAGGACTTCCCTGTCCTCATCGAAGAGCTCGACCTGCCACGATTCACCGCTCGGAGCAGCGTGCAACGCAGCTTCATCGACGCGTCTGAATAAGCCTCGCCCAGAGCATTTAGGAGATTCTCGTGAACATCCGTCACATCATGCTCCTCGCATCCCTGGCGAGCCCTGCTTTGCTCGTTGGTTGCGGTGAGAAGAAGCCCGCCAGTTCCGCCGATGGCGAAGTCCTCTCTCCCAAGAGGGCCTTCGACAACGGTGTGGTGATCCTGAACACACCCGACAAGGAAGGAAAGATCGACTACGCCGGTGCGTACGCCTCCTTCCAGACGGCCATCCAAGGCCGACCAGACTTCGCTCGGGCACACTTCAATGCCGGTTGGGTGGCTGAAGCGCAGGGCAAGCTGGCGAAGGCTGCTGAGCACTACGGCAAGGCCAGCCAACTCAAGCCCGACAACAAGAACTTCCTGTTCGCCCACGGCGACCTCCTGTCGCGCAGCGGCAAGGGTGACCAGGCAGTCGCGCTGTACCGAGCGTATGTTGAGAAGGCGCCTGAAGACCTCGAAGCACGCAACGCACTTATGGAAGCGCTCACCGCCGGCGACTACTACGACGATGCGATCAGCGAGGCGAAGACCATCCTGATGTCCGATGCGAAAAACGTCGGCGCGTATCGGAACCTCTCGCGGCTGTACTTCTCTAAGGGTGAGTACAAGATGAGCCAGCTCTGTGCCGAAAAGGCCAAGGAGCTCGCAGCGGGCGATGCCGGTATTTACAACAACATCGGTGTGACCTACCTCGTGATGGACAACGAAGCGTCGGCCATCGGCGAGTTCAAGACTGCCATCCAGCTGGACCCAGACAACCTCGAGGCGAACCTGAACCTCGGTCTCGTCGCCCTGAACTCAGGCGACTACGAGCTCGCCAAGTCCAGCTTCGAAGCCGCACTCTCTGGAACACCCGGTAGCGTCGAGTCCAAGCTCGGGCTCGCCGTCGCACAACGGGGCCTCAAGGACTACGGCGATGCAGAGCGGCTGTACGATGAAGTCATCGACGCCGACCCTGGGAATCAGAAGGCGTACTTCAACGCGTCGGACCTTCAGGCGAAGTACACGAAGAACTTCAAAAGGGCTGAGAAGATCCTGCAGGACTACGTCAACAAGAACAACGGCGATGGCTCCATCGGGCCCGACCACATCGTGTTCGCCAAGATCAGCAAGATCAAGGAATACCAGGAGCTCGAGCGCCAGCGGATCGAAGCTGAGAAGCGACGGGAGGCCGAAGAGAAGGCTCGCCTCGAGCGCGCCAAGAAGCTCATGGACGACCTGAAGGCTCGCGTCAAGGGGCTGCAGGGTCTTGTGGATACGAACAGTGGCTGCGAAGACTTCATGATGGGCATCGGTGACGAGGCCGGTATGGTTATTGAGCAGGCCAATATGGTCATCGAGGCCGAAGAATACGACATGGCCGGCGACGTCCTCACCTTCGTGGAGCAGATCCAGCCCATGGCTGAAGAGATCGCCGCCACTTGTGGTGGTGGTGGTGCAGCGCCGCCCGCCGAAGCCGGCGGAGAAGCCCCTCCGGCTGAAGCCGCACCGGCTGAAGCCGCACCGGCTGAAGGCGGCTGATCGTCCAGACACCTTCTCGTGCTTCTGCGCCCCGCTTCATGCGGGGCGTCTTAGTTCTTGCCCCTTTCAGCCGCCAACGAAGACAGGTGCCTTCACCCAAGCGGAGGGGCTTGGCACAACCCCTGCGCCACGCTTTCCGCCAACGATCGAAGTTTGCGACAAAAAGTGGGAACCCTCGCCGCCCGGGCGTGTCGTACCGGATGAACCGGACGAAATCCCGGAGCTACAGATGCAAAAGATACAGCCATCCCACAGAGGGATCCAGGTCGTCAGGATTCCGCCATTGACGTCACACGTCGGGTCGGTCACCATGGGGGTGCGGCGGTCGAACACCACAACACGGGTACCGGTGTTCCCGATACACCTACGAAGACTCGGCGATCAAGTGCCATCGACTTCTCGCGCAGGAGGCCTCGCGATCTCGTTTTGTTTACGGTTTCCTTGCACCTTGCCGAATGCGCCCACTCGACTTCGTCTGAACCGCGCAAACTTTTCAGTCTCAGCCATTTTCTGCACCGGCATCGGCTTTTCAAAATCCCCGCCTGCCAGTATAGTTCCGCCATCTGCTCGGTGACCCGGTCACCGCTGACTCGTCTCAGAATCCCAAGAGGTTTTGATGAATCGCATCCCCCGCCTCAGTCGTGCCTTCGCTGCCACCGCTCTCCTCGCACTCCCAACCTTCGCATTCGCCCAGGATGAAGAGCGGACCGTGAAGTACAAAGAGCGTACCGAAATTGACTTCGAAGGACTCGACGTCTCCGGTGAGCTGGTCAAGCCTCAGGGCGCCCTCCTGTTGGACCGCAAGCGTGCGTCGTTCAACCCCCTCATCCGGCTTCGTACTGACTTCAACCAGGAAATGGCTGAGTCGGTCGACGAGATCAAATAGCCGACTTCACCGTCGTTTCCGCGCTTTGCGCTTTCCATCTGATGCCCGCACGCCATGCGTCGTGGTCATGTTCTGCTTCGCCAAGCTTTGGGTGAAAGCAACAGAGAGGACTCCATGGGGAACTCCCAACAGATTGTCCTGACCTTCGAGGTCTACGACGGTGAAGCCTTCGTCACGCGACGAGAGCTTTCCGCCGAGAGTGTCACCATCGGTCGCGGCGCTGCCGCGATGCTCCAGGTCGACCATGAATCCCTTGCCGAACTTCACGCGGTCATCAACGTGAACGACGACGGTTCTGTCGTTCTGCTCGACCTCGGAAGCCCCGGTGGAACCTCGGTGAACGGCGAGGCTGTGAGCAACACGCCACTCCGGACCGGCGACACGATCAACGTGGGCGCCATCACCGTAAAGATCCAGATCACTGACGAAGGCGCCTTTGCCGAAGAGGAAGCCACGCAGCTCGCAGCATCGCCTCTCGCAGCGCCCAGTGAGCCTGCGCCGCTCGAGACCACCAACGACAACGACACCGACAACGGCACGCACGAGGAGGTCGAAACCGACCTCTCCGAGGATGTGCTTGCGTTCGTTATGCGGTCCGGCACCGCATCTGGCGACGCCGGTGTCGACCGACGCCGTCCCACGGTGCTTGAGGTTGCTGAGGTCTGGTCCGACATCGTGATGGACGTCAAGCACTTCCCTCGCAACGGCGGCGGCATCTCCGCCGGAACCTCGACCGGCTACCGATGGCGGTTCATTGGACTCCCTATTGCCTGGGTTCCCGCAGCGTTTTCGAAGATTGCTTGGGTCTTCGGTCCCACGATCTCCGAGTCGTCCGAAGAGTGGCGCAACGACTTCTATGTGCCGAACGATGCGCTTCCGAACAACGACTACAACCTCTTCGAGTGGAAGGGCAGCAACTACGTCTGCAACATCTCCGATAAGTGGACGGGTTTCGTCGACATCGGTGAAGACCGCCACTCCTTCCAGGAGCTGATCGAGTCCGGCAAGGCACGCCCAGCCGGCGACGGCCAGTACGAGATCGACATCGAAGACGGGACTCGGATGGTTGCCGACCTCGGCAGCGTGATCTTCTTCAGCCAGATGGTGCATCCGGGCAAGAAGGTTGTCGCGGGCGTGGCCTCCGACCTCGACTACCCGTTCCTTGGAATCATGTCATTCATGGGCATGGTGTTCCTGATGTTGCTCGTGATCCTCGCCACCAGCGACCCGGCACCCGACACCGGAGTGGTGGAGATTCCTGACCGCTTCGTCGACCTCATGATCGACAAGCCCGAGCCGGAAGAGCCGAAGGACAACAAGCCCGAAGCAAACCCCGATGCCGGTGAAGGTGCAAAGGCGAAGAAGGAAGAAGGCAAGGTCGGAAAGAAAAAGGCCAAGATGAAGAAGGCTAAGGGCAACAAGGTCGAAATGCAGAAGAAGCAGGTCGACAAGGAAATCGCGGAAAATGCCGGTGTCCTTGGTGCTCTTCGTGATGGTGCGGAGCTTGACGGCGTCTTCGGCTCATCCAACGTCAACGCAGACCTTGCGGGTGGTGTTGGCGGTCTCATCGGTGCCAAGGGCATCCAGGTTGGCTCCGGCGGTCTCGGCTCTCGCGGCTCCGGTCTCGGCGGCGGCGGCTCCGCCGATGGTCTCGGCGGCCTCGGCACCAAGGGACGCGGCTCCGGTCGCTCGGGCTACGGTTCCGGCGGTGGCAACTTCGGCAAGAAGGGCACCGGTGGGCTGGGCAAGATTGGCGGTGACCCGATCATTCTCGGTGCCCTCGACAAGTCCTTGATCGACGCAGTCATCAAGCGACACATGAACCAGATTCGGTATTGCTACCAGCGCGAGCTGACCAAGAACCCCAACCTTGGTGGCAAGATCACGGTGAAGTTCGTCATCGCGAAGGACGGCACGGTCTCCAAGGCCTCCATCAAGTCGTCCACGATGGGAAGCAAGTCCGTTGAGGGGTGCATCACCAATCGCTTCATGCGATTCAAGTTCCCCGAGCCCAAGGGCGGCGGTATCGTCATCGTTTCCTACCCGTTCATCTTCGCCCCGGGATGACACCAGCGCCCCAAGCGTGATACTCGTCCGGCCTCCGTGGTTACCATGGGGGCCGATGTGCAGGATCGTTCTGTCCCTGGTCCCCGCGGTACATCAAGCTGGCATCCTCCCCCCCGCTGGCTGATACACAACCCCAAGGTTTTCGAGAGCTCGATGAAGTCCACGCATGCACTGCTCGCCTTCAGCCTTTTGGCACCGGTCTTCGCACCGTCGTCGGCTTCCGCCCAGGATGACTACGACGACCTGGACGCCCCTAGCTCTCAAAAGAAGCCGAAAAAGCAGCGCGAGATGCGGCGACCCGAAGTTCGGGAAATCGTGCGCGGCTTTTACGCAAAGTCCAACGTAGGGGGCTCGCTTTACCTCCTCGACTTTGCCGGGGTCGTCTTCCCAGGAACCAATGTTGGTTTGTCTCTGGGCCAGGACATCGTGGACCAAGAGCGCTTTAGCGCTGCCTACGAGTTTGGCTTCAACCAGGGCATTCACAACGGCTGCTCTTTCGAAGAGCAGGTCGAAGGCTGTGCTGGCGCTGCAGGTCCGGGTCCCTTCATTCAAGGAGACCTCCGCACCTACACCATCCAGGCTCTCCTCGAAGGCTCGTTCTACCCTACCCGCCGAATCGGACTCGGTTTCCGGGCCGGGGGTGGTGTGCTGTTCAGCCCCCTGCTCATGGACGAAGCCTACTACACTCAGGAAGTCGTCACCGATACTTGGGGCGGCGTGAGCGGTGACTACCACAGCACGCCACATCCGCTGGTCATGGGTGGCCCAACCATTGAGTATTACACGAAGCTCAGCCACTTTTCCGTGGGCCTCGATGTCGACGCCTTCTACGCGATCGGATTCGACCTCGGCGCCAACGTCACTGGCTACCTCAAGTACACCTTCTGATCGGCGTACCCCGCGGCTTCGTTTCACACGCCGGTCCGACAGGGCCGGCGTTGGCGTTCGAGCGCCGTCTTTTGGAGGCCCATCCATGCACAACCCTCGATTGACTCTCCTTGTTGCGTTCGTCGCCACGGCCTGTCAGGGCCTGGAGCCCATCACCTTGAAAAAGGGGGGGAAAGACAGCGGAATGGACAGCGGAGCACCGAACGTCGTGCAGCTTGGCGACTTGCGAATTGAGCCCGCCACAGTCGCATTTGGGATCGTCCCGCTCAACGATACGGCCTCTGATTCCATCGTTTTGAGCAACACCGGATCTGACGAGCTGATCTTCCGGCAGTCGACCCTGGAAGGAGACAGCCAGTTTGCGGTCACCTCCGCGACGTCTTTTCCCGCGCAGCTGGCCGGTGGTGAGGAGATCATCTTCGAGCTCTCCTTCACACCCGACGCGGCGGAGTCCTATTCGGCGGGTTTATCTGTCGATGTGACAGTCCTCGACGAGCCCTACGTCATCGAAGTCACAGGTGCCGGCGAAGGTGCCGATATCGACACTGGCGACACCGATACCGACGACCCGCCCGTCGGAGAGCTCGCCGCTGAGCCATCTTCCGTCGACTTCGGCGAGGTCCCCACCAATCGGGCCGGTTCAGTCGAAGTGATGATCACCAACACGCACACCGACAACATCCTGATTCAGCAGGTTGTCGGGAACCCGTCGGAGTTTGGCTACCAGCCTGGCGGAGACATCACGCTTCCACAGGTGATCGCTCCTGGTGAGTCACGCATGCTCGAGCTTACATTCGACCCGGTATCAGAGACCGCGTACTCGGGGGATGTGACCCTTAGCCTCGATGTGTCCGGTACCGCGGGTACACTGGTGATTCCAGTCCAAGGCACGGGCGTGGAGCCACCTTGTGAAATCTGTGCTCCGATCGTGAGTGTGTCGCCAAATCCCATCAGCGTGACCGCCGTGCTTGGCTGCAACGAGAGTGAGACCGTCTCCATCACCAATGTGGGCGACCAAGACCTCGAGATCACAGATATTACAGTTACGAACGACTCCTTGATCGCATGTGGCACCTTCAGCCTTGGGAACGGAGCCACGTCGGCCACCCTGAGCCCCGGCGCCAGCACCACCATCGACGTCGTGTTCGACGCCACCGCACCGCTGTGCACGGAGCGCCCCAACTTGGCTCGCGACGCCAACATCTTCCATGTTGAAAACAACTCTGGGCAGCCAGACTACACGGTGGAGATGTCCGCCTTCGCCCTCTGTCCTGGTAGCCCCTGAGTCATCACTGAGAACAACCGGTTCAACCTTGCGCTCGAACAGAACGCGCGCTAACTGCGGCCGGTTCCCCTACAACCCGTATGGCGGCAAGCGTCGCCCGATGCGAGGAAAACATGGCCAATGAAATGATGGGTCTGCTCGGCCGCAAGGTCGGCATGAGCCAGATGTACGACTCCAACGACAACCTCTTCGGTGTCACCATCGTCGATGTGAGCGGCAACACTGTCCTTGCCGTCCGCTCAGAAGACGGTAACGATGGATACAACGCCATCCAGCTCGGCATTGACGAGCAGAAGGAAGCGCGCGTGAACCAGCCCGACATGGGCAACTTCCGGAAAGCCGGTGTGTCTCCGCGCAAGTTTGTTCGCGAAGTGCGCCTGTCGAAGGACGCCGCTAGCGGCTACGCCATCGGCCAAGACATCGGTGCGGCCGACGTGTTTGCCGCTGATGCATGGGTGGATGTGATCGGCACCTCTAAGGGTCGCGGCTTTGCAGGCGTCATGAAGCGCCACAACTTCGCCGGCTTCATCCGCAGCCACGGTACCCATGAATACTTCCGTCACGGTGGTTCCATCGGTACCCGTCTCACGCCGGGTCACGTGCTCAAGGGCAAGAAGATGCCCGGACAGTACGGCAACAAGCGGAACACAGTCCAGAACCTCAAGTTGATCAAGGTCGACGCTGAGCGCGGGCTGCTCTACATCCGCGGTGGTGTTCCTGGGCCGAATGGTGGCTACGTGATGGTGCGCAAAGCAATCAAGAAGAGCTGAGCGCGGCCGGGCGCACTCCTATCGAGCGCGCAACCGCAAACGCCCCCGCATCACAGCGGGGGCGTTTTGTCTTCTTGGATGGGCCTGTCGTCCTGCGCCCGGTCCAGGCCGGGAGCCAACACCATGGCGTGGGCCTCACCGCACCCGATAGTTCGGGCTTTCCTTGGTGATGGTCACATCGTGGACATGGCTCTCCTGCAACCCTGCAGAAGTCATCCGGACGAATCGTGCTTTGTTTTTCATGGTGGGGATGTCTTTGGCACCCGAGTAGCCCATCGCTGCCCGGAGCCCTCCCACGAGCTGGTGGAGAGTGTCACCCAGCGCGCCTCGATGCGGAACACGTCCAACGATCCCTTCGGGAACAAGCTTCCGGCTCTCCGTGCGGCCATCTTGGAAGTACCGGTCCGACGAGCCTGCGCGCATCGCGTCGACCGAGCCCATGCCCCGGTAGGCCTTGTAGGCCCGCCCCTGGAACAGCACCATCTCACCAGGGGCTTCATCTGTGCCCGCGAACATGGAGCCAATCATCACAGCATCCGCACCGGCAGCGAATGCCTTCGCAACATCTCCACTGCTCTTGATTCCGCCGTCGGCGATCACCGAGACGCCGTGTCGGACGGCGACGCGCGCACACTCGGCGATCGCCGTGAGCTGCGGTACGCCCGTGCCAGCCACAACACGTGTGGTGCAGATGCTTCCCGGCCCGATGCCAACCTTGATGATGTCAGCACCGGCCTCGATGCAGGCTTCAGCCGCTTCTGCAGTCGCGATATTGCCAATCACCAGGGTGATTTCCGGGTAGCGCTCGCGCAGCACGCGCGCTGCACGCAACACGCCAGCACTGTGTCCATGGGCGGTGTCCACAACGAGGACATCCACTCCCGCGTTCACGAGCGCTGCAGCGCGAGCATCGCGATCGGCCCCCACACCCACTGCAGCCCCGCACCGCAGACGCCCGCGGTCGTCTCGTGCTGCTTGTGGATGTCGGCGTGCAGCCATCAGGTCCTTGAATGTGATGAGCCCGCACAGCGACCCATCATCATCGGTCACCAGCAGCTTCTCGATTTTGTGGATCTGCATCAGCTCGCCGGCCGCTTCCGGGCTGGTTCCAGGCCGGCATGTCACCAGTGCTTCGCCACTGGTCATCACGTCTCCGACCTGACGCGTAGCATCTCGCTCAAAGCGCACGTCGCGATCCGTCAAGATCCCTACCAAGCGACCCTCTTCCACTACAGGCAAGCCGGAGATGCCTCGCTCACGCATCATGCGCCGGGCATCGCCCAACGTGACTCCTGGAGACACGATCACGGGATCCTGGATCTCTCCAGTCATCGCGCGCTTGACCCGCTCGACCTCGAGCGCCTGATCCGCAACGGAGAGGTTCTTGTGGATGATTCCGAGTCCTCCTTCCCGTGCCATGGCAATCGCCATCCGAGCCTCGGTGACGGTGTCCATGGCCGCAGAAAGCAGCGGCGTAGCCAGACGAATGCCACGCCCGACGGTGGTACCGACATCAACCTGGTCTGGCAGGACATCCGAAAATGCCGGCAAGAGCAGCACATCATCGAAGGTGAGTGCGAGTGGGGGGTCTGCAATCAGCATGAATCCTCCGCGGGGACGTGCCGACCCCACTGGACTGCGTTTCTCCGGAGAAGCCGTATAGCCGTCTCCGGTCCTCCCCGGCAATCGAGCATCTGCCAACGACGCAAACGGATGCGCTCGAGCAGATTGACATACGCCATACATACGGGTACCTGCGCTCGTTCGATGGACAGTTCGACGAGTCCGTCAGGGAGTACATCATGCGCATTTCGATCGTTGCCGCTTGCAGCCTTCTGTTCACCATCGGCTGTGGCAAAAAGCAGAAGGGAGCCTATGAAGTGGCGAAAGCATCCGGCGAAGCCACTGCTTTCGACGCCCTCAAGAGCGACGCCGACGCCTTGTGGGCAAAGCGAAGCGACACCGAGTCGCTCAAGGCCGCCTTGGTCAAGTACGAAAGCGCCTACAACGCCAATCCCACCGACCGAGAGACCGCCGCCCGTCTCACCCGCGGCTGGTATTTCCTCGGCGATGCGCACGAGTCAGAAAAGGATGCCAAGAACACGGCTTTCGATACTGCGGTCTCTTGGGGCAAGCGCTGCCTCGCCATCAACGCCGACTTCAAGGCGAAGCTCGATAAGGGCGATGCCAAGGAAGCTGAAGTGGTGGCCGCTCTCGTGAAGGAAGACGTACCCTGCATGTACTGGACCTCGAGCGCACTCGGGAAGTGGGCGAAGCTCAACGGCATCCTCACTTCGCTCAAGCACATCGACACGGTCAAGGCATACATGAACCGGATCGGCGACCTGCAGCCCGACTACTTCTACCACGGGCCCGACCGCTAC
>MDTC01097222.1_pt1 | contig 10215 bp, 11 predicted proteins | sample 811181 | NCBI WGS metagenome assembly MDTC01 (sample SAMN05326644, study PRJNA326480) | marine metagenome | isolation source: seawater | place: Pacific Ocean: North | collected 2011
TAGATAAGGGACATCTTTTTGTAACAACAACTGGTAATAAAGATATAATTACTCTAAAAGATATGAGAGAAATGAGAGATCAGGCCATTATTTGTAATATTGGACATTTTGACAATGAAATTGAAGTTGAGGCTCTTAATAATTCTGATGCAGTAAGAGAACAAATCAAGCCTCAATATGACTGTTATACTTTTTCTAACAAAAAACAGATATACCTACTTGCAGAGGGGAGATTGGTCAACTTGGGTTGTGCCACTGGCCATGCAAGTTTTGTTATGTCCACCTCATTTGCAAATCAAGTATTAGCTCAAATATTCTTGGCTAAAAATAAGCCAAGCATAGACCTATATAATTTACCAAAAGAGCTAGATGAAGAAGTTGCTAGGCTTCATCTTGAACATCTTGATGCAGAGCTAACAATGCTGACGGACTCCCAAGCAGACTATATAGGAGTAAATAAAAGCGGTCCATTTAAAAAAGATGAGTATAGGTATTAAAATGATTAGAAAAATTATTCTAGATCATATTGATGTTAGTAATTCATTATTAAATAATATTGATACGATTGAAAAAATATCATCCACTTCTTTTGATACAATTAATTCTGGAAATAAAATATTTTTATGTGGTAATGGAGGCAGTGCAAGTGATGCAAGTCATATTGCCGCAGAGTTAGTTGGAAGGTTTCAAAAAGAAAGAGGTCCATTGCCAGCTATATCTCTTACAGATAATATGTCTTCCATCACTTCTATTGGAAATGATTATAATTTCGATGAAATCTTTGCAAGGCAATTAAAAGCATTAGGAAGAAAAGATGATCTTTTAATTGCAATTTCTACCTCAGGTAATAGTCAAAATGTTTTGAATGCAATTAAAGTTGCTAAATCTCTTAAAATGAAATGTTTTATATTATCAGGTATAAATGGTGGTAAAATGTCAAACTTAAATTTTGATATAATAAAGATTAATAGCAAAAATACTGCTAGAGTTCAAGAAATGCATATCTTAGTAGGACATATAATATGTGCATATATTGACGAGAATATTTAGTTTATACAGCTAGCAATGATTTCCTTTATATAAAAAAAATTTGGTAAATAAATTTTTTAATTATTTGGCCTAAAAATAAGAAAAATAGTTTTAATGAAAATTTTAAAATCGAGTATGAAGCTCTGTTTTTTAATATATTCTAAATCATAATTGACTCTCTCATTGATCATCTTCAAATCAGTTCCACCTCTATTACCGTTAACTGCTGATAAACCAGTAATACCTGGTCTTACTGCCCTTCTTAAATGATATAATTTAATATTTTTATTAAAGAAAATATCTTCCAATTCATCGTGTGGTCTAGGACCAACTATTGACATATCCCCTTTAAATACATTAATAAATTGAAGAAGTTCATCTAAATTTGACTTTCTTAGGAAAATACCCCATTTACCAAGTACTTTTTTTGAATCTTTTGTCATAGATCTAAATTTGTAAATAGTAAATATTTTTCCCTGAAAACCAACTCGTTTAGCTAAATATAAAATAGGAAAGCCATCCACTATTAAGGTAATAACAGAAATAGCAACTAATATAGGAGATATAAATATCAAAATTAATATTGATACTATTTTATCAAAAATTATTTTAATCATCAGATACAGCCCTTCCTTGTAATTTTTGCCAATCTTTTTCTTTTCTATCAACATTATTATTTCTATTAAAAGATGCTTTTAATATTATTGACTGCATTTTATTTTGCTCTATTTGATATATTAATGATGCTATATCTTTTGGAAAGCATGTCCCTCCATATCCTCTGTTACCGTCTGGTCCAGGGACATTCCAATGAGAATTTCCTAATCGCCGATCTAAAGATGCAATTTTAATCATATTATTGTAGTCAATATTTAAATGACTACAAAAAGATTCTATTTCATTAGCATACGAGACTTTTGTAGCAAGAAAAGAATTAGTTACATACTTAACCATCTCTGCGGTTTGGCAATCAGTCTTAACTATTTCTGCATTTATAAAAGTTTTAGAATATAGCTTATATAAAGCATCTACATTATCTCCCCCTAAAATAATCCTATCTTGATTTTTAAAATCTTCTAAATAATTTGCTTCTGTTAAAAATTCTGGATTAAAACAAATTCTAATTTTATCATTTTTTTTTATAAATCTATTGGTTGTACCAACGGGAATCGTAGATTTAATTACTACCAACTTATTTGAATCTCTATTTGCAATACTATTTATATCTTGTATCACAGAATCAATAATCCTAAGATCCGTTGACCCATCCTTTCTCATCGGAGTAGGTAAACAAATAAATATTATATCAGATAAACTTACTAATTGATCTAATGAACTACATGATGATTCAACGTTGATATCAAAGGTATTTAAATTATAGAATCTTTTGAAATAAGCTTCTATAGCTTTTCCTACATATCCAAGGCCAACAACTCCAATTTTTACTTTTTTCATTTTATAATATATTTATAATATTTTTAAATTTTAATTATTCATTTTGTAATTTTATTTTAATTAAAGAATCCTCTAATGAAAAATTAGGTATTTCTTTTTTAGCGGACATTAGCCCAGATCTCAAAGGTCTTTCAGCAACATAATTTTTAACTTTTTTCTTTAATTGATTTGTGCTGATTGGTTTAATATATTTTTTTTCAAGATTCCAAACTTCAGCTATCATATTTGCAAAATCAAATCGAGAACATAATTGGTCAGAACCTACATGAAAAAGTCCTGTTTTTTTTTGAATTAGTAATAGTTTAATTATATGAGAAATATCAAAAATAGATACAGGATTATTAATTTGATCCTCAACAACATAAATAGTTTTTTTAGCTAATAAAGATTGAACTATCCAGTTCAAAAAGCTTGCTTTACTATTTCCACCAAACAGAACATTAGTTCTAATAATTAAATAATTATTAAACAACTTTTTTACATTTTTTTCACCTAAGAATTTTGACTTACCATAAATACCCAATGGATTTGTTTTTGAATTTTCATTATAGGGACCATTTTGGCCATCAAAGACATAGTCAGTAGAAATCTGGACAAATAAACCTCTAAAAAATTTAGCAAAATGCTCTATAGAGTGTGCATTTATATTATAAGCTAAATCACTATTAATTTCACAAGCGTCTACATCGGTATAAGCAGCCGCATTAATAACAATATCAGGTTTATAATTAACTAAAACACTCTTGACACTATTTCTATCTGTAATATCTAAATCTTTTTTGGATAATGAAACTAAGTCATAAATATCTTTAAATTTTAACTCTATTTCCTTAGCTAGCTGGCCATTCCCACCAGTTAATAATATTCTTTTCACTATTAATCTATTAATGGAAGATACGCATCTTTTTTAGATAAAATTGGTTTATCTATTCCCCAATTAATACCAATCTTTTTATCACTCCAAAGGACTCCTTTATCATATATAGGATTATAAAGCTCAGTGCATTGGTATGTGATTTGTGCAAAATTAGATAATACCAAAAATCCATGTGCAAATCCTGGAGGAACATACAATTGCTTCCTATTTTCACTGCTTAGCGTTACAGATACCCATTCACAAAAACTATTTGAATCTTTTCTAATATCAACAGCTACATCTAGAATTTTACCATCAATACATCTTACTAACTTGCCTTGCGCAAGAGGATCTTGATAGTGAAGTCCTCTTAAAGTATTTTTTATTGATTTACTATGGTTGGATTGTAGAAAGATTTCATTTATTCCGTTATCCGAAAATTTTTTTTTATTATAAAATTCAAAAAAATATCCTCTATTATCCTCAAATATTTCAGGTTCGATAATCTTTACATCTGTAATATTGGTATTAATAAATTTCATTTTAATAATTTTTGAAGATAATTTTTGTAATCACAATTAGGATATAGATCTATATATCTTTGGAAAATTTCTTCATTAATAAAACCCATGTGAAAAGCGATTTCTTCAATGCATGAAACTTTAACACCTTGTCTTTCTTCAATTGATTTAACATAGTTACTAGCATTCAATAAGCTTGATGGTGTTCCTGTATCAAACCAAGTAACTCCTCTGCCCAATAATTGTACATCTAGTTTACCCTTTTCTAAATATAGTCGATTGAGATCGGTAATTTCTAATTCGCCCCTATTTGAAGGTTTTAAATTTTTTGCAAACTTTACTACGCTATTATCATAAAAATAAAGACCAGGAATAGCATAATTAGATTTTGGGTTCTTAGGCTTTTCCTCAATACTCTTAACCTTATAACTTTTATCAAATTCTACAACTCCATATCGCTCAGGATCACTAACTCTATATCCAAAAACTAACCCTCCAGAGAGGTTTTTAATTTTTTCTCGAATGTCATCTAAATATCCACTACCGTGAAAAAGATTATCACCAAGGATTAAACAAACATTTTCTTTTTTAATAAAATTTTCTCCAATTAAAAAAGCTTCAGCAAGACCCTTTGGTTCGTATTGAATTTCATAAGTAAACTTCATTCCTAAACTCTCTCCATTTCCAAGAAGTCTTTTATATCTAGGGAGATCATATTCTGTAGAAATGATTAATATATCTTTAATGCCCAATAACATCAAAATGGATATTGGATAATATAACATTGGCTTATCATAAACTGGTATTAACTGCTTACTTGTAGCAGTAGTTAAAGGATACAATCTTGTTCCACTACCTCCAGCTAAAACAATCCCTTTCATTATTTTAAACCTATCCTAGTTTGATTATATTTTGAATGTAAATCTTCTATCCATTGAGAGTTATTTAAATACCAATTAATTGTTTTTTTAATACCTGATTTAAAATTTTCTTTTGGCTGCCATTTTAAATCTCTCTTTATTTTTGACGCATCAATGGCATATCTAAAATCATGTCCTGGCCTATCTTCTACATATTTGATTAGTTCAGAGTATTTTCTTTTATTTTCTCTAGGTCTCATTTCATCCATTATTGAACAAATAGTATGAACAATATCAAAGTTTGAAATTTCATTATCTCCACCAATATTATATGTTTCGCCAATATCACCTTTTACAAGAGCTTCATAAATTGCATCACAATGATCATTTACATATAACCAATCCCTTATATTATCTCCTTTACCATAAATAGGTAATGATTTTTCATTTAAACAGTTAATAACCATTAAAGGAATGAGTTTCTCAGGAAATTGCCTTGGTCCATAATTATTAGAACAATTTGTAATGATTGTTGGAAGATTAAAAGTATGATGCCAAGCTCTGACAAAATGATCTGAAGCAGCCTTAGATGATGAGTAAGGACTACTTGGATCATAGGGAGTGTCTTCGGTGAAATAACCATTTAACCCTAAACTTCCGAATACTTCATCGGTAGATACATGCAAAAATCTAAATTTTTGATTATTTCCTTTTCTATAATAGTCAGTACTACACTGTAATAAATTGACAGTTCCAACTACATTTGTCTGAACAAACTCCATGGGATTTTCAATAGATCTATCTACATGTGATTCAGCAGCAAAATTTACAATACAATCTGGCTGAAAATCCTTAAAAGCATCACTTATTGTATCTTTAGAACAAATATCTGATTTCAAAAAGGTGTAATTGATATTTTGGTCAACGCTAGATAGGTTATTGATATTTCCAGCATATGTAATTTTGTCAATATTTAGAATTTTATTATCAGTATTATTTATTTGGTTTATAATGAAATTACTCCCAATAAATCCTAAACCACCAGTAACTATAATTTTCATTCTTGATAATAACTATTTTATAAGGAAAGAACTATAATAATTCTTAGCTAAAAAAATACTTTTGATTACTCATAAGTTTTTTAATTTTAAAAGGAAGAAAATTATGTCCATAAAAACCTAACTTGAAACCAATATATTTAGATAATATTTCAAAAAAAGCATAAAAGATAAGATTAGGATTTTTATCCAAAATTTCTTTAAAAAAAAGCTTTGTCAGCTTAGCACCTCTTTTATTGGCATGTCCAACTAAATTTTGAATGTAAGGCCTTTCCCCTCTAACAAGTCCGGTGTCAAAGTATCTACGAAAATTTTCTAGAAGAGTAAAACTATGTGAATGCTCAACTACTGCATCAGAAACATATGCAACTTTCTTTCCGTTTAATAGTAATTTTGAGCAAGCAAAATAATCTTCACCAGTGAGAATATGTTCGAAACCTCCTATTTCATCCAAATGACAATTTAAATATGCACCAAAATTATCTGAACAAAAAAAGGTATAAACCCCATACTCTTTTATATCTTCAATTGATCTTATATTAGATGTCTTTGGATAATTAAAATAAACAGGAAATGATTCAAAAATACTTGATCCAACTCTAGGAACTTGCCTACCGTAAGAAATAGAAGCATTACCATCTTTAATTGGTGCTACAAGTGCATCTATTGAATCTTGTTCTTTTATATATGCATCCTGAGTTAAAAAAACTACAATATCTTTATTAATAACTTTTCTTGCTCTCTCGCGAGTCAAGCCATGATTAAAATTATCTTCCATAAGAATAGCACAATTATATTTTTTGGCAATTTCAAGAGTTCTATCTGAAGAATATGAGTCTACTATTAAAACTTCATTTTGGTTTTGATCAATTAATTTAAGATTATTTTCAAGATTTTGTTCTGCATTCAAAGTAGGAATTATAATTCCTACAGATAATTTTTGATTATTTGACATGTATTAATTAAAGAAGACTGCTATTTGTAGACATCAGATGCAGATTCTATTTTTGAACGTTTTTCAATTAATTTTTCAATGTCTTTATCCCCTTTTTGATCATCTGTGGGAGCAAAAAGAGCTTTTCCTCTCTTGTCAACATCTTTTGGTGGATCAGTCAAATAATAAATTGCTAAACTTTTTCTAAATTCATTCTTTGGTGAATTAACAATATTGTAAAGTCCATGCCAGCTAGCCATTGTGGTATCAAAAAAAATTGCTCTATTATACATAGGGGGTACTATTTTTTCAATTTTTTTTGGTTTTTTACCATTATCTTCAGAGCTCCATAGGCCTAATTCTCCACCCCAATCTTCTTTCCAATTCTTGTTCATATAAATAATTAAATTTATTTTTCTTTGAAGTGGAAGTTTTGGATGCATAGAATAGTCTAAATGTGGATTAAGCTTACCTCCATTATTCAACATATGCCATCCTCCGCCGTTTAGTCCATTATCAGCATAAAGAGGTGATATACCTGAAACGTCCGATAAATAATTGACAAAATCTGGTGAGTTTAAATCGTTGAAAAGATTGTATGTATTTGGTGGAAAAATATTCCACAGATTAGAAACTTTTTTAATTTCAATAGGGTTGTCATATTGGTGCCAGATAGGATCATCAAAATCAGGAAAATCTTCTGATAAAGTGTTTGCCATTTCATCCGTAAAGAAATTATCAACAACACAATGATCAAATGGGAATGAGCCCTTATAACTTTTAAAAGCTTTTTTAATACTTTTTTTATTTATATAGTCAAACATTATTTATTTTACTTTTAAATAAAACATATTCCAAGGCTAATTAAATTATTTTGAAAATTTTAATCAGTTTTTATAACAATAAAAACTATAAGTCACTTAAATTCAAAATTTTATCTACAAGGTCATCATAAGAATTGATTAATGGCTTTTCATTTTTATATGATGTCTCATAAAAGATATCATCACCTTCAATAATTTTTTTAAATATATCTGCTAAATATTTATAGTTATCAGGGTCTACAAAGTGTACTTTATTATAATCACCAACTGTCTCATGTGCATATGGTAGATCTGCTACTATTATAGGTAAATTGTTTTCTTGGTATTCGTTAATCGGTAGTCCCCATGTTTCAAGTTTTGATGGGAAAATACCAATTGTTGAATTTTTAAGCCTTTTTTGGACCTCTCTATATGGTAAAATCCCAGAAAATTCAACATTGTTAATATGACCATAATTTTTAACCAAATATTTTGCAAACTTATTAGAAGATTCATCCAATGTCAATGTGCATGAAATCCTATTTTGATAATGTGGGTAATTATCATTAAAGTAATCTATTGCATTTAAAATTAATTCAAAATTTTTAAAAACTCTTGGAAGGGATGGATAGATAAAATTTAAATTTTTGATATCACTATCCTTTGCAAAATATCTAACTGAAGTTTTAGGTCTAGCTACAATAATATTTTTAATATTAAAGTGTGATTTAAACTCTTTAGCAATCCATTCCTGCTGAACAATAACTGCTTTATTTGATGATATATTAATTGCATATAGATATTTATATAAATAATTCCACACAAAAAACTTCCAATCGTAAAATAAATACCAAAAACGTTTTTCAGCAAACATTGATGGATTATGGCAGTATACAAAAGAATTTTTGCAATTAGTAAATGCTGAAGTATCCTGCATATTAATCCATACATCTGCATCAATTTCTTTGGCAATTTTTGATAACTGAAAATATTCAAATTTGACTCGAGATAGCCAACTTTTTTTTATATCGGGGAACTCAATAAATTTTATTTTTTCTTTTTTTTGTAAATCAAATAAATCTGAGTTATTAACTAAACAAATTAATTCTACATCTTTTAAAAGAAAGGCTTGAATCATTTGAATAAATACTTTGAGCTGTCCAGCCTCATTAATATTGACACCCGATAGAACCACTTTTGTTTTTTTTTGATTATTGATCATATTTAAATGCTTTTATAATATTGAAGTATGGTAGTGGATTAATTTTAATATATTTTAAAACAAAAAGATAAAAAATTACGTGTACTAGATTGAAAACTATAACATAGTTGATAACCATACCACGATAGCCATAAACTGAAGTCAAATATGAACCTAAAAAAACTGATATGAATAAAAAGAATAAATTTATTAAGACATTAACTTTTTCATATTTTATAATCAGTAAAATTGATGCGCATGGACCTAGTAAAATATTTCCAGTAAATGCAAGTAATGACAAACGCAAATTACCTTTTGCGGAAGTAAAAAATTCTCCAAACGTAAAACCAATAATTTGTTCGGCAAATAAGTATATCAAAAGTATACTGCTTAATCCAGCTATAAACATAAAGGTGCTAATTCTTCTAACATAAGATTCAAGTGCAGATAAATCATTTTTAAAGTGTAAATGAGCTATTTTTTTGGGGATCAATGATTCAAAAATAGCAATAGGAGCCATGACAAGAGCAATAATTTTTATAATTGAAGCATACAATGCTAAGTCATTTTTACCAGCAAAATAACTTACTACCCAAATGTCATGATCAAAACGTAACATAATCAGAAGAGAAGAAAGCATTAAATAGAAAGATGTTTTATAGAAAGAAAAGAAATTTTTTGATTTTGCTTTTACTATTTTATAAAAATTTTCTTTAAAATATTTTTTATTAGATTGAAGTGCAAAAAATGTAAGTAATACAAAAGAGCAAGCTAAAGCAATGGCATAAAAGATATTATCTAATATTAAATAATCATTGTAATACAAAATAAATAAATTTGACAAAAAGAATATCCAGAATAAAATTCCACCGTGGCTTCTTATACTATTAAATAAAACAAATCCACTAAAATTATCATTTGCTCGATAAAGGTCAGCAACTACTCTCATTACTGATGATAAGAAAATAATTAAAAAAAGAGTTATCAATACTGTCAGGTGATTTTTGTAGAAAACACCTATAATAAAAAATAAAATTAGCATTAATATAAAATTAAGTAACAGGATATTTAAAATATTTCTAACATGCGTTTGCCAGTTAATAGAATTTTCTAGCATTTTTGATGAACTAATATCTTGACCAAAAGTGAATAAGATTACTGAACTAGGGATAATACTCATCAAAAGGGAAAATTGAGCAAAATCATTAACGCTCAAATTTCTAGCAATAATCATATTAATAGAAAAAACACCAATGAAACTACTTAGTTTTCCTAAAAACGACCATATATAATCTGTTGATTGATTTACCATAATTTACTTTATTAAATACTAGAGCTTTAGCTTTAATAATTGTAATACCTTCTTTGAATTATAATGCTTTATTTTTAACAATAAAATATTAATTTAATGTTGTTTATCGGGGCCCATAGCTCAATTGGTTAGAGCAACGGACTCATAATCCGCAGGTTCGGGGTTCAAGTCCCTGTGGGCCCACAA
>MDTC01222464.1_pt1 | contig 10215 bp, 8 predicted proteins | sample 811181 | NCBI WGS metagenome assembly MDTC01 (sample SAMN05326644, study PRJNA326480) | marine metagenome | isolation source: seawater | place: Pacific Ocean: North | collected 2011
ACACCGACTGCTGTTGCCCAAGCTATAGAGGATGTTAAATCACCTGAGCAGGCACCTGAAGAAGAAATTATTACATTGGATACCGGTAACACCGCATGGATGATTACAGCGACTGCTTTAGTTTTATTTATGACCCTTCCCGGACTGGCCTTATTTTATGGTGGGTTGGTACAATCCAAAAATGTTCTGTCTGTACTGATGCAATGTTTTTCCATTGCCTGCCTAGCCTCTCTGCTCTGGGTAGTTTGCGGATACAGCCTGTCTTTAACCCCAGGGGAAAATGAATGGATCGGGGGCACTTCTGCCTTTTTCTTGGAAACCTTAAGTTTAAATAATTTGAACGGCGACTTTCCTGAATCAGTTTGGATAATTTTTCAAATGACTTTTGCGATTATAACACCAGGACTGATTGTGGGGGCATTTGTTGAAAGAATTAAATTTTCTGCAGTTCTTCTATTTAGCGGCCTTTGGTCATTGATCGTATACTTTCCAGTCTGCTACTGGGTTTGGGGAGGCGGGTGGCTTGCAGAGAAGGGAGTAATAGATTTTGCGGGTGGAATTGTGGTTCATGCTACTGCAGGAGCTTCCGCACTTACTCTGGCCTGGATGCTCGGTCGCAGACAAGGATTCCCAAAAACTTTAAAACCACCTCATAACCCTGGAATGGTTATGATTGGTGCGTCCATGCTTTGGGTAGGATGGTTTGGATTTAATGCAGGTAGTGCAGCTGCGGCCAATGAAAGTGCGGGAATGGCGATGCTTGTGACCCATATTTCTGCTGCTACTGCTAGTCTGGTTTGGATGTTCATAGAATGGAAAAAGACTGGAAAGCCAGGCTTGGTCGGTATCGTGACCGGTACCATCGCCGGTCTCGCAACTATTACACCTGCTTCCGGTAGTGTGGGACCAATGGGTGCGATTATAATCGGTGCATCCGCTGGGATCATCTGCTACTTTGCATGTGGGTTCATAAAAGAAAAGCTCGGTGTGGATGACTCACTAGATGTGGCTGCAGTTCACGGAGTAGGTGGTATCCTTGGCACACTTATGGTTGCGTACCTCGGTTGGAAGGGAGAATTGGGAGGACTTGGAATCAACCTCGATAGTTGGACGGACCAACTAGTTGTTCAGGCACAGGGCTGTATTGCTGCCATTGTTCTATCAGTTGTCGCAACATACTTAATCGTAAAAATTATATCCCCACTACTTGGTGGAAGCATTCGGGTTTCTGAAGAAGATGAAACAAAGGGGCTTGACCAAGCCCTGCATGGAGAGAATGCTTACACTCTTAAATAATCTATTTTTTATAACACTTAATTCAGAATGAAACTAATAAAAGCAATTATTAAACCTTTTAAATTAGAGGATGTGAAGGACGCATTGTCCGAAATCGGAATCGAAGGTATGACCGTACTTGAAGCCAAGGGCTTCGGTAGGCAAAAGGGGCACACAGAAATTTACCGCGGCAGCGAGTACACAATCGATTTCCTACCTAAGGTTGTGGTGGAAGTAGCAGTACCTGATGAGCTTACTGATAAGGTGATTGATACCATTGTAAATGCCGCCAAGACTGAAAAAATTGGAGACGGTAAAGTTTTCGTTCTTCCTATCGAACAGGCTATCCGTATAAGGACAGGGGAACAGGGCGAAGAAGCTCTGTAGTTTTTTCCTTTCCTAAATTAGACTATTTAAAGTCCAAAGCAACCAGGCAACGGTTGCATATAATGGAAAAGCCATTGCCTGCTTCAGTGTATCCATCCATGCACCGGGCTTAGGCAAACGGCTTATCCACTTTGGATAGATCGAAAGCAATAGGTATGGTGTGGATAAGCCAAGAGCTATGCTTGTAAACACGATGATGGATGACAGCCATGACATCGCCAAAGCGGCACCCACAGCCACACCCAAAAATGGAGCCATACATGGAGTCGCAACTACTGTGGCTAGAAATCCAGAAAAGAAAGATCCCAAGTAACCCGATTTTTGGGATAACTTCCCTCCCACCCCAGTCATCGACAACCCGATGTCAAATACTCCGCTTAGGCTGAGGGCAAAAATGAACAAAAATACAGCGAGAACAAAAACAAAAATTGGCTCCTGTAATTGAAAACCCCAGCCTATATCATCTCCAAAGCTTTCACGTAATCCAAGCAATATCCCCACCAAAATCCAAAAAGAAAGAACAACCCCAAAAGTAAAAACCAGGCCATGCATCCGGATTTTCTGCGGATCTTCTCCTGCTTGCTTAACAAAGGACATAATCTTTAATCCAATGACAGGAAAAACACATGGCATAAGGTTGAGAATCAAACCACCTATAAAAGCAAATCCAAGAATCCCCAAAAAACTGGCTCCTTCAGTTTGAAAAAAAGATTCTGCCCCCTCGAGTGCTTTAAGGACAATCTCACCGGTCAAAATTTCCGGTAGCAAAACCCCCTCGCTAACCGATTTATCAGAAACCTTTGGCGGATGGTAAATATATAGGGGGACGCCCTCCCGTCCGTATTTTTGGAGAGCTTTCAAAATGACCGGTCCTCGCTTGGTCCAGTCTGCCTGTAAGGCAACAACATCCAACTCGTGAAACTTCTCAATAATGGAGTCTTTTTCATAAACCCTTTTATTAATTTGGCATGAAGCACACCAACGGGCGGTAAAATCAATAAATACAGCTCGTCCTTCTGAAAGTAATAACTCCTCTTTTTCTGGGCTCCATTTCTCCCATTTGATCTGTAAGCCCTTATCGATGCTCTTATTCGGGTACCCCACCCATACACCCAGAGCAAGGAGAGAAAAAGAAAGCAATTTTGAAAAGCTGACCGATCTGGATGGTTTGAGAATCTGAGTGGTTTTTCCGTATAACCAAATACCCATGGCAACCATAATGAATCCAAACATAACCATCAGCTGGTTTAAACCAGTTTCAATTTTGGAGTTAGATAGAATTTGCTTAGTGAAAACTGGCGAAATTAGTTCCTGATTATCAACTTTCTCGAAATCAAAATTATTCAAAATAGTTTTAGACGAAATTGGAATTTCCAAACTGAGATCCTGATCATAAGGAATACAACTTTCCGCACTGCAAACTAAGGCTGAAAAAGTTCCTTTCAGTAAAATTAGATCATTTTCAAAACTTGCATTTGTAGTGGTCTCAAGGTCAGACTTAAGGATAAATTTTCCGTTATGCACAAAACTAATTGTTCCTTCAGATTCATATGATATTGGCTTAGGAAAAACGGGTTCCGATATTTGAACACCCTTTGGGAAGTCCCAATCTATAGTGGTAGGGTATCCGCTTTCGCCAGCAGGGTTTGAATAAATATGCCATCCTTCGGCAAGATTCACTTCCACGATGACCTGGGATCCGTCTCCTAGTTTTATGCTCTTCGCTTCAGCGGTTATTGATGCATCTATGAGATCATCAACTAGTTGGCCAAAGACGAAATGGTTGAGTGCAAAGAAAATTAATAAAAAAAATTTCCAATTAAATGAAGCCAGTATTGGCATAGCAATTATGAGAGCGTCTTAGCGCAAGAATAAGTTTTCCTGAAAAGTTCCCCTTGAGCTCTCGGTAAATTCCTTGGCCGAATCAGATAGAGAGGATGGCCAACTTGTGTATCTGGGCAGACTGAGGATAAAATGCGTTTTGGGAATTTGATCAAAGCCCACTTCCAAACTGGAAATAAAGTTCTCAAATGTAACTCCCCATGGAAGTTCCTCGTAAATAGTTTTACTGCCCCCTTCCATTGATATCCCTAATTTTGCCAAAGCCATTTTTTCAGCTTCCTGCTCGCTCGATGGAAGCAAATCAACCGGTGTAATCGAATAGAACCATTTCATTGCAGTTTCTCTCGTCAAAGAGCTTACAGATGCTGAACTGGTAAATGAAGTAGTGGTACTTTCAAAATTAATATTACCCAATCCATCGTAATGGGAACGGGGAACCTCAGAACGGTCGAAATCGGGTAGGTTGCCCGAGATTACAAAAACAAGATCTGGGTCAAAACTGATAGCCATACTTAATGCGTACCATGGCCCGACAATTCCAATGGATGGTTTAGTATAAAGAACTTCTTTAGGGTAGTATTGATTTCGTTCCACCTTTATTGATTCTTTGGTGTCACCCAAACTGTTAATCCAATCCTCCGCATACTTCTTATTTTCTTTTGATGCTTTAAGAATAGTTGGGCCTAACGCTGATGCTTCTCTTAAATTCCAATACATCACCAAGTTGAAATAGGAGTTGGGAGAAAGGCTGAGAATAGAAGAAATAAGTCCCTTCTTAATCTTATTAAATTGGGCAACAGATTCTTTATTTTCAATTACATATGTGCCCACATCGAGGAGATAAACTACATGTCGTCCGTCATAAGTCTTGCCCAGAAAACTTACATCTTGTGGAAGATCAACTGCATCTAACTGTGGCAAAATAGATGACTTCTTAAAAAGTTCAGCCTTGGGTTTTGATTGATCTAAAGGATATTGCCCAGAATTTTTCTCTGGATCAAATGGATCATTTGTAATTGGAGCTTCAAACTTCACTTCCTTAGGAACATTTTTCGCAGAGAAAACAGGTTCATTAAACGGAGGAACTTCAGAAACAATGACAGGTTGCTGATCCAAAGGGTTTTCAGTTTGGTCAAGCCATATACTTTCGAACTTAAGATCATTGATGATCGTATAATAAGCCCCAAAAGCAATAAGACTTACATTGATTAGGATACTCATAAAGAGCAGGAATTTGGAACCCTTACTTCTCTTTATCCGCTTTGGCCGGATCGTTGATTTTGTAGTTAAAGAAGATTCAAATAACTTGCCTCCGTTTTGAATTAAATGATCATGCCATTTTTGGAACTCTTCCTCTGGCACACCATATTTTTTGCTCTGCTCGCTTTTGGAAACATTGCGAATAATCGACTCAAGGACGATTCTTAGTTTTTGCTCTCCTGAAAATTCGTTAGCCATTAAAGTTACATTATTAAACGATGAATCTTTCCCGTGCAACCGCCAAACCACTCAAAGCGGCTGTCTCTACGCGTAATGTATTTTTCCCTAAGGTGAAGAAAGAAAAACCACTTTCGACGGCTAAATCCTCCTCCCCTTCGCTCCATCCACCTTCCGGACCAATAAAAATAGTCATTTTTGAAATCCTAGAAAAAGAGATATTTTCACACTTTTTAGCGAAAGGAGACAAACTACCAAAAAGCACAGCGTCCTTGTAATCCATTTTCTCAAGGTAAGTCGAAAATCTCATAGGTGTATCGAATACGGGCATCCATGGGTTTCCGGATTGCTTACAGGCGTCTCGGGCAATTTTTTCCCATTTTTGTATTTTACTCAGAATATTGCTGTCCTTTAATTTAGCTTCGGTCCTATCCGTAATGAGAGGAATCAATCGGCCCACTCCCAACTCAGTTAATGGGCGGATCATATCTTCCCATCGATTGCCCTTGAGTAAGGAAATTCCCATTTGAAAAAAAGGTTCTGGTCTTGGAACAAGCCTCTTGTCTAAAACAGCCAATTGAACACTCTTTTTAGCTGCTTTTTCTATCTTCGCTTTATAAACATCACCCTGTCCATTTAAAGCTTCTATCTCGTCACCTTCTTCCAATCGTAAAACCTTGAGAAGGTGATGACTTTCGATTTCATCCAGATGAATAGTACTCTCCGTATCCGGGGAAAGTTGTTCAAAAAAAGTTCTGATTGTGCGAGACATCTTAATTGTTTAAAGAAAAAGAGTTCTATTTGGCAATCTTCCTGTACCCTGTATCTATGAATATAGTTTCTAAAACTTATATAAAATTCACTATCTGTGAGAATTAGTGGTGGTAAGGCAAAGGGAATTCCTTTACATGTGCCCAAAGGCGTGCATATAAGACCGGCAACAGAAGTAAACCGTGAAAGATTATTTTCATCCTTGGGCGAAAGTATTATCCGAGCATCTTTTCTTGATTTATTTGCCGGAACTGGATCGTATGGTCTAGAGGCCATCAGCCGTGGTGCACAGAACGGGGTTTTTGTTGAGAACAATCGTAAGGCACAAAGTTCCCTCAAAAATAATTTGGGCAATGTATGTAAGAGTGCTCAACTCAATCCAAGCTGTGCAAGCATTCAGTGCCGGGATGTTATGGAATTTCTCAAAAATGCAAACCAGTCATTTGACCTAATTTTCCTTGATCCCCCCTACCCTTTATTTCCAAAGATTGGGAATTTACTTTTTGAAGTAATTAGAGAGAAAAAGAGATTGAGGAAAGATGGTCTCCTAATACACGAAGCACCACCGGAGGCAGATGATAATTTCACCGGATGGAAAATCGTCAGAAAGACTGGAAAAAGTAAAAGAGGCTCACCCCAGTTTCGATTCTTTCAATTATTGGATTAGGGATTCCAAAATTGCCCAATAACCTGACTCAGGGAAGCAACCACAGCTGTTTCCTGCCTCAGAACACGGGAACCCATTGAGAGCAAAGTAAAACCCTGTTTCCGTAATTGATCTCTTTCAGTTCTGGACCACCCCCGTTCTGGACCAACCGCCAGAGTAAAATGATCAAATTTATTCAACATCATGGCACAGATTGTTTTTTTACTTTCATAATTATCCATCGCTACACGACAAGATTGATCAGGTTGACCAATTAGGCAGTCATTCAGGTTCTTCCAAAGTTTACACAAAGGTATATGGGTCGAGAAAGACTGCTCTGCCCCTTTTTTAATTTTATCCTGCCACTCCCCAGTTTCCCACAACCGGCTTTTCAGGTAAGAATTTTCCGACTTTTCAGCGGCAAAAAAATGTATCTCATTTACCCCCATCGAGGTAGCTTGATCAAGGATTTTCCTGCATGATTGTGGGCGTGATAATCCAACAAGCAAGTTAACTGGAAAATGATCACTTGGATGTTTCTCATTCCATTCCACCGACATTTTGAGAGAATATTCTGACCTTTCAAGCAGCCTAGCTTTTCCTTTTGGACCATTTTGAACACCGACATCCATTTCACTGCCAACCTCCAATCTTAAAACTTTAACTATATGCTCAGCAATTTCTCCATCAATTGGAAATTCGAGAAAAGAGAGTTTCTCAGCAAGAAGAAGAATATTCAATTCATGCAGAGCCAAAGGGCTTGGTAGGGGCGCATCACAAGTTTGCCCTTTTCCAGGATTAATTCGCCACCTTTAATCAAATCTCTTGCTTTCTCGTTTGGAAAATAAGTAAGAACAATTTCTTTTTTCTTTATCTCAACTTCCTCTCCGGAAAAATTAAAAAGACAAAGAATATTCTGATTTCCATCCACTGACTTTCGTTCCAATGCGAAAACTTGTTTACCGAAATCTAAAATAACCTGAGTAGCATCAGGATGAAATGCCGGACAGGATGCCCTTTTGCGTAAAACACGAGTATACCATTCAAATATTCCACCAGAATTCTTTTCTTGATTCTTTAGTAGATCATTTAATTCCTCACGATCCCACTTCCTTCGATTTATTCTTCGGTTTTGTCCGGTTTCCTTGACGCCTTTTTCGTAATTTGGGGTTCCACAAAGAGAATGAAAATAAACCGCGGGAATGCCCTTCATTGCAAGGGCAATTGCCTGGGAGCATAAGAACCTTTTTTCTCCCAGTTTGGGATTCTCTTTATTGGAAAGCGCACCATAAAAGGTGGCATTTAATTCGTAAGGGAATTCGGAACCATCTTCCATTTTACGCATCGACACCCTGCCCCCTGCACTTTTTATATCTTCAGCTAAATCCAATATCTCGTTCGTTGGTAGAATGCCCTCCAAGGGGCGAACCCCGATCCCGTCGTGACTGGCTGTAAAGTTTAGGAAATGACAGCCTTTGGGAGGAGGAGCTAAATTTGTCGCCCAGTCCGAGACATGTTCTGCAGTCCCACGCAACAAACCGTGGAGCACAAGAGGAGGAAGAGAAAATTGATAAACGGCATGGGCTTCATCACCTTTACCAAAATAAGAAATATTTTCTTTATGTGGAACATTTGTCTCAGTAAGGATAAGAACTTCCGGGGCAACTACCTCGATTACATTTCTGATCAACTTAATAACCTCGTGTGTTTCCGGTAAATGTAAACAATTGGTACCGATTTTTTTCCACAAAAATGCCACTGCATCCAAACGTAATATTCGACACCCTAGTGAGGCATAGAACATAATAATGTCGAGGAACTCAAACAATAGATCTGGGGATGTCCAGTCCAAGTCTACCTGATCTGCACTGAATGTTGTCCATACATGCCTCTCTCCGACACGAGTTTGATAAGGAGTGAGAAGGGGACTTGCCCGTGGTCGAACAACAGATGAAAGATCAGCTTCCTTATCCCCTTCCATGATATAATTTCTTCCTGGTTCAATACCAGAAATATACTCCTTAAACCATGGGCTTTTGGATGAGCAATGATTGAGAACTAGATCAAACATCAACTCAAATTCCTCGGATAAACGAGAAACATCATCCCAATTTCCATATCTTTCATCAACCTCGCGATAGTCGACGACCGAGAATCCATCATCCGAAGTCCATGGATAAAAGGGCAAAATATGAATGGCAGAAAAAGCACCTTTTAGATTTGCAGTACAAAATTCCTTGAGGGAACGGAGTGGATTTTCTCCCTGACTTGAAACCATATCAGAATAAGTGATCAGCACAGAGTCTTTTTGAGAAAGAGGCTTTGCAGAAAGTGATGCCCTGTTCTTCCCTACCCCGTAGCGCCCGATCATTCGATAAAACCGCTCAAGTAAATCGTCCGATCTTTCAACCCCATAAAGTTTGATAAATCTTTTACGGATGGTTTTTAACTTAGCTATGGAAACATGCTTATGAGATGATGATGAGGCTGAGATCATATTATTTAATAGCCAGTTATGCTGGCAATAAAAGCACGCAAATTACTGCGAACAACGGAATAAGAATAAAACTGTCTGGCCACTTCATAATTATGGTCAACAATATCACGGCGCAAATCTGCATCCAGTAGAATTTGCTGAACCCGCTTAGCTACACTCGGAGTGACAAAGCCATCCATAGTTAGCAAACGGAAGCCCTTGGGCTCAATATCGCGAACAAAGATTGAGTAACGGTTAATCAGAACCGGTTTTCGGAAATAAATTGCTTCGAGAAGTGCATTGCCAAATCCTTCGTACAAACTTGGATAAGTAACAAAATCAGCATGAAGGTAGAGATCCCATAGTGTGTAAATTTTCCTACCCTCAGAATCTCGCTGCCGAACTTCGCCAACGCGGTCAGCGACCACACGCATATCTACACCCTCCTCATTAGCGAGTTGCTCAAGCATTCCAAGATACTCATATCCTTCGTCTCCAGCCTCATGGGAAATAACAAGTTTACAACGGGGGTCTTTGAGCAGGCTGACCAACTTGATAGCCTGTTCAATTCCCTTTCTTGGAACCACACGGGTAGGTTGAAGTATAAAAAAATCATCATCCGCCAATCCCAGTTCAGCCCGAACATCAGATGCATATTCGTCCATTCGGTCAGGCGGGTTATCAAAATCAAAGACATTGGGAATTACAAGTGAGGATAATCCCTTCCGCAACGCAAGTTGTTCCTGAGCTTCCTGGTTAATAACAACATTCCGCATGTTGGGGAATTTTGGAGGAAAACTCATATCGAGGTATTCCGGAACGGAATTAACAGAAAATCGGGTACGCTCCCAGAAGAAATCATGGTGATGGGCAATAGCAGGTATCTGAGTTTCAGAAAGAAATTCTGTTAGGGCAATGCCCAAAGGAACATGCATTGGAATGGCTAAACAATTTTGAGGTAGGAGAATATCGATGTCGTACTTCTCTACAAATCGGTAAAGAGTACTTTTTAAATAATCAACTAGATCTCTTATTCTTTCAGACACAAAACGGTCTCTCTGCCCTGCCCCCCAAATCCTTTCATTAATCCACTTATTCTCCGAAAAACCAAAATAAGCTTCTGGTACAACAAAACTAATATCCGGGTCCCGGTCGCTTTGCCCACTATACCAGTAGCTAATATGACGATCCTCCCATAAAACTTCCGCCCACTTTGCACTCTCGAGTGAGACTCCGTCCTGACCGGCAAATCGTGTGGAAATGAACCCAATATTTTTTGACATTTTAATTAAATTCTTGGTTTAATACCAAATTTGACACAAATTATATATTATTCCTTTTGGAGTAACCGTGTTATTTTTTCAACTAATAAAAAGAAAAT
>MDTC01237266.1_pt1 | contig 10215 bp, 9 predicted proteins | sample 811181 | NCBI WGS metagenome assembly MDTC01 (sample SAMN05326644, study PRJNA326480) | marine metagenome | isolation source: seawater | place: Pacific Ocean: North | collected 2011
AAACGGTAAGCGTTAATCAGCTGTAATACTTTAACTTGCTTTTGATCACTGACTGAGCTGCCGCTTCCAGACTGTTTGAGTTTGTTCTTCGCAGCCTCGCGAAATTGTTCGCGAACATCGCTCATTTTGGTATCTGTTACCTGGCCGTCGCTTGGCAGAGCATCGAAGACCTTACGCCACTCATCGCTGACAGCGGTCGGATCATCCAGATACGCCTCAAACATTTGCTCAATGTAGGCAACGTTCCCACCGGCTAGATGCGAAGTTTCTAGCCATTCACGCATTACACCGTCTTGCATTGCGTTTCCTTCACCTAAATATGTAAACCGATTTTATAAAAAAATAGCCATCCTTTGTGGGATGGCTATCCACAACATAAACCGTTCAAATTGACGCGCCGTTGGTTTTTAAACCGCGCGATTCAACAGCATCGATTTAATGTGGCCAATAGCCTTAGTTGGGTTCAACCCTTTTGGACAAACATTGACGCAGTTCATAATGCCGTGGCAACGGAACACACTGAATGCGTCGTCTAAATCATCCAAACGCTCGTCGGTTGCTGTGTCACGGCTATCGATTAAGAAACGATACGCGTGCAACAGGCCAGCAGGACCAATGAACTTGTCAGGGTTCCACCAGAACGACGGGCATGATGTTGAACAACATGCACATAAAATACATTCATACAGTCCATCAAGCTTAGCACGCTCTTCAGGAGACTGCAGACGCTCACGCGCCGGCGGAGTTTTGTCGTCGTTAATCAGGTACGGTTTAATCTTCTCATACTGCTGATAGAACTGGCTCATATCAACAATTAGGTCACGAATAACCGGTAAGCCTGGCAATGGACGAATGACAATTTTGCTGCCTTTCAATGCTGATGTTGGCGTAATACACGCCAACCCATTTTTACCATTGATATTGAGGCCGTCAGAGCCACAAACGCCTTCACGGCATGAACGCCGGAACGCCAACGACGGATCTTGCTCTTTCAATTTAATAAGCAAGTCCAGCACCATCATGTCTTGGTTTTCTTCCACCTCTAGGGTGTAGTCCTTCATGTAAGGTGCGTCATCAACATCCGGGTTGTAACGATAAATCGAAATATTCAATGTTTTCATCGCTGTAACCCCTTAATTAGTACGTACGAGCTTTCGGAGGGAAAGCTTCGCGCAGTTTCGGTGCCATATTAACCTGACGAGTAACCATGTCTTCAGATTCTGGACGGTAAACAGAGTGAACCAACCATTTTTCGTCGTCACGGTCAGGATAGTCAGCACGGCTGTGCGCGCCACGGCTTTCAGTACGGAAGTTTGCTGCAACCGCAGTTGAGTATGCCGTTTCCATTAAGTTATCAAGTTCCATACACTCAACACGCTGAGTATTGAACTCTTTCGACGTGTCGTCTAAACGTGCATGCTTCAAGCGCTCACGAATTTCTTTCAATTCTTTCAGACCTTCTGCCATTGCGTCGCCTTCACGGAATACCGAGAAGTTCATTTGCATGCAGTTTTGCAGGTCTTTCTTAATTTGCGCTGGGTCTTCACCTTTCTGTGTGTTTTCCCAACGGTTGTAGCGAGCCATCGCCGCTTCAACATCAGATGCTGAAGATTCACGCGCTTCACTGTTAGCCGCTAAGGTTTCACCTAAGTGCATACCGGTCGCACGACCAAATACAACAAGGTCAAGCAGTGAGTTACCGCCCAAGCGGTTTGCGCCGTGAACAGATACACAGGCAATTTCGCCACAAGCAAACAGACCAGGTACAGGCTTAGTTTCGCCTTTGTCGTCAACTGTCAGAGCCTGACCGTTAACGTCGGTTGGAATACCACCCATCATGTAGTGACAGGTTGGAATAACCGGAATAGGTTCTTTAACCGGGTCAACATGCGCAAAGGTACGAGACAAGTCACAAACACCTGGCAAACGGCTTTCCAGCGTTTCTTTGCCTAAGTGGTCCAGTTTCAACTTAAGGTGTGTACCCCAAGGACCTTCACAACCACGGCCTTCACGAATTTCGGTCATCATTGAGCGGGCAACAACGTCACGCGACGCTAAGTCTTTTGCATTTGGTGCATAACGCTCCATGAAACGTTCGCCGTCTTTGTTTAACAGGTAACCACCTTCACCACGGCAACCTTCAGTTACCAAGCAACCTGAACCGGCAATACCGGTTGGGTGGAACTGCCACATTTCCATGTCTTGTACAGGAACGCCGGCACGTAACGCCATACCAACACCGTCACCGGTATTGATGTGTGCGTTCGTGGTTGAAGCGTAGATACGACCAGCACCACCAGTTGCTAAGACAACCGCTTTGGCTTTCACGTAATAAACTTCGCCGGTTTCCATGTTCAGAGTTGTTACACCCGTGACAGCACCGTCTTGGTTCTTCACGAGATCAAGTGCATACCACTCAGAGAACACGGTAGTTTTGTTCTTAACGTTTTGCTGATACAGCAAATGCAGAAGTGCGTGACCAGTACGGTCAGCAGCTGCTGCGGTACGAGCGGCTTGCTCGCCACCGAACTCTTTTGACTGACCACCAAATGGACGCTGGTAAACTTTACCGTTCTCAAAACGTGAGAAAGGCAAGCCCATGTTTTCCAGTTCCAAAATAGCTTCCGGACCTGCTTTACACATGTATTCGATAGCGTCCTGGTCACCAATGTAATCCGACCCTTTTACGGTGTCGAACATGTGCCATTGCCAGTCATCTTCGTGTGCATTACCTAAAGCAACGGTAATACCACCTTGTGCAGAAACCGTGTGAGAGCGCGTTGGAAACACTTTCGACATCAACGCACAGCTCATTCCCTCTTGGGAAATTTGCAGTGCTGCTCGCATGCCGGCACCGCCAGCACCAATCACCACTGCATCAAATTCTAAAGTTTTAACGTTCACTTAAACACCCCACAGTACGAATAAGCCAGTGAGCCAAACAGCGATGAGACCAACGCTGAAAACCAGCTGAATGAAAGCACGTAAGCCAGCGGCTTTTACGTAGTCAGTCAGTACCTGCCAAATGCCAATCCAACCGTGGATAAGAACGGCTGTCAGAACCAGCATAGTGGCTACTTTCATCCAGATGTTAGCAAATAACCCACTCCAAACTTCATAGGTGACATCTGGCGTAGAAATGAAAAAGCCCGCCATGAATAATGCGTATAAACAAATAACGATAGCGCTGGCACGAAGAAGGATAAAGTCGTGCGAACCGCTGCGTCCGAAAGTAGCTGCTGCTGTTACCATAGCCAAACTCCTACTAGCACGGAAAGAAGAATAGAAAGCACAATTGAAATAACCGCGCTGGTTCTTCCCGAATCGAGCTCTTCCCAGTAGCCCATGTCCATGACTAAGTGACGCAGGCCAATAATTAAGTGAAATCCTAGCGCTGTCAAAATACCCCAGCCAATAAATTTAGCGATAAAGCTGGTCATCAGGTTTTCGATTTGAGCAAAGCCTTCTGGTCCACTAAGGGAAACAGCAAAAGCCCAAATAAGGAAAGCAAGAGACACCAGCATTACGACACCTGAGATACGGTGCAAAATAGATGCTTTGGCAGCGGCAGGAAATTTAATAGTTGATAAGTCTAAATTAACAGGTCTTTCTTTTTTCACGATAGATTGCCTTTTAATAAAGCACAAAAGAAATGTCTTTCACGTGTGTGTAACAAGATATTTGTCACAAATACGGTGAAAGAGTATATCGACCCAAGCCACATTTTACAACGACAAAACAACGATTCGATAAGTGAACTGTTTAGTCATGCGACTAAAGTCTAACTTAACTCAAAAATGAGTAATCTTTTCTTCATCTTCACTACGTATACTTTGCTAGAATTAGTTCACGTTCTGCGAATTAAATTGACATTTACGGGCATGATCGAGTTAAATTAGCCCACTTTTTCAAAGTAAACAGTGAGGAGATTTCCTTATGGCTGATCGTAAAGCCACTTTACAGATTGACGGCCAATCCATTGAACTGCCAGTACTTTCACCGGCGGCAGGTAAGGATGTAGTTGACGTCCGAATACTGGGAAAACATGGTTACTTCACTTTTGACCCAGGGTTCCTGGCTACGGGCTCTTGCGAGTCGGCTATCACCTACATCGATGGCGAAAACGGTGTGCTTTTACACCGCGGTTACCCTATCGGTGAGCTTGCAACAAAAGCAGACTATTTAGAAGTTTGCTATATGTTGTTGCACGGCGAAGCACCAACTGAAGAACAGTACCAAGATTTCAAGAGCACTATTACTAAACATACAATGGTGCATCAGGGAATCCACAACTTCTTTAACGGATTCCGCCGCGACGCACACCCAATGGCAATGCTATGTGCTGTCACGGGTGCTTTGTCTTCGTTCTACCACGATGACTTAGACATTCATGATGAAAACCAGCGTCTGCGCAGTGCGTATCGCTTAATTGCTAAAATCCCAACGATTGCAGCAATGGCTTACAAATTCAGCATCGGCCAACCGTTCGTCTACCCACGTAACGACTTAGGCTACGCAGAAAACTTCTTAAACATGATGTTCTCTGTACCTGCTGAAGACTACGAAATTAGCCCGGCGGTTGCTCGCGCTATGGACCGTATCTTCACGTTGCACGCAGACCACGAACAAAACGCATCAACCTCTACTGTGCGTTTAGCAGGCTCTTCAGGTGCAAACCCATATGCGTGTATCGCAGCGGGTGTTGCGTCATTATGGGGACCGGCTCACGGTGGTGCTAACGAAGCGTGCTTGCGTATGCTGGCTGAAATTGGCTCTGTTGAGAACATTCCTAAGTACATTGAGAAAGCCAAAGACAAGAACGACCCATTCCGTCTGATGGGCTTTGGACACCGTGTTTACAAAAACACTGACCCACGTGCAACAGTTATGCGCGAGTCATGCCACGAAGTACTTAAAGAGCTTAACCGTGATGATCCATTACTGGACGTTGCTATGGAGCTGGAGCGCATTGCGCTTGAAGACGACTACTTCATCGAGAAGAAACTCTTCCCGAACGTCGACTTCTACTCAGGTATCGTGCTGAAAGCTATCGGTATTCCAACGAATATGTTTACCGTTATCTTTGCACTGTCACGTACTGTTGGCTGGGTGTCTCACTGGCACGAAATGATGGGCGAAGCAAACCAGAAAATTGGTCGTCCTCGTCAGTTGTACACTGGCTACACACAGCGTGAATTTAGCCCGATTAAAAAGTAAGGCTAACTACTGCTTACAAAGGCGCTCGATGAGCGCCTTTTTTATTGCTCGAAATTCAATAATTTTCCCGAAGATACCGACAATTAGTTCGTGTACGTTGCTTTTTATTCCTTAGAAAACGTGCAACTGCCCTTCAATTTATTTATACTACGTCGCATTTCGCTGGCCACCCATAGCGACAAGGCCGATTTCATTTTCAGTGAGTGTCTGTCACTTACTGCAGATAATTACAGAGAGGCTTATGCAGCAAGTAGTTAACGTACAACAACCCATCATTAAACCTCGTCGATTCAAGGTCTATCAGCACCGACAGCTTGATAAAATAGAAGCATTGAACAAAGTGCCTGCTGATATGCGTTTTGAAATGAAAGTCGTTGCCAACGTACTGCCATTTCGGGTCAATGAATACGTGTTTAACGAGCTTATTGATTGGGAGAATGTACCCAACGATCCGCTGTTTCAGCTAACTTTCCCACAAAAAGACATGCTTGAGCCGTCTGCGTTTCAGCGCATGGCTGACTTAATGTCGGGTAAACACACAACGAATGAAGTGTTTGACCTGGCAACACAGTTACGTGAGGAAATGAACCCGCACCCGGCCGGACAAATGCAGATGAACGTGCCTCATGTGGATGGCGAGCCATTACCGGGCATGCAGCACAAATACCGTGAAACGGTTCTGTTTTTCCCTGCGCAGGGGCAATACTGCCATTCTTACTGTACTTTCTGCTTCCGTTGGGCACAGTTTGTGGGCAAGGCAACACGGTTTAACTCTAACGACGCCGATCAGCTGCATCGCTACTTGGCACAGCACAAAGAAGTGACAGACTTACTGGTGACGGGCGGTGACCCAATGGTTATGCGCACCCGTAAGTTAGCGGAGTACCTTGAAGGGCTGCTGAAGCCTGAGTTTGAACACATTAAAACCATTCGTATCGGTACTAAGTCTCTGACTTTCTGGCCGTATCGCTTCATTACCGACCCGGATGCGGATGAAATGTTACGCCTACTTGAACGCTTGGTCCAAGGTGGTAAACACGTGTCCATTATGGCGCACCTTAACCATCCAAATGAACTGCGCACTGAGGTGTGTCAGGAAGCCATTCGCCGTTTACGCAGCACTGGCGTGCAAATTCGCTGTCAGGCGCCTTTACTGCGCCACATTAATGATGACCCGGACGCTTGGGCAAATATGTGGACGAAACAAGTGCAACTGGGCATGATTCCATACTACATGTTCGTTGAACGTGACACCGGTGCGAAACGCTACTTTGAAGTACCACTTGAGCGTACTTGGGAAATTTTCCAAAAGGCGTACCAGCAAGTTTCGGGTATTGCCCGTACTGTTCGTGGGCCATCAATGAGTGCCGGGCCAGGAAAAGTCGAAGTTCAGGGTGTGACGGAAATTGCCGGTGAGAAAGTGTTTGCATTGCGCTTTATTCAGGGCCGTAATCCTGACTGGGTACAACGCCCATTCTTCGCAAAATATGACCCGGATGCAACATGGCTGCATCATCTTAAGCCAGCGTTTGGGGAAGAGAAATTCTTCTTCGAAGATGAGTATGCGCAAATGTCAAAGATGGACTAAGACATTCGGCAAGGCCAGCTTAGTCGCTGGCCAGTGCTCGCGCCCGCTGCAAGTCGGCTTCAGTGTCGATACCTGCCGCGGGCGTTTTTATTGCCTCAGCGACATGAATACGCTCGCCATGCCAAAGTACGCGTAACTGCTCTAACGACTCAATATGCTCAAGTGGGCTGCTTTCCCAGGTAATGTAGTCCAATACAAAACCCGCACGATACGCATAAATACCAATGTGACGTTGATAACTCTCAATAACCGCCGGCTGTAATGGCTGCTCTTTCGCAAATTCATCGCGGTTCCACGGTATAGCTGCACGGCTGAAATACAATGCATAACCTCTGCTATCAGTAACCACTTTGACTGCATTGGGGTTAAATACGTCCTCTGCATCTTCAATGGGCACAGACAGAGTCGCCATGGGTGCTGCCGTCTGATTAGCCAGGTTATCCGCGACCTGACGGATAATTTCAGGTGGAATAAAAGGTTCGTCGCCCTGCACATTGACGACCACTTCGGACGTTTCAATATTGAGCTTACTTATTACTTCCGCCAAGCGCTCAGTACCAGAGTTATGACCCGGCGAGGTCATTAATACCTGACCATCAAAGGCTTCTACTGCGCTTTCTATTCTGCTGTCATCAGTCGCAACGATAACCCGCCCTGCACCACTTTCCTGCGCACGTTCGTACACATGCTGAACCATGGGCTTGCCGCCGATGTCAGCTAAAGGTTTACCGGGTAAACGACTCGAACCATAGCGAGCAGGAATGACAACGGTAAAACTCATGAAGGAACCTTTTCTAACTCTTCATTGCTGACTTCCCGGGCTTTATCGGCAATAAGAACAGGAATACCTTCACTGATAGGATAGGCAAGTTGTTCACCACGACAAACCAGTTCGTCTTTCTCTGCATAATGAACCAGCTTTCCCTTACACTTAGGGCACGCCAAAATGTTTAACGTCTTAGCTTCAATGGGCATTTTGTTTCCTTTCCAGTTCTTTCAGTAACTGCTCTTTCAAAGAGTCAGGCAGTTTGGTCGCTATTGGCTGATAATACCAATTTCCCCGAGCAAATGACTGACATTTGCCAGCGTCTTTCTCGGTCATTAATATCGGTAAATCTGTCAGGTTATCAAAGTCGCTTTCAACGAACTCGTGATGATCATTAAAAGGCACGGTCTGCTTTACCTCAAAACCCTGGTCTCTCAGAGAGTTAAAAAATCGTTGAGGGTAACCTATAGCAGCAACTGCGTTATAGGCTTGCTCTTTATCCAGTTTGGTTTGTTCATCGTCGTTAACCCGATACCACTGACCGTTCTCAACTTCCGTTACATAGCGGGCAAACGGGTGGCGACCATAATTTGATACCACCCACTGAGAGCCTTTAAGTCGCCATGGTCCTTCTCTAAGAGGGCCGGCCGGCAACAGCCATCCGTTCCCCACGCCGCGCTCTGCATCCAACATAATAAGTTCAATATCACGCTTCAGTGCATAATGCTGGAGACCATCGTCAGAAATAATAATATCAACATCAGGGTGCTGTTCGGCCATATACTTAGCCGCTTCAACGCGCTTCGGAGATATAATCACAGGGCAGTCGGTTCGTTTACGGATAACCAAAGGCTCGTCACCCACCTTCTCTGCATCATCTCCGACATTGATAGAGTGTGGGAATGGACCTTTTGCGCCATAGCCCCGGCTAACAATACCGGGTGTCCACCCTTCTTCTTTTAACCACTGACAAAGCGCAATAACCATCGGCGTTTTACCGGTACCACCGACACTAATATTCCCCACCACAATAACCGGCACATCTGCTTTATAGCGCCTAAAAGGGCCAATAAAATAAAAACTGCGGCGCAAATTGGTCAATAACCAGAACAGCAATGACAAAGGCGTGAGCAGTAACAGTAGCGGATGTAAACGTCCTTTATACCACTGCTGCTGTAGCCACATTAAGCGCCTCCATGGAACTGCAAGTTATACAGCTGAGAGTACGCGCCTTCCTGGTCGAGAAGTTGTTGGTGAGTACCACGTTCAAGTATTTCACCACTGTCCATGACCAAAATTTCATCGGCGTTTTCTATGGTCGATAGCCTGTGCGCAATAACAATAGCTGTACGGTTTTGTCGCAATGCGCCTAAGGCTTGCTGAATATGGCGCTCAGACTCGGTATCAAGAGCCGAGGTTGCTTCATCCAGAATAAGTATTGGTGCGTCTTGTAAAAGCGCCCGTGCAATTGCAATACGCTGACGCTGACCACCAGACAACATAACACCGTTTTCACCCACCATAGTATCCAGACCATTTGGCATGTTGTCGGTAAATTCAGTGACATAAGCTTGCTCAGAAGCTCTTATTATGTCGTCTTTTGACACCTCTTTTGACGCACCATAAGCAATATTATTAGCGATAGTGTCATTAAATAAGGTGACATGCTGAGACACCAGTGCGAATTGTCGACGCAGGCATTTCAGTTTGTAGTCATTAATGTTGTGGCCATCAAGCAAAATGCGCCCCTGCTCGACATCGTAAAAACGCGTCAGCAAGTTCGAAATTGTTGACTTACCACTGCCGGAACGTCCTACTAACGCAATGGTTTTGCCCGGCTCTACGTTAAAACTAACATGCTGTAACGCTAAATCGTCGCCCTGCTGATAACCGAAGCTGACATCGTCAAATTCAATATGGCCCGCCGCACGGTCAATCACTTTTGAGCCTTTATCAATTTCGATAGGCTCGTCGAGAATAGTAAATACGCTCGTTGCCGCTGCAATACCGCGCTGGAAATCGCTGTTTACGTTAGTTAGCTGTTTTAGCGGACGTAGCAGCATGATCATCGAGGTTAGCAAGGTCGTGAATGCACCTGCCGATAACTCACCCAACATTTCCGGAAAGCTTGCTATAACCAGCACCATGGACAAACTGAGAGACGCAATAAATTGAATAACCGACGTGCTAATAACCCGTGTGTTCACCAATTTCATGTTTTGGTTACGGGTAGTGTTATTGATTTCTGCGAAACGCGTCGACTCTTTCTTCTGTCCTTCGTGCATCACGACGACTTTGTGGCCGTTGATCATTTGCTCTGCGGTAGTTGTGACATTGCCCATTGCCGTTTGAATGCGGCTACTGACTTTACGGAAGCGTTTAGACACTACCGCGACAACTTTAGCAATAAGCGGCCCGACAACCAGAAACACCAAAGACAACTGCCAACTTTGATAAAACATCAGCCCTAATAAGCCGATAACAAAAGCGCCTTCACGAACTAATACTAATAAAGCCCGGCTGCTGGCTTCAGCAACTTGCTGGGTGTCGTAGGTAATCTTAGAAATTAAATCGCCGGTTGAATGCTGGTCGTGGAAGGCAACAGGCAACTTCATCAAATAGTCGAACAACTGCTGTCGCATTT
>MDTC01022913.1_pt1 | contig 10214 bp, 7 predicted proteins | sample 811181 | NCBI WGS metagenome assembly MDTC01 (sample SAMN05326644, study PRJNA326480) | marine metagenome | isolation source: seawater | place: Pacific Ocean: North | collected 2011
AGCGTCCGTCGGCAAAGGCGCCGTCCTCACAGCGGATCGTGCGCACCTGGTGGTGGAAGTGCGACGGGAATGCGACCAGGCAGTTGTCGTCGGGGGGGACCATGCGGAAGCCGTCGCCCTGGTGCGCGGTGCCGTCGGCGTTCTCGACGCGGTCGTAGAGCACCAGCTCGCCGCCCTCGAAGGGCCGGGGGTGGCGGTGCAGGTAGTAGACGAGGCTGATCAGGCGCTGGCGCATCTCGCCGGTGGCGTTGTCGGTGTGTGCCTTGAACCGGTCCAGGTGGCCGTGGTGGGTGAGCTGGAGCTCGATGCGCTCGTGCTCGGGCCGCTCGAAGCCGAGCCGCATGCAGATGTGGGGCAGGACCAGCTGCAGGCGCTGCTCGACGACCTCGCGCCAGGGGCCGAAGTTCATCGACACCCGGGACTTGCGGAAGTCGTAGTCGTCAGCGGCCGCAGCCGCGGTGGAGCGCACGCCCGACGCCTGGAAGTCGGCCTCGTGCTCGACCAGCCAGGCGAAGAGCTCATCGCGTGTCTCTTGGGGAAAGAACTCCGGAATCACCAGGAAGGCCGGACGCTCCACGGCGGTGGCGGAGCCCTTGTCGCTGGACCAGGCGCGCTTGGCCGAGTGCACGGTGGGCAGCTCGTCGATGAGCGGGGGATCGGTCTCGACGGCGACCAGCGACTGGCGCAGGAAGGCGATGGCCCGCTCGCCGCCCTCGTCCTTGGGCACGACCAGCCGGACCAGGGCGGACGCCCGGTGGTGCGACGGGTGGGCGTTGGCCGACAGGGCGTCCATCAGGATGCGGACGCTGTCGTGGTCGGGCGGGCAGGTCCAGGCGTGCTCGTGGCTGCCGGCCAGGAAGATGCGGATGCGTACTCGGTCCATGCGGTTGTCTACCGCGTGGGGACGCCGACTCCGGGTCGGGCTTCGACGGTCTCGTCCACGGCGGGGCCGTTGGCGTCACCCTGGGGCACGTTCGCCGGAGCCTGCAGGGCGCTCGATGCCCCCCACTGTCGGACGTGGGGCAGGCCGCGGTACAGCGCGGCGTGGTAGAGCCACCGGGGCAGGAAGCGGCGGGCGAAGCTGAACGCCCACGCGTCGCAGGTGCCGGCCATGCGCAGGGGCGGCCGGCGACGATCGATGGCGCGCACGACCTGCTTGGCGACGTGGCGGGGGCTCTGGCCGAACCAGCGCATGAGCCGGGCGACGAAGTCCTGCATGTGGCGATAGTGCGCGTGGTAGGGGTCGTTCCCGTCGTCCAGCGCGGTGCGGGCCTGGGCGGTGAAGCGCACCTTCTCGAAACCGTCGGAGTTGATGAAGCCCGGCTGCACCAGGGTCACGTGGATGTTCCACGGCCGCACCTCGTAATAGAGCGCTTCGTACGCCCCTTCCAGCGCGAACTTGCTCGCGGAGTAGACCGCCATGGTGGGCATGGCCATCATGCCGCCCACGCTGGAGACGGCGAGGATCCTGCCCGATCGCCGGGCGCGCATGTGGGGCAGGCAGGCGACGGTCAGGGCCATCGCCGAGCGGAAGTTGACGTCCATCTGCTCGAGGCGCTCGGCCTCGGTGACGTGCTCGACGACGCTGCGGTAGGACACGCCCGCGTTGTTGATGAGCACGTCGACGCCGCCCCAGCGCTGGGAGATCTCCGCCAGCAGGGCCTCCTGGGCGATGCGGTCGGTCACGTCGAGGGGGCGGACCATGACCCGGTCGTCATCGAAGAAGCCGGCGTCGGCGAACCGGGCGAGGCTCGACGGGCGGGCGGTCAGGACCAGGCAGCGGTCGCGGGCGAGCAGGGTGGGACGCAACAGCGTTGCGATCTGAAGGCCCACCCCGACGGAAGCGCCAGTGATGAGCACGACCTGCGGCAAGGAAGACCCCCGGGAATCGGTGGGATCATCCTACCGGGTGCAGCCCGACGTTGCACATCACCGGGCGTCACGGGTGCCGCCTCAGCGGTCGACCTCGAGGGTGACGCCGTGGGCACGCAGGCGGGCGAGGAAGGGCTCGCCGAGGGCGAAGGCCGGGGTGAGCACGCCGCCGGTGCCCGGGCCGAGGCCGATCTCCTCTCCGTCGAAGAGCAGGGTCAACGCCGCACAGCAGGCGAAGCGCACCGTGCTCACGTTGCCGGCATCGCCGGGGCTCTCCATCTTCGCGGTCAGGGTCGCGCCGTCTTCGCCGACGGCCTGGTACAGCACGCGGAAGCTGCCGCCCTGCATCTTCTCCTCGGACGGTCCGTCGCCCGGATCGGGGCCCAGTCGCTTGAGGATCCGCCGCCCGAGCCTGTTCTGGGCCAGACCGAACGCGAGCCCGATGACCCCGGTGCGCAGGCGGGCCTGCATGCGGCTGCCGCCGGGCACGTCGAGGTACTCCTGGTAGTGGAAGTCGTCTCCGTAGGGCGCGCCGGCCTCGCCGTAGAGGTACGCGCTGCGGCGCACCACCCGGGTGTTCATCGGGCCCATGAAGAAGGGCATCATCCAGCGGCCACGGGCGGGGTCGTAGACCGGGCCGCGGGGGTCGGCGTGCTCGCTCCAGCGCTCCCGGGTGGTCTTGCCCGGCGTGAGCAGGAAGGGGTCGGCGAGGTCGCGCGCCGGGTACTGCTCGGGCAGCGACAGCATGGTCGCGAGGGTGCCGCCGTTGAGCCCACCCTGGCGCATCGAGAAGGCAGCGGTGACCGAGCGGGCCCCCTGATCGTGGCGGGCACGGAGCTCCCGGGCGGCGAACCAGGCGCCCAGATCGCTGGGGACGCTGTCGAAGCCGCACATGGGCACGATGCGGGTGCCCTCGGTGCGGGCGGTCTCGTGGTGGCGCTCGATCAGGTCGCGCACCCAGGGGGTCTCGCCGGTGATGTCGACGTAGTGGGCGCCGTGGCGGACACAGGCCTCGACGACCGGGTCCGAGTACTTGAAGAAAGGCCCGGCGAAGCTGGCGATGCACCGGGTCTTCGCCACCATGGCGTCGATCGAGTCGGGGTCGGAGCTGTCGGCGACCAGCACGTCGTCTTCATCGAGCCCCACCTCGCGGGCGAGCGCGCGCAGGGCGTCCTGCCGGCGGGCGGCGACGGTCCAGCGCAGGCCCCCCGGGGCGTGCTCGGCGAGCCAGCGCGCGGCACGCTGACCGGTGAAGCCGGTGGCGCCGAAGACGACGAGGTCGAAGGGACGATCGGACATGGGGCTCCCGCGGGCGAGGCGGGTCCCGTACTCCGATGGTGACGGTGGGGCGCGCGGGATCGGGACAAGGCGTGGGGCGGGGCACGGGCGGTACACTCGCCGTGGGAGGATCGATGACCGAGACCAGCCTGGACGAGGCCCTGCAGTCGCTGCGCACGGCCGTGGCGGAAGAGGACATGGGGGCGGTCGTGGGGCAGACCCGCGCCTTGTTCCGCAGGGAAGACCTCAACGACGAGGCGAGCCGACTCCGCGCGTTCACCGCCCTCGCGACCGTCGCAGACTTCCTCGGAGATCCGACGCTCCCCGGTCCCCTCGCCGAGCTCACCCGAAGCTCGCTGTGGCAGCGGATCCGCCGGGCCCGGCCGCGCGTCGAGGCCTGGTTTGCCGTCGGCCAGGCATGCCACGACGTCGGTCTGCCCGACGCCGCGCTGGTGGCCCTGCGCGCCGCCTACGATCGCGCGCCCGAGGTGCCCGCCGTCGTCTCCGGGCTGGTCCAGGCCCTGGGCGACTGCGACCGCCACGCCGAAGCCCTCGCCGTGCTCGACGCGTGCCCGATCGAAGGGGATGCATTCCTGAACTTCCTCCATGCCTTTCACGCGCTGCACGCCGGCCGCATCGAGGCGGCGCGCGCCCTCGCCGCCAGGCTCGACCACGACGGCGACCTCCGCGAGCTCTCAGGCCGCATCGTGCGCTCCCTGGCCCGGGTCGACGCCGTGCAGTCCCTTCCCGGGGCGCTCGACAGCTACGACCTCCGCGGCTGGCACTTCGTGCACTCGGGTGGGGTGCTGCTCCACCTCTCCCCCCATGGCGAAGAGGAAATGCGCGGTCGCTACGCCTTCTTTCAGCAGAACCCGTCGACCCTGCGCATGGGGATCGAACGCATGGCGCGGGCGCTGCGCGGCCTGGGGCTCGCCCCGTCCCGCATCCTGCACACCGCGTCGGAGCCCAGCCAGACGCTCGCCCTCGCGCTGGGTCGGCGGCTGCGGGTGCCGGTCGAGCCCATCGCCGGCGCGCAGGACGGGCTGCTGGTCACCTACGACACGTCCGACCTGGCCGATGGCTCCATGGACCTGCTCCTCTCCCGCGGCGCCATTCGCTGGTGGAACCACAGCCAGGACTGGACGGGCGACCAGGGGACAGCACCGGACTTCGTGACCCTCCTCGTCCAGCGGGACACGCCGCCGTGGGCCGAGCAGATGACGGTGGATCCGGACACAGGGAAGGTGGTCATGGCGGCTCCCCCGGTACGCTCCCCGGCCGAGTGGGCCGAGGCGATCCTCACGGCGGAGATCGACGAGTCCGTACATCCCAGGGACGATGACGCGGGGTTCGACGCGTTTGTCGGAGCGGCGCGCCGTGCGCTCCCCGCACGCGGAGAAGGCACTCGGCAAGCGGACTATTTCTGGCCGGGCGCCGGGACCGTGCCCAGCGGACGCTTCGACTGACCGAGCCCTACCGCTCCCTGGGCTCCGGCACCAGATCCGCCCAGGCGTCGCGCACGCCGCTCTTGAGCACGGGCGGCAGGGTCGCGGCCTGGACCTCGGAGAGGATGCGCAGGGCCTTGTCGGAGTCGCCGACCTTCCAGGCGCACACGCCGCGGCGAGCGAGGGCCTCGTTGCGGCGGGAGCCGGTCTCGAGGCGCACCAGCTCGGCGAGCATGGGGTCGGCCTCGGTGCAGTCGCGCTCGGCGGCGTCGACGGCGCTGATCCGGAAGCTGGCGGTCCGGCGCATCCGCTCGACCTCGGCCCGCTGGGGGTGGTCGGCGGAGGCGGAGGCCAGGAAGGCGTCGGCGAAGCCGATGGTCTGGGAGCTGCGGGTGCCGTAGAAGGCGGCCTGCACCCGGAAGGCGCGGACGTCGTCGGCAAAGCCGGTCTCGCCGTGCTTCTCGAGGAACTGATTCGCCTCTTCGACGACCTCGGCGGCGATGACCGGGTTGGCGTCGACCCGCGGCATGGCGCGCTTCATGTTCTCGTAGAGCGTCTCGGGCGGGGTCGCGCGGTGGGCGACCCGGCTGCGGGCGCACTCGACGCTGAAGCTGTCGATCTCGCACGGACCGGGCTCGCTGCTGGCACCGTCCTCGGGCTCGGCATCCGCCTGACCCGCGGCCTCGCGCACCACCGGCGCCGCGGCGACCGGACGGGTCGTTCCCGAAGACTCGGGAGCTTCAACGCCGATCTCCGGCGCCTCGTCCACCTGGTCCTCGCCCGCGACCACGCCATCGTCGACGCCGGACACGGTGCGCACGGGCACGGCCGCAGCCACGCCGCCGCCCCGGGTCCACGACTGGCCCGCGGTGAGCGAGACCAGCTCGTCGGCCCAGCGGACCGCGACCTCGCCGCGCTCCACGTCGACCTCGATGTCGTCGCCGAGGCGCTTGACGGTGAAGACGGTGCCCTTGACCGAGACCTCGACGTCGCCGGCCCCGACGACCAGCTTGCGGGCCGTGCCCTGGGGGTCGACCTCGAAGGTGGCGAGGCCCTGGACCAGGGACAGGTCCGCGCCCTGGTCGTGCAGGCGATCGATGGACAGGTCACCCAGGCCGGTCACGGTGATGTCGGCGTTGATCGCGTGGGTTCGGCCGACCTCGAGGCGCAGGGCGGTCGGGGTCGGGGCGTCGACGAAGGTGTCCGCCTCGATGAGGGTGGGTCCGACGATGACGCCGGCCGCAGCCGCCGCGCCCGCGAGGAGCAGGCCTCCGCTCAGGAGTGCAGGACGCCACAGGCCCATGCCGCCGCGGACGTGCTCGGGCTCGATCTGACGGAGGCGGCGCATCAGGGCGGCGGCCTCGTCATCGGTGGACGCGGTGTCGTGACGCACGCCCAGGTTCACCGCCTCGGACAAGGCGGGGTTCAGGTCCGCGACCTCGCCCTCGGACGAGGTGGTGGCATCGCGCGCCCACGGCGGCACGGTGCTCCCGGTGTTGCCGTTCCTGGTCGGTCGACGCTCGCTCACAGGTCCTCCCCCCAGGCCAGCGGGCCCGCCGGAACGACGCCGCCCTTGGCGGTGACTTCCTTCTTCAGCGCGGCCGCGAACTGCTTGCGGCCGTAGTGCAGCCGGCTGTAGACGGTGCCGACGCTGACATCCAGCGTCTCGGCCGCCTCGGCCGTCGACAGGTCTTCGAAGTCCACGAGCACGATGACCTCGCGGTGGATGGGACGCAGGCGCTCGAGCGCCTTGAGCACCAGCTGGCGCCTCCAGCGGCGGGCCACCTCTTCGTCGGCGTGCAGCCCCGGATCGGGCGGCTCGGCGATCTGGTCGATGCCGACCATGCGGCGGATGGCAGCGCGGCGGCGGGCGTTGGCGACCACCCGGCGGGTGATGCCGAAGAGCCACGCCGGCAGCGAGCCACCCTCGCGGAAGGTGTCGAGCTTGCGGAAGGCGACGATGAAGACCTCGTGGGCCACGTCCTCGGAGTCGATGAGGGTGCCGCCCAGGCGCCGGACGCGATCGAGGACCAACCGGGAGTACTTCCGGTAGAAGAGGTCCTGCGCGCCGCGATCGCCGCGCTTGAGTGCTGTGATGTCCAGTTCTCTGGCCATGACCACGAGTGCCTCCGGGGACGGCGCAGTGCGCCACCCTCCCCTTGTCGGGCGGGGCCTCGGACCTTCAAGAAAAGCCGGAGGATCGATCGCTCTCGACGACCTTCAGCGTACCAGGGCAATGCCCAGGTCTGCCCTGACAAGCTGCTGTTGCTCGCGGCCGAGGCCGGGCACGGGCACATCAGCGGACAGGCCGGTCCAGGCCCGGAAGCGGGACGGGCGGCCGAGCACGGCGCGGCCGGAGATCTGCGTGCGACCGGACGTCCTGGCCTTGCCGTCGTCGACGACCACGGACAGGGTGTGCCCGACGGCGCCGAGCACGGTGAGCCGCGGACCGAGGGTGCGGCCGAGCCCCGCCTGGGCGGTACTGACGACCGCGCCGGCGTCGACCTCGGTGGACGCGGTGAGCACCCAGGGCATCCGGTGCTGGGTGCGCTCGAAGATGAGGCCGAGGGAGAGTGCCGGACGCGGGAGGCCGGTGACGTCGGCGAGGAGCACGTCGGTGGACGCGTCCCAGCTGCGCCCGGTGGGCAGGCGGGCTCCGGCGGTGACCCACACGCCGGGACGGGTGCCGCCGGCCTCGGTGAGGCCTTCGAGGCGGGCGTTGTAGCGGCCGATGATCCGCGTGTCGCCGACGCCGCCGCCGAGGCCGGTCAGCTCGCCGGCGAAGCGCCAGGTGTGGCGCACGGGCAGGCTGACCGAGAGCTGGCTGCGGCGGGAGAACCCGAGCCCGGCGGCGAGCGTGCCTTCCACGCCCCACTCGGTCATCGAGCTCCTGCGCACGGCACCGCGCCGATCCCAGCGCAAGGCGCCCGCCTCTCCCCGCACCGCCACGCCCACGAGGGCGCGCTCGCAAGGACCCAGCCGCGTGGGCACGGGGGAGGTGGCGCCGACACAGCACGAGCCGGCCTGGGCGGGAGACGACAGCAGCGCGAGCAGCGAGACGATCACAGGACCTCGACGGTCGCGACCGCGGTGTCTGCCCCGATCTCGGCGCCGTCGTCGATGTCGAGGCGGAGCTCCCACGAGCCGGGCATGGAGAAGGCGAAAGTGCCCTCGTAGACACCCTCTCCGAGGTCTTCCACGACGACGTCGTCCGCGATGCCGTGGTCGTGCATGGGCATCCACGGGGTCATGCCGACGGTCGCGTCCAGCACCGGCGACAGGTCCTCGTGGTGCAGCACGGTCAGGGTGGTGGTGGTGTCCTCGCCGGTGACCGGCGCGCCCGGGGAGAGGGTCAGCTCCATGTGGTAGGCGCCGCCGTCCGAGTGCAGGACCGTGGTGGCGACGTCGGGGGCGCCGCAGGCGGCGAGCAGGAGGGTGGCGGCGACGAGGGCGCGCATGGCGGCTCCGTGGGAGAAGACACCGGGGTAGTCGACCCTCGCGGCGGCACCACGTGGCACGTTGTCGCATCGGCCCGATGGGTGCGGACGCCCGGTGGCAACGTCTCGTCGGTCCCTTGACCGGCTCGACGGGGACCTGCCTTGTGCTACCGCACCGTCGTCGAAACTTGACCTCCCGTCAACTCGTCGCCACCTTGACTTCAGGTCATCCCAATCACGGCTCTCCCCGAACCGCTGGCAGACGCTCATGTCGACCAACTACTACGTTCCATCCTCGAACATGGCGTCGTCGTGTTTCCGTCGTACGCCCGCATCTCGATGGACGAGCGCGGCATCGATGAAGCTGACGTCCGAAACGTCCTTCTCCGAGGGAATTGCGTCGGGCATCGGTGGAGCCGCGGCTCCTACCGGTACGAAGTCTGCACCGATGATCTCGTGGTTGTCGTGGCGTTCCGGGCCGAGGACAACGCCGTCGTGGTCACCGCATGGTGGGAGGGAGACCCGGACTGACCGCCGAGCGATGTCCGTTCGGTGGGAGTCCATCGCACCAGGTCGAGGAGGTGAGCCGTGACGAAGAACTGCCTGGCCTGCGGCGGAGAACTCGTAGGACCGGTGCCACAGACGGTGGCGTACCGCGCGCTTCCTGGCGTGGAACTCGTCAACGTCCCTGTATGGACATGCTCCGAATGTGGGGAAGAAGAGGTTGGCCTTCCGAGACTCAATGAGCTCCAGCGGCTGCTCGCACAGTTGGTCGCTCGCCGTCCGGGACGCCTCGCTCCGGCAGAAATCCGCTTTCTTCGCAAGCATCTTGGCTGGAACGGGCGCACATTTGCCGCGGCATTCGACGTTGCTCCGGAGACTGTCTCACGCTGGGAGAACGGGGAGCGCAACATGGGCCCGACTGCTGAACGGCTCCTGAGGTTGTGTGCTACCCGGCTCGAGCCATTGACCGACTTTGCGGAACTGACGCCCCTTCTCCACGCTCCCAGTGAGGAGGATGGTCGAGACGAGCCCATTCGCGTCGAGCTGGGCCCTGACTCCGCCTGGTCCGAAGCCGCGTAGACGCCAAGCCGTGCGGTCGCGTCCTACGTGCGCCAGGGCCCAGCGCATCGGCCGATCGGCCCCGACGAGGTAGACCACGCCATGCCCGTCCTCGCCTGGCCCACCCTCGACACCCCCGCCGGCGCCCGCGCCTTCGTGTGGGTTCGGTGGCTGATGTTGGCGGTCGAAGCTGGCGTCTCCGGCATTGCGGCGTTCATGCTGGGCGCGGATGCGCTGCTGCTCGGTGGCATCGTCGGGCTCGGCGTGCTGGTCCAGCTGGGCGTCACGTTCGCCCGCCCCGGCCCCGCCCTGCCGCACATGGCCGGGGCGGTCCTGGTGTTCGACGCGATCCGCCTGACCGGCCTGCTCGCGCTCACCGGGGGCGCCTCCTCCCCCCTGTCCGCCGCCTACCTCGTGCACGTCGCCCTCACCGGCCTGCTGCTGCCCACGGGCTGGACCGCCGCGGTCGTGCTCACCGTGCTCGGCGGGTACGGCGCGCTGTTCCTGTGGCCCCCCCCGCGCCACCACCACCACGACATGTACGCGCACGTGGTCGGCATGTGGGCCACCGTCGCGCTGGTCGCCCCGCTGGTCGCCGGGGCCATCGCCGTGCTCCGCCGCGCGCTCATCCGCACCGCCGCCGCGGTGGCCGCCGCCCAGGAGGCCCAGGCCCGCGACCAGCGCCTCGCCGCCCTGGGCACCCTCGCCGCCGGCGCCGCCCACGAGCTCGCCACCCCCCTGTCGACCATCACGATCGCCGCGGGGGAGCTGGGCCGGCACGTGCAGGACCGCCCCGAGTGCGCGGAGGACGTGGCGCTGGTGCAGGAGCAGGTGAAGCGCTGTCGGGACATCCTCTCCCAGCTGGCCCACGACGCGGGCGCCGGCATGGGCGAGCTCACGACGTCCCAGCCGCTGGGGGACGTGCTCGACGACGCCCTGGACGCCCTCGACGTGCCCGACCGCGCGGCCTGCCTGGAGCGCATCGAGCTGCTGGGCGAGGACGCCCTGCTGGACCGGGAGATCGCGCTTCCGAGGCGGCTCATGGCGCACGTCGTGGCGGGCCTGGTGAAGAACGCGCTGCAGGCATCGACGGGCTCGGTGGAGCTGGCGGCCCGGGAGG
>MDTC01164277.1_pt1 | contig 10214 bp, 8 predicted proteins | sample 811181 | NCBI WGS metagenome assembly MDTC01 (sample SAMN05326644, study PRJNA326480) | marine metagenome | isolation source: seawater | place: Pacific Ocean: North | collected 2011
AGCACAATTTAGATGTCATTAAGAGCGCTGACTGGGTTGTGGATCTTGGTCCTGAGGGGGGCGACAAAGGAGGTGAACTTATTGTGGCAGGAACCCCCGAAGAGGTGGCGCGGTGTGGATTTAGCCATACTGGCACCTATCTAAGAAAGGTTGTGCAGTAAACGAAATGCGCTTTTATATAAAAAAACCGGTAGAGACACCGGATTTTTTTATTGCCCTAAACCGCGCAACACTATGTTGACTGTTTTGAGTATGATAGTTATATCAAGAAAAGCGGACCTATTTTTTATATAATATAAGTCATACTGGAGTTTTTTAAGATTTTTTTCGTGAGAGTCGGCATAGTGTTGGTGCAACACTGCCCAGCCGGTAATTCCAGGAAGCACGACATGTCGTAATGGATAATAAGTCATTCGAGCAATCATGTCTTCTACAATTTCAGGTCGTTCAGGTCTTGGCCCGATCAATGAAACATTTCGTTTCAAGAGATTGATTGCCTGAGGAATCTCATCTATTCGTGTTTTGCGTAAAAATTTTCCAACAGAGGTGATACGGGAATCATTTTTCTTAGTGAACTCGTACCCGCCAACCTCTGCACCACCTTCGTTGTTTAGGGCATACATTGATCTAAACTTATACAGATCAAACACCTTTCCTGATTTTCCAACACGTTTTTGTTTGTAAAATACAGGACCCTTTGAAGAAAGTTTAATTGCAGTGGCCACAAAAGGGAGAAGTAAAAAAAGAATAAGGAGGAGTATTACTCCGGCAACATAGTCAATAATTTCACGCACTTTTTCATAAATAGGTAATCTCGTGTGTTGTAGGTGCTCTAAAAACCAGCTTTCTGAAAACGTGGCGGCGCTTATTCTCCCTGTAACTTCTTCAAAAAAATGAGGCAGTTGCATGACATGGACATTCCAAAACAGGAGTTCATATAGTTCGCGCATTACCGTGCTATTTTCTTGTTGCTTTGGATCAATAACAACCAAGTCTATATCATGTGTTGATATGGCAGGGCGAATTGCTTTCACTGATTGATATATTGTGAGCGACGGATACATGCCTTTTTCAATCTTTTCTTCTGGATCAATAATTCCCACAATGTTAAAACTTTTGTATTGTTTTGTATTATGTCCATTGAGTAATTCCGCAACATCCTCCGAAAAACCTACAAATAAGACTTTTGTTGTGAGCTGTCGCATTCCAAGGAGTGGTTGCAATCCTTTTCGTAATCCAAAACTGAGCGCATATCCCAAAATACCAGTAAAAATAAGAATAGTCTTTGGGGTGATCTGCGTGTGTTTTACAGAATAAAAATAGACAATACCAAATATAGTGGATAACAAGGCCACTTCAACAAAACGTATCATGGTGGTGCTATTTTTTTCTTTTGGGTTGGTAGAATACAGACCATTAATGTAGTTGACGAGTAGCCATAGTAAAAAAACTGGCCAAAAAGATTTTAGATGAGTTAAAAACTGAGCAGCGTCCACCATGTGCAGCTTTCTGAGACAAAGCGCTCCCCAAAGACCCAGAGTAAAAGCAATAATGTCGCTAGAAAAGAGAATGAGTTGTTTTATACGATAAAGAAAGTGCATGTCATTGTGATAATAGGATAAATATGATAGAATACACCTATATATAATACCTATAATGTAGCATAATTATGAAAAAAAAGCAATACACGATACCTCTCTTTTTTTCGAGCTTCCTTCTTGTGGTGAGTATGTTTGTGTGTTCAGCACAAGGTGCTTCTGCGAGTTCGTACCTATCGATTAACTCCGGAAGCCCAAGAACCGTTGGCCGTGCTGTTTCGTTATCCATTTCTCCTCCAGCACGAGCAAAAGAAATGAAAATTTCTAATAGCGCTTCTTTTCGAGACGCACAATGGGAAAAAGTCAACATACAAAAGGACTGGGTACTTTCATATGGGAGAGGTGTAAAGCGAGTGTATATTAAATTTAAATATGAAAATAACACACTCTCTACGATTTATTCTGACTTGGTGCAACTTGCCATTCCTCGGTCAATGAGTGTGAGCTTTACCATAAATGGCACTGCCACAACCACGGTGCAGCGGGAAGTTACGCTTGATATTTCACATTCTACTGGTGTAGAGGAAATGTCTATCACCAATGAACCACCGCCAAAAACTGGTATTGATTTTGTACCAGTACAACAAGAGGTTACATGGTTTGTTTCACCGGGGCGAGGAGACAAAACGGTGTATATTACGTTTAAAGACGCAAACAATTCTACACGAATGGTTGAAAAAGATATCTTTTATGACAAAGCACTCCACGCTGTAGAGGAGGGAAGTGTTATTAAGGGAAGTGGCAGTCGTGTGTACTATGTAGGGTATAGTGGAAAAATTCACCCATTTTTAGACCCAACCACGTTTCATTCATACTTTTCATTTTCAGAGGTACAATATGTCAGTGATGTCGTGTTAGACGGTTATCATGTTGGTAAGCCAATGTGTGTAAGACCAGGCACTTGGTTGGTCAAATTTCGTGGCTCTTCTGCGGTGTATGCGGTTGAAGATGGGTGTTATATAAGGAAAATTAGGTCTGAAGCAGAGGCGTATGTTTTGTATGGGAGACAATGGCCAAAACGTGTTATGACTATTTCTTCACGAAATAAATCACTTTATAAAGAGCGAATATATCCGTTACTACCAAAAGCGATAGATTGGGATAGAGATGGTATTGACAAGGAGACAGAAAGACGTTATGGTAGTAGCGACTTCCGAAGTGATTCGGACAATGACAGATTAAGTGACTATGAGGAGATTCGGTATTGGTTTACTGACCCGGTAGAAAAAGATACTGATGGCGATGGGATTTATGATGGAAATGAGATAATTCTGGGTCGACTACCAAATGGTTCGGGGAATATTACTCAGATTCCACAGCATACATATTATTATCCACGGGGTGTGGCTATGTATCGGTGGTGGGATGATAAATATATATATCAAAAAGGCAATGACCGGTATTATTATCGTGTTGCACGATCTACTCGGGATAAACGATTTTCTGCAATAGATTTAGATAAAAAGTTTTTGGTAAGACCGCCGTTTGAAATGCCGTTTGCACCACAAAAAAAGAAGTATATACAAGAAAGAACCGATGGCTTGGGGTTACCACTTGTAAAACGAAATAATAGATTTGAATTACTCTAATACTATACGTATGAAGCTGTTTATTACGCTTTCAACATGTTTAACACTCTGTTTACCCCTCTTTTCTCCAAGTGGGGTTTTTGCCGCTACAACAAATGACCCACAAGTAAAACAGTGGGGATTTACCGATACAAAAACGTATGATGCATGGGACATTACCACCGGTTCAAAAGAGGTGGTGGTTGCCATTATAGATAATGGTTTCGATATCACACATCCAGACCTAAAAGACAATGTGTGGAAAAACAAAAATGAAATAGCAGACAATAACAAGGATGATGATAATAATGGATATATAGACGATGTTTGGGGGTGGAACTTTGTTATAGAAGACACAAATGGCAATGGTAGTATTGATCCAGAAGAAAAGGTGGGAAATAATATAGTACTTCCCCCGGTGGAAGATCTTCCAGAAGAAAAGCGATACCGCGCAGCGCTGCATCACGGTACAGCGGTTGCTGGTATTATTGGTTCGGTTGGAAATAACAAAAAAGATGGAAGTGGTATAAGTCAAAACATACAACTTATGAATGTCCGTGTTTTGGGCAATGGTGGTTCTGGTGGTTTGGCACGTGTTGCTGAGGCGATTCATTATGCAGTAGATAATGGAGCAGATATTATCAACATGAGTATAGTCTCTAGTATGCAAGACAACGCCCTGCGCAAGGCATTGGACTATGCGTATGATAATGGTGTGAGTATTTTTGCTGCAGCTGGCAACACCAGTTCATTTTTAAATACATCGCCCGTGTACCCGGTCTGCTCTGATGCTAAAGGTGACGTGCAAAAAGTAATCGGTGTGAGCGCTATTGGTGTAGAACATTACTCAGCATTCTTTTCTAATTTTGGGTCCTCGTGTGTAGATATTACTGCTCCTGGCGTAGGTATTGCAAGTACCATGAGATATGCACCAAAAAAAGGATTTTCTAAAAGTTATGGGGGGTCTTGGTCTGGTACTTCTTTTGCTACACCTTTTGTTTCTGGAGCCGCAGCTTTAATAAAATCAATCCAACCAACATGGTCTCCAAGTGAGGTATACGAGGCATTACTCTCTACAACACACAAAACACCACCCGAAGACGAGGAAGAATATGCGCATTTATATGGAAAAGGTTTGTTACAGATAAATAAAGCGTTAATCTATTCTTTGGCCCGCGTTGCACCCATTACGCCACTAACCACAATACGATCATTTTCCGCACAATCTGGATTTGTCTATTATACAAACCCAAAAACCGGGAAAGTAGAGAAAAAAATATATTCACTATACACCAAAGATGCAGATCAAGTTATTCAGGTGGCGACAAACACAAAGCCAATTACTATTGCTGTTTCCCAAGACAGTCCTCGTAAATACACTATTACCACTCTTACAAAGCGTTTAAGAAAGATGCAGAGTTTCTCTGTTGGTACAAAAGGTAAGGTGCATGTTTCTGCAGGAGATATATATGGGGATTCTGAAATAGAAATTATTGTAACACCGTTGTATCGATCAAGAACATTATATACAGTGTATAACACAAAAGGAGATGTGATGTTTACCAAAAAACTCAAAACACTGCATAAAGGTGCGGTATCTTCTGTAGGAAAAGATGATTCAAAAAAGAGACACGAGTTAATTGTGACATATAACACAAAAGAGTTTCCTGTTGTGGTGCGATATGGAAGAGACCAGGAAGAGGTAAAACGTTTTACTATTGAAGTAGAGAAGAATGTCGAAGCACTTGCGGTGGGAGATTTAAATGGAGACAGTGTGGAAGATTATGTGTTTACCGTAGGAAAAACAACCAAAAGAAAACTTTTACTTTATACGAGACATGGCACATATAGGAAAAATGTTATCGCTTTTCCTTCCGACAAAGAAGGTGTGTTTACTACCATGATAGGGGACGTAACTGGTGATGGAAAGGATAATATAGTGACAACCCTTGAAGGAGAAGGTGTCTCGCAGTATAATGTGCTTAATCATAGAGGGAGGCAGGTGCGTGGCTGGCGCATTATTGACAGTGAAGAAAATATTGCATTCCCTATATCGTTGATCCCAGTGTTGTAGTTGTGGTATACTGGGTGGTGTAATGTGTTTTGTTTACTTTATTTTTTATTTACATCATATGGCCGACACACCTATATTTGGTAAAAAGAATGTTCTTATCACCGGTGGAGCGGGATTTATTGGGTCTCATTTATGTGAGCGAATGCTCAAAGAGGCAAATGTTATTTGTATGGATGACTTCTCTAACTCATCTATTCATAACATTGAGCACTTGCTGCAGTATCCAAATTTTGAGTTTATAAAGTGTGATGTAAATAATCCTATTGTACTTGAAGAATATGATGAGCTTGATAAGTTTAATATTAAGTTTCAGGGGGTTCAAGAGGTTTATCACCTTGCTTGCCCAACAAGTCCAAAGCAGTTTGAGACACACAAAATTCAAACCCTGTATGCAAATTCATCAGCAATGGTGGCAACGCTGAATTTGGCGGTAAAATATAGAGCAAAGTATGTCTTTGCCTCGAGTTCTGTTATATATGGGCCTCCTACAACACCGGGTATGTTTTTTAAAGAAACTCATGTTGGTCAAACAAACCATCTTTCTGATCGTGCTTGTTATGATGAGGGAAAGAAATTTGCCGAAACATGTATTGATACATACAGACAGGTGTATGGTATAGATGCAAAGATTGCAAGAGTGTTTACCGCATATGGGCCAAAAATGAAATTACGTGACGGTCTTTTGGTTCCAGATTTTATAATGAATGCACTGAATGGTACAGATTTGATTGTATATGGTGACGAATCGCTAAGCGGGTCTTTGTGTTATGTTACAGATATTGTTGACGGGTTAGTTCGCCTAATGCGAGCAAAACCAGATGTTTTCCTTGTTAATTTGGGGTCAGATGAGGCAGTAAAGATGGTAGACGTGGCAAACTATATTATTAATATTACAAATTCATCCTCTAAAATTGCATTTCATGAACCTTTGGTATTTCTTACTGAAAAAGGAATCCCTGATTTGCAAAAAGTGAAAAAAGCATTAGAGTGGATTCCTCTTGTGCGTCTTGAGGATGGGTTGCGACAAGTGGTAGACTATACTATTGCAAACAAAGAAATAATAGGGTAGAGTATCAAGTAGAAACCATGCTTTATATTGCTTTTTACTATGATAGTCGCGATAGTACCAGCCTTTAACGAAGAAAAAAGAATAGGTTCCGTTGTTCGGAGCCTTTTTTCGCATGTTGATCATGTTGTTGTTGTAAACGATGCTTCTACAGATAATACTGAGCAGATCGCACAAGCGTGTGGTGCAACAGTATTGTCACATGCAACAAATAGGGGGCAAGGTGCTGCTCTTGAGACGGGCCATGTGTTTGCAAGGCAACGTGGTGCAGAATACGTACTTCATTTTGACGGTGACGGGCAGTTTGATGTTTGTGATATAGCGCCAGCACTCAAAGCAATACAAGAGGCTCGCGCAGATATATTATTTGGTTCTCGGTATTTAGACAACAGGTCAACGTCAGTGCCGTGGTTCAAAAGATATATACTTCGTCCGTGTGCAACATATATAATAGACCGACCGTTTACAGGGCTCCCTCTTTCTGATGCACATAATGGATTTAGGATACTGCACAAACAAGCCTTGGATAAAATACACATATCACAAGATGGTATGGCACATGCAACAGAAATCCCATTTCTTGTTCGTAAACACAACCTTTCATTTGTGGAGTTTCCAGTTAAGGTAACATATTATTCGTATGGACAGAGTGCTGCTGCAGGTATTACTATTATCAAAGACCTCTTCTTTGGGAAATTTTTAAAATAAGCACACATGAAAACTCTTATCTTATTTCAATTTATTTTTATTGCTTTTACGGCAGTAGTTCTTTTCTCCCTAATAAAGAAACAAAAAGAACATGTATTGAGTACAAAAGCTTTTTTATTTTGGATACTACTGTGGGTTTTTGCACTTGGGGTGGTGTTGTTGCCAAATAGTACATCAAAAATAGCCGCAACATTTGGTGTGGGGAGAGGGGTGGATTTAATTATTTATTGCGCTATAGCGGCGATCTTCTTTCTTATTTCTGGGTTACACATAAAACTTCTTTCACAGAGAAGAGAAATTACACGTGTAACACGAAAACTTGCGTTATTAGAAGATCGGATCAATAAAAAAGGGTAATATGAAAATAGCTCATATTGTGTGTGCGTACCCGCCGTATTTTGGTGGAATGGGAAATTCTGTGTATAGTCTTGTAAATGAGTTAGAAAACATGGGTCATGAAACGGCTGTATTTACAATAGGTGAGTCAACGGATATACAGCAACATGATGTGCGTGGTCGTATTCACAGATATGCACCACTTCTCAAACATGGCAATGCGGGGTACATACCACAGATACGACAATATTTAGATGATTTTGATATAGTACATCTTCATTATCCTTTTTATGGTGTAGCTAATATGGTTCGTAAGTGGAAGAAAAAAAACCCAGAAAAGGGATTTGTGTTGACGTACCACATGGATACACAGGCAATTTCCTTAAAGGGGTTATATTTCATGTATTATACAAAATTTTGGCTTCCAAAAATTCTTGGTGTAGCAGACGCACTCATAGGAAGTTCAAAAGACTACATTCAAACAAGTGATGCAGCAGCAATAGAGCGCTCAGAGCCCAAAAAATGGCACTACATACCTTTTGGAGTCGACACCCAAAGGTTTTACCCTAAAGACGCTTCAGTTGACTTACAAGAGCGTTTTGGCTTAGGTGATGAAAGTATTCCAACCATACTTTTTGTAGGAGGTATGGATGATGCACATTATTTTAAGGGTGTTGATGTACTCTTACGAGCTTTGCGTATTCTGATGCGAAAGAATGTATCTTTTAGGGCCATACTGGTGGGAGACGGAAATCTAAAAGAGAGTTATGAGCTCAAAGCATTGGGTATGGGAATAAAAAAACATATGCATTTTGTGGGGTATGTTGATGATGAAACGTTGCCTGATTTTTATAATTTGGCTGATGTTTTTGTGCTTCCTTCAATTAACACTAGTGAAGCGTTTGGTATGGTATTACTAGAGGCAATGGCAAGTGGTGTACCTGTTATCGCAAGTGATCTACCCGGTGTACGAACTATAGCAAAAAACGGAGGGGACGTATTTCCGGTGGGTGATTATGAGGCGCTTTCTGAAAGACTAATACATGTGCTTAATTATTCAGACCAAAAAAAAGAACACGTGGGTCAAGACATACAGCACGTAATTAAAGAAGAGTATTCTTGGGAAGGGGTGGCAAAAAAACATGAGACATTGTATACGGAGATTGTGACTAAGATGAAAAAGTGATATAATGGGGATATTATAAATAAATACATGTACTATGGGAAAATTTAACAAAGGTTTATTTTTTGGTGGATTGTTTGGTGCCGCTTCTATGTGGCTTGTAACCACAAAAAAAGGAAAAAAGGTCCGTGAACAAATGCTAGATAGTGCAGCAGAAGTATATGAAAAATTAGAAAAGCAGATTAAAAAAACCGAAAGCTATGAAAAGCTCACGAAGGCGCGATATGTGACATTGGTAAAAAAAATGGTTGATACATATGCTGTAGAAACAGGTTTGGCCGATGATGTAAAGAGATACATTATCACACTTGTCTCTGCACAGTGGAAAAATGCAAGAAAAAAGTTGAAGTAAAAGCTTTATGTAATAAAAAAAAGTGAGCCATGGTACTCACTTTTTTTTGTGTATCTTGTGGTTATTTACAAGATTTACACATTTTACACATATGTGCTAGAACATAAAGACCAGACAGACCGACCGCGACGTAGATGACCCGTGACACAGTTGTCATGCCGCCAAAAATAGTAGACACAAGGTTCATGTCGAGTAATCCTACTAGTCTCCCCAGTTAATACCTCCAATAATAAGGAGTATCTGAGAAATACTATCCATTGATTTTGATTTCATATATAAATAATAGAAATAAAATGGGTGTATACTCGACCTTTTTTTGTATACGGGGGGTAGAGGTTAAAGAATAAATAATGTAATTGTTACATAGTATATTATAAAAAACCAGAAAAGTGTATAGAAAAGAAAAGTTGTGCATAGTTAATGCCGGTGTTATTTTTTAGACTAATGCGCATGGTTCCTAGATTGTTCTTTATTAAGTAGTGGTTGTTATTTTCTTAAAATAATAAAACCCCAGATAATATGATATTTGGGGTTATGTATAGTTTGGGGTGGTTTATAGACAGGATCTTGTTAGAAGCGTTATTATGGCAACCATCATCATAAGAGAAACAATACATGCTGGCGGTATTGTTAAGTTTAGCCACTTATATAGGTAGTAGGATACAAATGAGCCTGAATATAACAGCTTCAGTGGGCCGCGATATTTTTCTCTAAAACTCGCTGGATGATAATATAATACCGTCTACAGTTTCTTTGCCATAATTTACTGTAATAATAATTCTTTTTCTATCATTTTATAAAACATTGGCCAAGGTTAGAGCGGCTAATGGCGATGCAGATTTCCACCTACCCTCTGCAATTTCTTTTTTTAAATCTAAAGGTGTGATTAACCTGGTAGAAATATCTACGGTATTATCTTCTATTGGGTCTGTATTTTTTGTGGCATTACTTATATAGACAACATGCACTTTATTCAAATCTTGTGAAGCATATTCATGAATATACCCCAAGTAAGTTGATTTTTGACCATCAAATCCTGTTTCTTCTTTTAATTCTCTCTCTCCAGCGGTGACCGGGTCTTCTTTTTCATCTATATGCCCAGATGGGAGTGTATTTAAATATTCTTTTGCACCATATTTGTATTCATTTAAACAAATGATCTCATTATTAATTGTCCTTGCGACAACCACAACACAATCTTTCTTTTTGACGGTGTAGTACTCATCAATAATTGCTCCCTTTGTGGTTTCTAATTGTTCTTTATAAACTTTCATGTATTCAGAGTCTACAAGACACTCTTTTTTTAAAACTTTAAATATGGGCATAAAT
>MDTC01094212.1_pt1 | contig 10213 bp, 7 predicted proteins | sample 811181 | NCBI WGS metagenome assembly MDTC01 (sample SAMN05326644, study PRJNA326480) | marine metagenome | isolation source: seawater | place: Pacific Ocean: North | collected 2011
TCGAAGACAGGTTCCTCCACCTTCACGCTGATGGCCGCCACAATGCCCCCGCGAATATCCTTGGGCTCAAAGTTTTTCTTGGCGAACTCGCGCACCGTCTTGACCACGGCCTCACGAAAGGCCGCCTGATGCGTGCCGCCCTGCGTGGTGTGCTGACCGTTCACGAAGGAGAAATATTCCTCGCCGTATTGATCGAGGTGGGTGAATGCGACCTCGATGTCGGGCCCTTCCAGATGGACGATGGGATAGAGCGGTTCCTCGGAAATATTTTCCTGCAGCAAGTCCTTCAGTCCGTCCTTGGAGCGGAAGTTCTTGTCGTTGTACTTTATGGTGAGGCTCTTGTTCAGGTACGAGTAGTACCGCATCATGCGCTCGGCATATTCGTTGCGGAAACGGTACTTCTTGAACATGTCGCCGTCCGGCGTGAAACAAATGCTGGTGCCGTCCTGCTCCTCCGTCTTCTTGTTCTTGCGATCCTCGGAGACCACCTTTCCGCGGGTAAACTCGATCTGGCGCGTCTGGCCTTCGCGGAAAGCCTGGATGCCGAACTGCTCGGAAAGGGCGTTCACCGCCTTGATGCCCACGCCGTTCAGGCCAACCGATTTCTTGAAGGCCTCCGAGTCATATTTCGCGCCTGTGTTGATCTTCGAGGCGCAGACCATAAGCTTCGCCAAGGGTATACCGCGCCCGTAGTCACGCACCATAACCGTCTGCCCGTCGCACTCGACCTCGATGGTCTTGCCGAAGCCCATGACGAACTCGTCGATGCAATTGTCGATGACTTCTTTGAGGAGCAAATAAATGCCATCGTCATCGGACGAACCATCTCCCAATTTGCCGATATACATCCCTGGCCGGAGCCTGATGTGCTCCTTCCAATCAAGGGTCTTGACACTGTCCGCAGTATAGTTGTGGTCCGCCATCTACGCACCCTCCGCGGTCAGCCATCGGGCCCCTACTCCCATCGCCGCTGCTAGCTTCACTTTAAACTTACTTGCCAACGATTTGCCGTGATGTCCACGAGAAAATAAGGGGACATCGTCCTTTTTCACCTCTTCGTCGCCAAGCGCCTCAGGTCTCCACCTCGAATCGAGCGACGACCTCGGAGCCGATCATGTCCACCACGAGCCTTCCTTGGTCAGTCACCCAAAAGCGACTGCCGTTTTGCTCGACCAACCCGGCCTCCACAAGCTGGTCGAGGAATAATCGGACCGAAGCGACCTCTGCATTTGGACAACGCCTGGACACTTCCTCCATATCGATGCCCTCGTTCAGGCGCAGCCCGAAAAGCAAATAATCCACGGCCAGTTCCCGAGGCCCGAGAGCAATGATTTCCTCGCGGTCCAATCTCCCTTCGCTCAAGGCCTCGCTCCAGCGATCCAAGGAAGCGGGGTTCGACCAACGCTCCCCCCCCCGTTGCGATGCCGCCGAGGGACCGAGCCCAATCCACTCGTTCATTCGCCAAACGTTCCAGTTGTGTCGGCAACGCTTTCCGTTCCTGGAAAAATTGGCCACTTCATACTGTTCGAAACCCGCCTCCCGCAGAAAGCTCCATGTGTGGAGATAGAAAAGTTCCTCCCGTTCCGGATCGGACTCGATCTCCCCCCTCCTCACTTGAGCGAACAAGGCAGCCCTTTCCTCGTGGATCAGGCAGTAGGTCGACAAATGCTCCGGTTCCCATGCAACGGCGGTATCCAAATCAGAGCGCCAATCAATCAGTTCCTGACCGGGAACACAGAAAATCAGGTCCAGGTTGACGTCGTCGAAACCGGCTTCCCTTATCCAATCGAAAGCTCGCCGAATCCGATCGGGAGGATGGTTTCGTCCCAAAGCCTCCAAGACACGAGGTTGAAAACTCTGCGCTCCCAAGGAAATTCGGGTGACGCCAGCATCGCGCAGGATGCGAAGTTTCGCCGGCGTGGTTTCAGATGGCGCCAATTCCACCGACCACTCCCGAAAGCGATCGCCGCCAACCTCACGGACAAAGGCGCACAAGCGGGCAAGATTCTTTTCCTGCAAGGCGCCCGGGGTGCCACCACCCACGAAGATGGAATCGATTTGACCTGAGAAAAAAGCAAGTTTCCATTCGGTGGCCAATCCCTCGAGAAACTTTTTTACCGAGTTTTTTCTTGGTTTTTCTTGATAGAAAGCGCAAAAGTCACAGGTGGACGAGCAGAACGGCGCATGAACATACAAGCCAAGCGCCTCATGTTCGTAAATTTCGCTTTGAACGTTCATGCCATAGAAGAAGACTAATACACGGGAGAGATCATGATGATGAAGTTAAAGGAATATCTAGTTTTCTGCGGGCTCCTCGCAAGCGCTGTTTTTCTCAGCGGTTGCGGCGCCACTTTCGTAAACCTCACGGCGGCCAACCAAAGCCAAAACCCGTCGGGCATCTACACTTTGCAGACCGAAGTGGACATACAGGACAGGGCCGTGGTTCAGGACACCGTGCAGCTCAGCGTCGTGATCGGCAAAGAAACTGTGCCCATGGTGAAGGGACAAATCAGCGACAAAATCTGGAGTTGCGACTACAAACTGCCCGAAAAGTACGACAAAGCCCATTTCTACTACGTCGCCACCTACCAAGTGCTTCACGCAAGATTACTCAAGCCCCGGCGCGTCAAAAGCCAACTCTACCGGTTCCAGCTAGAAAACCGATTCGTGGGCAACCTGCTCGCCTACCGGGCGCCCATCGGCAACAAGATTTCCATACAAGGCCGTGGTTTCACGAAGCACGACCAAGTGCAATTCGGATCCGAAATCGTTGCCACCAAGTTCCTTTCCGAGAACGAACTGCAGTTCACCGTGCCCCCGTTGCCATCAGGCATCGATTACTCCCTTCAGTTAATCGGAGGGGCCGGCAAGTTGCCGATCGGGGATTTCCGCATCGACGAATCCGAAATGCAAGTCGACCCGAAGGTCGCCGAGTTGGCCAGCGGCGAAGTCGTGACGTTTCTCTTCAGGATCGATTTCGAAGCCCCCGAAGGCGGCCTTCCGGTGAAAATCGAAACGGATGTGCCGGATTCCATCATCATGCCGAAAATCCGCATCCCGTCAGGCGCCAAGTCCGTAAGCGCTCCACTCAAAGGTGGTTCTCCCGGAAATGGCAGCATCTTCGTGAACGTACCCGGAATCAAGGAAGTCGCCATTCCGGTCACGGTGACGGGAAACGCCCCGGAAATCATCCCGGAAATCACTCCGGAGCCTTGAAGGTCAAGTCGAGGTAGACCATGCGGTGGTCGCTGGCCACCCCGGCTTCCGCGAAGTCGGCCACTTTTCCACGACCGTCCTTGATGCGTCCCCGCATGGCGGGGGTAGCGAGGAAGAAATCGACCCGGGAATACAGGTCACGCTTTTTCCAGTAGTGCGTCCAAACCTCGCCTCGCGAATCCGCAGCGGGTACGATGCTGGTTAATTTCGCATCACCGCACTGCAGGAATCGCCGCAACGGGGCGCTGTCTCGATGGTCGTTGAAATCGCCTGTCACCAAATAGTTCGGGGAATCTTCGTGAGGATACGCCTTCTTGACGTAATCGCGAGCTGCCCGGGCCTCGCCGGTGCGTCGCGTCGCTGCCTCGAAATCGTCCCTTCGCTCGGTCCATTTGCTCTTCAGGTGGACCACGAAGAGAGACCATTTGATACCATTCGTCTCGAAGACCAGCTCAAGCAAGCCTCTTCGAATCTTCTCGCGCCCATCGAAATACTTGAAGTCGAGATCGGCATGGCGACGAGTCTCCACCATGGGAATCTTGGAGAGGACGGCCAAGTGTCGATTCTCGTCTTCGGCTTCCATCCAGGCGCGATGGGGATAAGCGACGCCTTCGGTCCGAAGATCCTTTTGCAGTTCACGCAAAAACGATTCGTCCCCTATTTCCTGAATGGTGAGAACTTCGGGTTTCACTTTGGAGACAACGCTGCGAACCGCCGACTTCTCCTTCTCCGGTTTCGGATACTCCCTCCGCCAAACACCCTCGACCAAGCGGTCGCAGACCAAATAGTTACGCAGATTGAAGGTCGCTACTCGGACCTGTTCGGCTCCAACCGGCAAAGCCCAAATGGAAAAAACCAAAAAACTTGCCGCCAGCAAACGCATTGCGCCTATCCCCAATCCCATCAAATGTTTAAAGAAAATCAGCGGTACACAATCAAATCCAGGCGCTTGGCGCGAGTAATTTCCACGTACCCGCTCATGACGTATCCGAAATAAAAGCCTTGGAAGGGGAATTCCCCGGTGTAGCCCCGGCCCCAGCGAAAACTGGCGTCACGGGTCGATCGTGGTGTCACCCGCACCTTGAAATCGCCCCATGGCTTGCCGAAGATCAAGGCCTCCTTGGCAGGATTGGTGTGACCAAATTCCCTTTTCAGTTCAGTCCATTTCAAGTTGAGCGGCAAACGAGCCTGCTGGCCTTCCACCGGCGAGATATGGATGGCGGCGTCGCCCAGCAATGGATCCCAGTCCTTGGCCCGCATCTCGTCCGTCCAGTTGATGCATTTCGGGACGCGCACACCGACGTGCACGCGCGAAGGCCACTTTTCCTCCTTGGTGTCCTTGACTTTCCCCCAAATGCCGAGCGACTTGTGGTTGAAGTCAAAGCCCACCTCGAATGTCCCGTTGTTGTCGAGCATTCCGCGAACGATCTTGATGCCTTTCGCGGCGTCGTCGGAGACCTCCCACTCCCTCTCGATGGAAACCACCTTGCGCGTGCGATGTAGCACCCTCTCCGGGTCGGTCTTGTCATAATAGTGCATATTGAAATTCATCGTGATCGGCTTGCCCGAACCCGTCCGGGTCCCGTCCGCCGCCCCGCGCCGACTGCCTCGGTCCTTGAACCAAACGTGCATGCTGAGCCCATTGTACTGGAGGGCGGCATCGAAGTTGTCGCTCTTGAACACGGTGTTGCAGTATTTCCATTCCCCGTTGCCGTAATAGGCCAAGCGATTCCCCTTGCCTTGAATGATCTTGGGCTTCGAGGCCTCCCACAACTTACGCAACTGGAGAGCTAGTTTCTGCGAATCCTTGGATAATTTAGCCAAGGGCATGGGATATTCCCGACCACCGATGAGCAAAGTGACGCTCTCGGCATCGGCCGACACGAAGGTGCCGCGCAAGGTCTTGCCCGCGGCGCTGGCCCAGTCGTGTTCGGCCTTCAGGTCGAGAACCGGCTTCTTTGGTTTTTCCACGGGAGCAACTCCCTTTTCGGCTATTTTGCGCAGTTTGGCGGCGAGTTCCCGTGACTCGAGGGAAAGTTTGGCCAAGGCGTAAGGGATTTCACGCCCGCGCATTAATATGGTCACGGAGGTGTCGTCGGAACGCACGTATTTGGCGGGGATGATTATGCCTGCTAGATTTTTCCACTTATGTTCTTTCTCAAGGATGTTCTCCTCGGCCGGAGGTCCCTCGGTCGGAGACTCGGGGTCCGGCTTGGGTTCCGGATCGCCTCGCAACTCAGCCGCCAAGCTCTGGGATTTTTCGCTCAAATCGGCCAGCTTCAAGACATGGCGCTGTCCCCTGACGGAAATGGTCACGGTCTCGTCGTTGGCCTCGACGAACTGGGCAAAAATGGTTTTTCCTGCTTTGTTGGTCCAAGCCCGGGCAGGATTCTCCACTTCCTCTTGCTGCCCGAACGCATAGGCGAAGACGGCAAGGAGCGAAACCAAGATGATTGTCTTTTTCATGACTCGACTGGTTGACATTCTTTTTCTCGGCACTCCCAAGGCAAGTCTTCATTTACCGGAACGTGCTCCCAGGGACAGAACGGTTCGAAGATCTTTCCGGGATTGAGAATGCCGTTGGGATCCATGGTTCGCTTGATCGCCTTCATGGTCTCCCACTCGGCATCGTTAAACTGAAGGCGCATGAATTCCGTCTTTGCCAATCCCACCCCGTGCTCGCCACTGATGGCTCCACCCAATTCCACCACTTTTTCCATGAGCTCGCCCAAGGCCAAGCTCGCTCGCTTGGCCTCATCCGCATCATCGCGGTCATACATGAAATTGACGTGCAAGTTGCCATCCCCGCAATGCCCGAAGGTTCCGATCCGCAAGTCGTGCCCTTTTCGCAAGTCGTCGACGAAACCCATTAGCTCGACTTGCTTGGTGAGTGGCACCACCACGTCCTCGTTCAGCTTGGTGTTGGCCAGTTGCCGCATGGCGGGCGAGCCCGTACGGCGGACCTCCCATAGCTCCTCCGCTTCAGCCTCGTTCGCAGCGACCCGATGAACCATTGCCTGTTCATCCAGCCACCCAAGCAGTTTTTCAGCGTTTTCCTCGACCTCCGCCGGATGGCCATCCAGTTCGATGAGAAGAACAGGCAATCCCGAGACGCCATCCATCACGGTCTTGCCGGTGAAAGCCTCGACGCAAGACACCGTCCACTGGTCGAGAAACTCGAGGACGGAAGGTTGCAACCCCAAGGCGGACAAAGCGAAAGGGGCTTCGAGGGCAGTCGCCTCGTCTTGGAAAGCCGCAAGGAAAGTACGGTTGTAGGCAGGTTGCTGAACGAGCCCTAGAACAACCTCGGTGACGACACCCAAGGTGCCCTCGCTCCCGATCCAGAGATCACGCAGGTTGTAACCTGTGGCGAACTTCCGGGTGGCCCTGCCCCACTGCACTTTTTCACCCGTGGGCAAATAGCCCTTCAAGGCCCGGACGTAGTCGCGGGTAACCCCATACTTCAGACAGCGCAAACCACCCGCGTTGCAAGCCACGTTACCGCCGATCGTGCAGAACTTCTTGGAGGCGGGATCAGGTGGATAATACAACCCGAACTCCTCGGCGGCTCTTTGCAGGTCGGTCACCACGGCCCCCGCCTGGGCCACGCAAATGCGCTCTTCGCGATCAATCGAAAAGGTGTTCATCCGCGACAGGTCGAGCACCCAACCACCGTGGACGGGGGTCGCCGAACCAGTGAGCGAAGAACCCACGCCCCTCGTAGTGACAGGTGTCTTGCGCTGGTTCGCCAATCGCAACAGTTCGCCAACCTGTTCCTCCTTGACGGGTCGCACCACCGCCTCGGCCGGAAAACTCAATTTCAATCCGTCGAAGGAAACGCGATGCAGTTCATCCTCGTCCGTGGACACGGCATCACCGAAAAGCGACCGCAATGCGGCCAAGCGGGAATCTGCTTCGGGGGTGGATTGAATCATGGGGCATCCTTTCTATCGTAGCGGACCAAGGAAGGGCAATCGAGAATTAAGGATCGGGAAAAAGCGTGATGAAGAGAATTCCGGAGGCATTCTACCTCTCTCACTAGCGTTGATTGGGAAAAAAATTGGGCAAAGGGAACCTAAAAGTCTATGATCAAGTCGATTTTGGCTTGCGCTGCCAACAGTGGGCAGCAACTTTTTGTCTAAATTAAAAAGAGCAAACATTCCAAACGGAGCAGTATCATGAGTGATTCCAATCAAATCAATCCAGCCGAATTCGTCGTAAAGTCGAAGGTCAAGACCATCGTGGCGGAAGCCGACATGCGCATCTCGGGAGATGCCTGGAGCGACCTCGGCCATCAAGTCACCCGGGCCGTGAAATCGGCGATCCGCCGAGCCAAGGCCAACGGACGGAAGACGATCAAGGGATCGGACTTCTAAATCCGAGCTTCGCCCTAGCCACGATAAAGAACCCCTTGCGCCGTCACGGCTTGACGGACGGTAACTCGATGCCCTCGATAAAGCTGAAAAAGTGGTGGAGATAATGCCTTTGCATCGGTTTAAGCTGTTTTGCGTAACCTTGGGCTTGTTCTGCCTTGGTCAATTGCTTCACGCGGCGAAGCAACCGAACGTGGTGATTTTCTTCACCGACGACCAAGGCACCTTGGACGCACGCTGCTACGGGTCGGAGCACCTGGTCACCCCCAACCTCGACAAGTTGGCCGCGACCGGAGTGCGTTTCACCCAGGCCTACGCCCACTCGTTTTGCTGCCCGGCTCGGGCCGCCTTGCTGACCGGCAGGCATCCTCAGCGAGGCGGCGTAAACTCTTGGGTGCAGGGCGACATGCGGGCGACTGAAAAAGGCATCAACATGGACCTTGCGGAAGTCACCGTAGCCGAGGCCATGAAGGCAGGCGGTTACCGCACCGCCCTCTTCGGCAAGTGGCATCTCGGGGCTCATCCCGACCACGGCCCAACCCGCCAAGGATTCGACGAATTTTTCGGCATACGCGGAGGCTTCATCGAAAACCACACGCACTTCTTCCTCCAGGGCGACGGCTTCCACGATCTCTACGAGGGGACTCAAGAAATCTGGGCCAAGGGACAATACTTCCCGCAAATGGTGGTGGACCGGGCCAACCAGTTCATCGAGCAAAACAAGAAACGCCCCTTCTTCCTCTACCTCGCCCTCAACACACCCCACTACCCCGAGCAACCGCCGAAGGAACATCTCGCCAAGTTCGCCCACCTCAAGGAACCTCGGCGCACCTACTCCGCCTTCGTCCACACCACCGACGATCTAATCGGCCAAGTAATGACAAAACTGGATGCTCTCGGGTTGCGCGAGGACACCATACTGATCTTCATGAGCGACAACGGCCACCAGTCCTACCAAAGCTACGACTTCTTCCAAGTGAGGATCGAAAACCACCGCAGCGGCTACCCGAAAGGCCATCGCTTCAGCGTGGGCGACGGCCCCAGCGACGGCGGCGGCAACACCGGAAAGTGGACCGGCCACAAGGGAACTTTCTTCGAGGGCGGCATCCGCGTGCCCGCCATCATAAGCTACACTGCAAAACTCCCCCAAGGACAGGTCCGCGACCAAGCCGTCACCGCCATGGACTGGTATCCCACCATCCTCGAGCTTTGCGACGTCAAGCCACTCGCCGCCAAACTGGACGGGCGCAGCCTGCTCAAGGTGATCCGGTCCGAGACGGCTCCCTCACCCCACCCCGTCCTCTATTTCCAATGGCAAAACAACTGGGCCTTTCGCAAAGGCGACTGGAAGCTCATACGCAAGAAGGGTCGCTGGGAAGGCGCCCGCGAGCGCTTCTGGCTCTACTCCCTGGCCGGCGATCAGCCCGAGACTCACGACTACGCCAAGCAGGAACCCGAAAAAGTAAAGCATCTCCGCGAAATGCAGGAACGGTGGCAGAAAGAAGTCTTTTCAAAGTAGCGCCGAGAGGACGCCCAAACCATTCTGGAAAACCGGCGAAAAGTTTGGGGGCAATGACGAATCGCCGCGGCTCCGCTCGCTCGTTCGGCCTTGGGTCCGCCTCGGCCTGCCGGCTATTTCCGCCCTTGCCGGCTATTTCCCCACTTGCCGGCTATTTCCCCACTTGCCGCAAACTGAGGCGGAAGCCCAGGGTGGAGAAGCGGGTGCCAAACGAGCGGTTGAGACGCAGGGCGAGAAGGGTTGAGTTGCTTCTCAGTGCTTAATGCCAGTGAACAGACATACACCCCGACGGATAGGATGAAAGAGAACGCGATGGATCCGGCAAAACTATCCGCAAGTTTACACATGGTTCATCTCAGGTGAAAACCTATGGCCTATTCTAAAAAAAGAGAGAGTGCTCAAGAAAGCTTCTCGTTTTCCAGTCTAATGGCACGAGGAAACAACATGTTGTTTTCCTTGTGAATATGCTGGTGAAGATCTTTCTCAAGATCCACCAACGACGCTAACATGACTTTCTGGGTATTGCATGCCCCGTCCGGCACTAAGTATTCGTCCGTTAATTCGCGCAAAGCATTCAAGGCGAAACCTGCCTGATCGTGCTCGGATTCCATTTGTCGGATAGGGTCTGAAATGGATCCACCATGGAATTCAGGAACGGATGCAGTCTTTTCCATTTTCTTAATTATGGGGAACAGGACTTGTTCCTCTTTCAACATGTGCTGGGTCAACTCGTCTGACAGTTTTAGGAACATTTCTCTCAAGGAAAGAAACCGGGGGTCCTTGTCCCCGTGAGCGGTCAATACCTTCCGGGTCAAATTGCTCAACCGTGGAAGCTCGGAACGCAAGAACACATGATGTGCCGATACAATATGATCGATCAATTCAGTTAGGGACCAGAAAGGGGCGGCAGTACCTGCCTCAACAGACAACTCCTCCATTCGAACAAGAAACTGCTCCACATCGATCCCTTTATTTCGGCAAGCGTCATCCAATGTCTCTCGACCGCCGCAACAGTAGTCGATCCCCTCCTTTTCAAAAAGGCCGGAGAGCGACTCGCAGCGCGCCACCAAGTCACCTATGGCATCACTCGATTGAAACGCAGTCA
>MDTC01218623.1_pt1 | contig 10213 bp, 10 predicted proteins | sample 811181 | NCBI WGS metagenome assembly MDTC01 (sample SAMN05326644, study PRJNA326480) | marine metagenome | isolation source: seawater | place: Pacific Ocean: North | collected 2011
AAATTCATTTCTATCAATCACTTCTCCTGTATTGTTTGTTCCGTCACATACAACTGCGAAATCTGTAATACCTCTTCGTCCTTGAACATCTCGTAAGAATGGTTCTACTAGATTTTTGAACTGCGATTGTGTGAAAGCATCGTTAAATTCAAATAGTGTGAATTTGGCTGCCGTTGCAATTGCTTTTTCTAGTACAATGAATAGTCTTCTTACGTTTATTCTATCAAAAGCACTTGGTTGTGTGAGCATTGTCTTATCACCAAACAGAACTGTTCCTTGTCCTGGAAATGATACAACTGGATTTACACCACTCTTGTAGAGTTCATCTCTATCTGCTTTCGATGGATTGAATGCTAGTTTAACTGCATTCTTGACATTACCTCTGTTATAACCAGCTGGTGAGAACCATGGATCTCTTGTCAAGTCTGATTGTACCATGAGTCCAGCTGTATCTCCGTTTAGAGGCACATATCTGAATATATCATTGTACTTATCATACATGTATTTCCAACCTGAATCCATTACGCTGTATGAAGATGAAGGTAAGGTATTTCTGAATGCTACAATATCTTGTGCTTGTTTACCATCGTAGCTATCATTATTAACTACGTCTGTTCTTTCAGGTGATATCACCGCAACACAATCTTTTCTATGTTCAGCTATATTATTGATTAAATGTGTAGCAAGAGTTGTGTCGGCAGATGAACCTAATATAAGTGATACATCAACATCATCGGCTGATTTAAACTTATTATATCCAGCTGTGTAGTTTGCTGTTGTAGGTATACCACCATCTTTACCAAGTGATAAACTATTTGTTACTGGTTTTGTAGCACCACCAAAGCTATTACCTGAACCTGCTGTTCCGTCATTGCCTTTTTTAGCTTCTTGTCCAGCATTTGTCAAGTTTGCATTGTGGGCTCCCCACCATATCCAGTTTGAGTTATTATTGATAACATCTTTATAGAAGTTGTTCCCTCCTTGTTCAGTCTTAGCATCAGACGCTATTGACACATGTGAATATGATTCTATCATAGAACCTGCTGTTCCTGTGATATGTCCATCTTCATCTACAACTGCAACATGTATTGCATCGCCTTCAGAATTTACTGTGTTAGCGGAGATTGTAGTTGTCGGTGCATGATCAAATGAGTTGAAGAACTCCCATCTTCTTGTAATCGCACTGTTACTTCTAGTAAGTGTGTCGCCAGTATAGTTACTGTCTAGTGTGATGTTGTTACCAGATATTGCTGTAATTTTTCTTTGTTCTAAGTTCGTACCCAATAATAATATATCTCCAACTGTGAAGTCGGTGGTTAATGTTATTGAGTCTTGGTTAAATACCAAAGTTTTTGTGTTTTGAGTTATTGAATATGTTGCGGTATGCAGAGTACTAGCACTTTCGTAAGCCGCCTTGCTTTGACAGACAGATACTTTTACACTGTTACCTAATATACCAGGATATCTCGCAACCCAATCTCCACTGCTTGAGTTGTGTGAATATGCTTCGTTATAATAATCATCGTTTGAGATGTAGGCGGCAACAGTGCCAGAAACTGCGTTCTTTGCTACTGTACTGTCTACCACTCTCACTGTAACTAGAGAGTTACCATATGCTAAAAAATTGGCTGCCGTAAAGAAGTCATCGGCTGTATTTGCGTTAGGCTTGTGAAAGTTGGAAACTAATCTATCTTCAGAATCGATTAGTACTCTCTTATCAGCAGGTCCCCAACGAAAATGTCCAGCTATCGCTCCAGTTGTTGTTGAAACGGCAGGCACAACAGTAGTAAGATCAACTTCGCTTACATTTACTCCAGGTGATACTTGAAATGCCATTGTTTATCTCCTTCTAAGAATAACAAGATTTTAATCTATTGAATTACTCAATATTTATAAAAAGTGTTATTTAGAATACACTAAAGCTATCTTTGTTTCCTTTTCTGATAAATTCTTCTATATCTTCTTGTGAGTGAACAACACCCTCTTCTGGTTGTCCATCATCGATGATAGCAAAAGGTAGTGCTTCATCATCTAACATTCTCAGCTTTTCATCATAAATTTTCTGTCGTATGTCAGTATTTGTTATATCTCTAAAATATGTTTGTTTAGCTAACCAAGAAAATAAAACGCAACACATAACTAAATCATCATGAGAACCTTCTTCAGATTCATAACTACCACCCCTACTTATAAATGTTGATAATTCTACAATCGTTTCATAGTCTTGTACAATAAATTTATCTTGCTCAATCAAATCTTTTAGATTAGAACACCCTATTCTTTTTACTTGTTTTGTAGTTCTGATACCCATAGATGATGAACCGGAAAATCCACCACTTATTTGTTGTCCTGCCCTACCTTTCACAGACGTTGCTAACATATTTTCATACTCTAAATCTTGATGTAATATATCAGCGACTTGTTGTCCTATATCATTTATTTCTACTAATACGTAAGCTTCGTTATAATACTTTGCTACATTGTAAATAATAGTAGGGTATAATAGTGGTGATATATCCTTACTTCTATATTTTGCTACAAGTTTATAAGGCATCTGTGATATATCTACAACAATAAAAGCAGAATAATCTAAACCAACACCTCTTGACACATCAACAGACATTGTGTATATTGCATCTTGTTTTGGTTCTTCATATATCTCAACATCTTGCCATTTCTTTATAGGTGTCACATGTGCTAATACTCTAAGTTTAGTAGGGTGTATAAGTGTACCAGCTGAACCTAAAAACTCACACTCAAACTCTTGACGAAACTGTTCTTCAGAAGTATTTGCAACTGTTTCTTTCTTCCATTTCTCGTTTCTTCCTGGAACTTGGCTCCAGTGTACTTCTATAGGTACGTACTGGCTGTTCTTTTCTTCAGCATCAGTCCACATTTTATAGAAATGATTCATACCATTTGGTGTAGATACTATAATTACTTTAGAAGTTTGTCCAGAAGATATTGTAGGATAAACAGAACTGAAGAACTCTTCCGCTAGATTATTACCAACAAAGGCAAACTCGTCTAAGAATATGAGATTATACGAACCACCACGAATAGCTGACGATGAAGTGGCGGCGGCAACAACCTTAGAGCTATTCTCTAACTCAATGTTACCTTTATTCCATACAACAATACCTTGCTGTAACCATTTTGGTAAGTATTCATATGCAAACTGTATCTTACCTAATAAGTCTCTTGCAAGAGAACCTTTGTTTGCAAGAATGGCTATATTTTGACTATCTTTGAATAGTATCAACCATAATATATAAGCTGTGACTGTAGTTGATTTACCTGACTGTCTAGGTAGTTTACATATACTGAAACGATTTTTATTGAAAGTTTCAACCATTTCTTTTTGAAATTTATATAACTTGAAAGGAACAAGTCCTTTATCTACGTTAATAATCTTTACGTAGTTTTTTGCAAAATATACAGGATTTTTAGAACATTTTATGTATTCTTTGATATTTTCTTTATCAAAGTTTACAGATACGCCTTTTGCTTTTAGATTAGGATTACCAAGATATGTTAGAGTAGACATTATCTTACAGGATCTTTTTCAAGCAATAATTCTCTATTCTTTAAATGTTGCTCTTGTATTTCTTCTTTCGATTGTCCGTGATACGCAACTGCATGATGCTCATCTATCAATTTTTGATTTATATTATGTTCACCTGCATACCATAACTCACCAAGTATTCTACCAAACTTACCTTTCGCATCATATGTCTTTGTTCTTAATGTGACATCACCAGCTGTTACCCATTTAGTAAGAAAAGCTTTTGCTCTCTGTCCAAAAAACTTTTCTTTTACATCACTTGTTCTTGACTCTGGCGTATCAATACCATATAGTCGTACTCTTTCTTTATGTAACCAAACTCCAAAGCCTAAGTCTATGTCTACGTCTACTGTATCACCATCAATCACTTTTACTATTTTTACATTATATTCATACATCTTCATTCCTTCCGGATATCATTTTCTGCAACTCGGCTGTGCTACCAACAAATAAAGCATTTGTAACATTTTGAGGTTGTTGCTTATCATCATCTTCTTTTTTTAAGTCTTTAACTTTCTTTTGTATATCAAGTAAGTCTTTATTAGCATCTACAAGTGTCTTCGTAAGTTGTGCCACTACTTCAAATGCTCTAGGGTGTTCACTCGCTTTTGCTAAGTCAAGTAAGCTATCTAGTGCGTCTGTGCCCTTTTCGATAACGCCATATAAGTTTTCTCTTGCGTACTTATAATCGTTATCTACATCTTGAGGTACATCTGCTTGTTTCTTTTCTTTATCTACTTCCACTAAATCCGTCCCCACTTCGAAAACTTTGTTTAGTCCATCTGTCACATTATTTTTCATTAGTTAAAAAAATCTTCCCTATCAAAAGCAAAACCAAAATTAGAGTTTGCACTTATTTGTGAAATTGGTATACTCGCCGAACTATTAGATGTAGGTTGTCCGTTTGCAAGTAAACCTGGTGTCAAAGTAAGTCTTTGTAACTTAGTGTCACTAGTACTTATAATGACATTACCTGTTGCTGTATTTGCTTGAGGATCAAATGTATTAACAAGTGTTCTACGAATGATACCTTTATTTGTTACTGGTCCAAATAGATACCCTTTTATTTTAAAAGTAAATGTATATATGAGGGCTCGTCTTTCTTCAAAATTACCATCATAACTATCTTCTATTGTCATACCATTTAATATAGTAGGCACATCAACATATGTATTCAATTCAGGTACAATCTTTACACTGTTTGTCCACTCTGGACGAAAGTAAGGTAAGATTTGTTCTACAACTTGCACAGCATCTTCTTGATTAGCAAACATCGCATATAATGACATATCTAAATCATATGGCGCTGGCGTAAAAGTTTTTCTAAGTGAATTATTACCACCGCCTATGCCTAATTGTTTATGTGTTCTATTTAACACTCGTTCAGGTGCGTAGTTCATTGAAGTTAATTCAAATGATAATCTTGGTAGAACCATTGCTATCTCTCTTCTACCATCTGGATCTGCCCTAAGTTTTGCTAGAAACTTCTCTCTAGGTCCATAAGCAATGGGTACTCTTAGCTGTTGAACATTATCGCCAGCACTGTTAAAACGCACGACATCTATATCGTTAAACATATTACCAAACATGATAATATACTTTCTTATGGCGCTATGATAGTGAAACTGTCCAAACATTACCAATCAGTTCCTTCACTAAAAGGATTCAGTTCGGAGAAATCTATAAATCCTGATTTGTTAGTTTCAAAGAAAACATTGTTAGCTGTAGAGTTTTCATGAGTTGTATTTGCTGTAGCTTCTAATAACAATCCATCACCATCTTCAAGTCTAATGCCACCTGTAAATGTCTCTACTGAGAAAGTTACAGAGGGAACGAAAGGTGTGCCATTTACGTTTACATAACCTCTACCTTGATTTGTAATAGTTATGCCTGATACTTGTGTACCTGATATCTGTGCTGTACCTGTGGCTCTAATAGAATCTGGAGGATTACCTATAGTAACGCTAGGTGCATTTTCATAATATTTACCGCCACCTGTTATTATTATATTACCTATATTACCTTTTGCATCAGGAACTGCTATACCAGAGGCGGCAAAATGTATAGCATTATTAGGTGTACCTATCGTAATTGTAGGAGCAGAAGTGTATCCTGAACCACCGCTTTGAATTAAAATTTGTAAAAGCTGATTACCTGCAATAGTTGATGTAAGAACCGCATCATCACCTGAAGGTGATGCTGATACTAAAACTGGTGGAGCAGAAGTATAAAAACCACCATTCTCTGTTAATGTAACTGCACTTACTGAACCTCCTGAAATTGTAGCTGTAGCTGTAGCTTGTATTCTTTGCGTTGTTTCTGGACTGCTAAAAGTAACAGGTACATTGGCTATATAACCAGAACCTTGTAAATTTGAATTTACTGTAGCTCCTGTAACAGCTCCTGAACTTATTGTTGATGTAGCTATAGCAACTTGGGCGGCAGGCGGTGCACCAAATGTTACTGTAGGACTAGCATCATAATCACCAAGATTGCTTAACGATACACCTGTAACTTTATCATTTGTTAGTACAGTAGTACCCAATGCACGTTCTTTAGATGCTTCAAGAAGTATTTGAAAGTTAAGAACATTGATAGTATGTCTGGCAGCCAAGTCATCAATCGCTTTGACACCAGTGTCAATTCTTTCGTGGCTAAACTCAAATAGTTCGCAACGCAAATCATACATCTGTAGCTGTCCCATCTGATAAAAGATAGGTTGTTTATCGACATATTTTATTTCATATAGTTGTCCTGTAAGAGGAAAGAATATCAAATCACCTTCTACTGGACGATTTATTCTTTCTCCTTGTTCATCTATCTTTCTATCGTCTATAGATATTTCTTCTTGCCATCTTCTTTGTGCTATAGAAAAAGTTATCTGATCTCTCACTTCCACATTAAATCTTGAAAGAAACTCACCTTCACCATCAAATCCTTCTACGTTTTTAATATACATTTCTAATGGCAAAGCATTATCGAATTTAGATAATACATCTTCACCAAACAAATCATCTTCTTTTACGATTGTTCTAGGTATGTAAAAATTATCGTAACCATATATTTTGATAGATTCGATAATTAAATCTTCTATTAAATTTTGCTGTCCTGTGTGAGCAAAATTATCAAAATAAAAATTCGTTGGCATGTTATTATCCAATCATATCCATGACAGGCATGGAAAACTTTGATATTATTTCTTCTTCTAATCTTTTTATTTCTTCGTCAGCTTCGCTCCAGATAGTTTGTCCGTTAAATTGTACACCACCAGGAAGTTGTAAGCCTTCAAACTTCTTTAGATTTTCTCCCCATTGACGTTTGATAAGTTGTGTTGTATATTGTCTCAACCACCAATCGCCCCATACGGAAGTGTGTACATCTGGATCTAGCACTCTATAACATTCTATTATTATAAATTCACCTACAGTTGTCTTCTTTTCCCAATCCATGTCTATGTGTAATTTATCTGTATGTCTAGCGAATCTTATACTTTGTTTACCTACAAATATTTCTTGCATCAGTGCAATATTCTCCATGGTAGACACATAACCTGCAAACGCAGATTTGCTCCAGTCGTAGACTTCATTGAGTGTTAATTGATATCTGAGATTAAATAGATTATTAGCGTTAAGTCCTGTTCCTATTGGAAATACATTTATAACGCCACTTACATTTGCTGGTACTGTGATAAACTTATTTGTTCTATCTGTAGATGTTATTTGATGTTTAAGAAAGTCTCTTTCAGTACCATCATAATGATAGTCTCGGTAATATGCAAGAGCATCATCTATTCTATCATCTACCTGATCATCATCTATGTTTATTTCAACTACAGGGTGTCCTAGTCTTCTAAGACAATAATCTTTTAGTGTCGCTTTTGAATTAGGGGTTGACATAACTACTTCCTTATGCTAATTATGTCACTATTTATAATAACTAGTTAACTAGTCGCTCCAACTTTGTACTGGAGCTGAGTCCGGTACAACAATTTTAGCACCAAGAATTACAGGTGAACCTCCTATATCTACTCTCATTTGAGCATCTTTTTTCTCACCTTTAATTTCTAAAGTTGTGCCCGTATTTCCAGGAGCCGCCGTATTAGCAGTTGTTGCACTTGCACTTTCGTTTGAAGGCATGATATATCCTAACTATTAACTGTAAGGAACATTATTTTCTGGAAATGCGTAAAAAGCTTCTTCTGTTGCTGAAGTAAAGTTTGCATGTCCTGTTTTATGTACTCTAAAAACTCTGTATCTAGTTGAGCCATCTAATAATACGTCACCATCATCAAAATAGTTGTCTGTAGTACGAAATACATTCGGCATAGCACCTTTTCTAGGATCAGAAGTTTCATCTTTCATGGTACCGTCATATACGCAAGGTACTAACATATGATGATTTGCCGCCCCAGTTCCTGTAACTTTAAACTGTCTTTCTCCCATTCTAGGGTGCATACTACAATACTTACCAGTTGTTGTTGTTACGTGTCCAAAAGCATAATTGTAACTATCATAAGGAGTACAATTTCTCATTGTGCCTTGTCTATCAACATATTGACATCTATACATACCATTTCTATGATTATTAGTGCTTGTATTAGAGGTACCATTATTATACATGGTATTCAGATTAAAGCCCCACCAACTCATGAAAGGACTATATTTGTTATTAGCTTGATACTGATAATCATCAATCGATTGAACATATTCTATATCATTCAAGCTCCAGTAAGCGTGATCTATACTTGTTTCAGTTCCGGTACTTTTTATCATTATAAAAAAAGTTGTATCATTAAGAACAATATGAGCTTCTTGAATCGAACTCATTGCATAGAACAATTTACCATAGTTGTAAGATGTTGAGGAATATTGTCCCCAAAAGCCACTATTAGTATACATTGCGTTGCCGCCGTCTTTGTCTTGATGTCTAAGTCTAAAATAATAACTATCAGTCCAGCCCATTTGTATTCTATTTTGTGCTTGAAAAGTAGATGGATTACCTTTAGCATAATGATATTTGTTTATCCAAAGATAGTAATCATCTTGTGAAGTATTAGATATAGAAGATGCTGATTGAGTATATATGCCTGACGTAGGGCTAGTTCCTGAAATTACACTGGCGGCTTTGTTGCAAGACAAAGAATTTAAATCATCAGTTGAAGTTTTAGTACCAGTTGCTAAACCAGCAACATCCAGCATAAACGTGGCTCTACTATATTCGTCACTCGATAATGATGAAACATATTTTATATACATATCTTAACTCCCTGTCCATTCTGTCCAGACATTATCTGGATCAGTTAACGTGTGTGTTCCTATCATTACAATTTCATGCTTACCATCTCTTGTACCACCCATCCACCAGTTTATTAAGTCAGCCTCATTTTCTGGCATAGGAGAATGATAATCACTAGCTAGATATTTTTCATCTATACCCAAATCAGCACGATAAACTGTTAAGGCTGTATCGGCAGTTGGAAATTCACCTTCACCTGAAAATAATTGAATGCCGTATAGTGCTATCACTTCAGCTTTTTCGTCTGCATCAGTCAATGCCATTTTTTAATCTCCGTTTTTTTAAATTTAATACCCTATTTATATTTATTCTATGCTTGAGCATAGTGAAAGATAATTTTCAAATTTGTACCTGGATCAGTTGAACCTATTTGAGTAGTATCTACTGTTAAATAATCATCTTCACTCATAGAAAAGCCTGTAGTGTTTTCTGCTTTTACTGCACTGGCGGCGATAGACATAGTTGCCGCCGATGAACCGTTTTTCTTTATTGTGATATTGATACTTGCTCCAGTAGGTGCCGTATCTACTCTTGCATCTATTTTGCTTATAGTTAAATTGTAAGGCGCATACCATCTAGCAGTGCCTGTATGTATAGTAACATTACCATTCTGATTTAGCGTAACTATGTTGGCGCCTTCTCCTCCACCTCCACCTGAGACAGCTTCTAAACTTATTTTACCTGCACTATGATCGTATGTCAGTACGTGATTGTCATTAGAATTAGTTATAGATTGATCAGCATCAAATTTAAAATTACCTAGTAAAACATCACCTGTACCATTAGGTTCAATATCAATATCAGCACCGCTTGTTGAAACAATTTTATTTCCATTTACATCTAAACTACCGCCTAATTGTGGACTCGTATCAGAAACAACATCAGATAAAGAAGCTTCTAAACTTATTTTTCCTCCACTGTGATCATATGTTAACACATGATTGTCATTTGAATTAGTTATAGATTGATCTGCATCAAAGTGAAAATTACCTATTAGAACATCACCCGTTCCATGTGGCTCAATGTCAATATTAGCATTGCCCGTACTTGCAATTTTACCACTAGCTTTTATCGATGTAAATGGAACTTTCTGTACCATGCTTTATATTCCTTTTTCTCTATTTATAATAGCATACGTTATGCTAGAGCCCAACCAGTTGGTATTGTATATTGAGCGCCTTGAGTGTGACTTATGATTTCTATTTGATGCGTTTGTTTTGAAGCATTTGTCCCATCAACCGCAACACGAAATCCAGCCGAACTTGAATCGGCATTAACACCATATCCTGTAGTAGATGCTGGATTCCTACCCCAAGTTCCATTTTTACCAAACCAAACTTGTCCGTTCGAACC
>MDTC01194882.1_pt1 | contig 10212 bp, 11 predicted proteins | sample 811181 | NCBI WGS metagenome assembly MDTC01 (sample SAMN05326644, study PRJNA326480) | marine metagenome | isolation source: seawater | place: Pacific Ocean: North | collected 2011
ATCCGCGATAATCTCTAGCGGCCAACATCTTCCTCCCACATCGGCCTCACAAATCAGCCCCACAGGCTGGCCCAACCGCTTAACCCAGCACATTGACGATCAACGAGCGCGTGCGCGCACTATGTCGATGCTCCCAAAGATAAACCCCTTGCCAAACGCCAAGGGCGAGTTTGCCCTGCATCACCGGCACCGCTACCTGCACTGCGGTTAACGCCCCCTTAATATGGGCGGGCATATCGTCTGGCCCTTCTTCGGTGTGGGTGTAGATGGCGTCGTGTTCTGGCACCAGGCGCGACAACCAGTTCTGCAAGTCGGCCTGCACCGCAGGGTCGGCATTTTCCTGTATCAGCAGACTCGCCGAGGTGTGCCGAATAAACACCGTAGCAAGCCCGTCGGCAATACCGCTTTCGGCCACCGCCGCCTTGACCTGTGGGGTCACGTCATACAAACCCTGTCCGGCAACGCTCACATCAAACGGGTGATTACTCATAAAACTTGCTCAGGTGTTTAGGTGCCAAAGGCTCAACTGTGGGAAGTAGGTAATTAACAGCAATGCCACAAGCAGAACCAGCAAAAACGGCAAGGTTGCCGCATACAACTCGGTAAGCGGTTTCTTGAAGCGGTAGCTGGCAATGAACAGATTCATACCTACCGGTGGCGTGAAGTAGCCGATTTGCATGTTCGCCAGAAAAATAATGCCCAAGTGCACCGGATGGATGCCGTAGCCTACGGCAACTGGCAACAGCAGTGGCACCATGATGACCAGTGCCGAAAAAATGTCGAGCATTGCGCCGAGTAATAACAGCAGTATGTTGAGCAAAATCAGAAAACTCAGCGGGTCTTCAATGTACTGATTGACGAGCTGCAGCAGATATTGGGGCACCTCGGCATCGACCAAAAAGTTGGTAAACGCCAGTGCAATGCCAAGAATGAGCAAAATGCCGCCCACCATCACCATGGAATCTACCGCCACTTTCGACAGTTGCCGCCAAGCTACCTCTTTGTAGAGCACCACTTCAGCCAGCACCACATAGGCAGCGGTTACCGCCGCCGCTTCTGAGATGGCGAAGATACCGCCGAACACGCCACCCAGCACCACAAAGGGCAGCGGCAGTTCCCAGCGCGCTGCCCACAGCGCACTGCGGACATTGACAATACCAAAGGGTATGCGAGGAATTTTGCCGCCACGGTGATGCCATAGGGTCCACAAAATTAGCAGCGAGAGCATCACACCCAGAGGAGCAACGCCAGCAATGAACAACTCGACAATGGTAAAGGACTCGCCAACACCAATCTGCTGAGCGATGACGCCGTACAAAATAAGCGGCACCGAAGGCACCAGCAGCAACCCTAAACTACCCGACGTTGTTACTAAACCAAGGCTGTATTTCTCGGTAAAGCCCGCTTCTTTTAAGGCCGGCATGAGCAGCGCGCCCAAAGCCACAATGGTCACCCCCGAGGCTCCGGTAAGCGCAGTGAAAACGGCGCAGGCCACAAAGGCCACCACCGCCAGACCGCTGGGCATCCAGCCAAACAGGCTTTGCATCAGGTTCACCAGCCGGGTAGAGGTATTGGCTTCACTGAGCAAATAGCCGCTGAAAGTAAACAGTGGCAGTGCCACTAGCAACGGGGTGTCGACTATGCGGTATAGCTCAATGCCAACGATGGCCAGCTCAATATCGGCACTGTAAAAGCCCAGCATGGCCGCGCCCATGAGCACCGCGAACAGCGGTGCGCCCAAGGCTGCCATGGCAAGAATGACCGCTACGCCGAGCCAGATCATGGTCTCAACGCCAGCAGCAAGTAGCGCAGCGCCATAACCCCGCCGCCGATGGGCATAATGGCCTCACACACCCACGCGGGCACATCGCCAAAGGCGATGGCGTTGTCGATGTATTCGTAATAAACAAACTGGCCGCTGCCGTAGGTGAAAAGCACCAGCACAGCGCAGGTAAACAGCCGCGTTAGCCGCGCTACCCAATGCTGGTGCTCGGACCGAATCATGCGGCCGATTAAGTCGATGCGAATATGGCTGTCGTCCCGGGAGGCCACCATGGCACCCACTAAGGCCACCCAAAGCACGGTGACCCTGACGAGGGAGTCACCCCAATAAAAGCCGCCGTCGAAGAAGTTGCGCAACAGTACCTGCGTGGCGGCGACGCCAATCATCGTGCTCAGCAGGGCGACTAAAATACCGTCTTCCAAGCGGCGCAGTAAGGTCAGGGCACGAGTGAGGCCCTGCTCGGTCGCTTGGTCGTCGACAGAACTCACTGAGCGGCAGTTTGACCGCTGCGGTATTCCTCCAGCAGGGACATCAGTTCATCGAACATTTCAGGCGAAACATAGTCGTTTTGCTTAAGTTTTTGATTGGCCTGATCAGCGATGGCATACCACTCATCCAGCTCGGTTGCCGACGGTTGCAGCCATTGCAGACCCTCGCCTACTAAGGCCTCACCTGCGGCTTCGTTATCTCTTCTGGAAACGCTATCGACCCGGGAGACCGCCGCGGTTAGCTCTTCGGTAACAATGGCCTGCTCTGCCTCACTCATGCGGTTAAAGGCACGCTCGGTGATGGCGAATAAGCCGTATACATACATAAGCGGCAGCTCTAGGGCATAATCCACTTGGGTATGCCACTGCAGCGCAATGGCGCCAATGGGCGGCGAGCCAATGCTGTCAATCAGACCGGTTTGCAGTCCGGTAAGTACATCGGCAATAGGCAAGGGCGTTGGCGTGATGTTGAACGACGAGTAGGCTTTTAGCGCACCGGGATCGTTGTCTGGCGCCCATACCCTGCGGTTTTGGAAATCGGCAACGGCGGTGACTGGCTGCTTGGTCATCGGGTAGGCGAAGCCAACTTCCGCCAAGCCAAAGCCGACAAATTTTTTCTTACGCAACCCAGACATTAACTTCTTGTCGAGCCGCGAGCGCACGAAGTCCACCTCGGCGCTGTCACGAAACACCAGGGGCAAGTTGTACAGAGCGATATCTGGGTAAGGCTGCATTACGCCACCAGAGGTCATGGCCGCACCGTGAAGCTGGCCTATGCGCAGCTTGCGCAGCACGGCCTTGTCGTCGCCCATTACCCCACCGGGGTAAATTTTTAGCTTCACCTGATCTTCGGTGCGGACACGAATGTTCTTCGCCGCTTCGCGCAGTTCGATCATCCAGCCTGTGCCCTCCGGCGACAGGGTGGCGATTTTCAGCGTCGTGGCCGCGTAGCTGGGGACGCTTAGGCCTAGCGTTAGCAGCAGCGCGAGAGCGCGCAGCGAGGCATTTAAAGGGCGAAACATGGTAAGCGGCAGCTGGTTAAAAATAGTCATCGGCACTGTCCAATAGTTGTTGGGCACGTTCTTTTGCAACGGTATTCATCAGAGTAAGGCCCGGTGCTTGGACCTGTGCAGCCATTACTTCATTGAGCAAGCGGTCATGCAATTCTCGCTCGAACATTAGGCGACCGTACTGATCCGCCAACATAACCTTGACGATTAAGTTACGCTCGTTAGAAATTTCCAACGCGCGCTCGAAATGCTGACGACCTAACTCGGGCCTGCCACCCATGGCCGGTGGCAACAGGGTTTCAAAAACACCCAAGTATAAAAAAGCACCGCCGTCGGCATATTCTGGGTCTAAGTCGGCAACTCGTTGGATCAGTGCCTTTACCCGAGCAAGCTGAGCAATAGCGGCAAAGTTTGAACTGTTACCTTGAATCCACCCGGCCCAAATGCTGCCAAGGTTGTACAGCGCTGGCACGCTCTTGGCGCCTTGAGTATTTAGCCATGCGCTAAAGTCATCGAAGTCTCTTTTTTCCAGATCGCAGGCGTTTTTCAGCCCTAAACAGGTGGCGCGTAAAATTTGTGCCTTAGCCTTGCTATGCAATTGGGCAGCCCGGTCTGGGTCGGCCACAAAAGCACCGGCGTAGGCCGAATGCAGCTCTGCCGATTGCGCCAGCAGCGCGGCGTTGTCTGGTGACCCGGCTAACAGCGAGTCGATAAGAATTAAATAGGCAGGGGCACCGTCACGGATCATCGCCGGATCGTCACTGTTGAGAATGGCCGCAGACAGGTTGCTGGCCAAACCGCCAGTAACCGACCCCAGCAAACTGGCGCAGCCGCTGGCCAACAGCACGCCAGTGAGTAACAGCCAGCGTTTTAGTTGCAGCGCGCCTGCACCGAACCTAGCGGCCCAGTAGCCGCGCATATCACCGATAACCATAAATAGTTCGTTTCCTTCATCTCTGCCTGCCATGAAAGCAATGCCGCCGGTGTAAATCAACTGCGCAGGCTGCGCTTGGATGCAAACAACCGACCGGCCAATTATCCGCCTGCCAAGCGTAGGCCGCCAGCGCTACCTTCGGTACTATGCTTGAAACCGAGGAGGAGTGCGCACATTGGACAACGATTTACTTTTGGTAGAAACAAATGAAGGCATCACCACCGTCACCATGAATCGGCCCGAGGCCTTAAACGCGCTGTCCGGGGCGTTACGGCAGACGCTAGCAGATACCTTTCACACCCTGCGCGACCATGCCGAAACTGAGGTAATTATTCTCACCGGCGCCGGAAAAGCCTTTACCGTGGGCCTCGATCTGAAAGAGCTTGGTGGCGAGACCGCGTCAACCAAGCCCACCGCCGTAACCGACCGCGACCTAGGCGAAGCCGTAGCCAACGTTGGTAAGCCGGTAATCGGCGCGGTTAACGGCTTTGCCATTACCGGTGGATTTGAAATAGCTTTGATGTGCGACTTTATTATCGCCACGCCGAATACGCGTTTCGCCGATACCCATGCCCGGGTAGGCGTGGTACCCGGCTGGGGGCTGTCGCAACGCCTGCCCCGACTGATTGGCATTAATCGCGCCAAGGAACTGTCGTTAACCGGTAATTACCTCGACGCCGAAACAGCCTATGCATGGGGACTGGTTAACCGGGTAGTGGCCGCTGAAGACCTTATGTCGACCTGCGAGGGCTTGGCTGCGGACATTGTCTCTACCGAGCCGGTTACCCGCAGCGAAATTCGCCGCATTATGGACGCGGGCTGGGGTGCCACTTTGGCCGAAGGCATGACTGTTGAAAAAAGTGCCAGCCGCGCCCACGACAAAAGTCAGCGCCCGTCCGATCAAGTGGCGTCAAGGCGTGAGCAAATACAAGATCGCGGCCGCCACCAAAGCGGCGAATAGCGTCACCAAGCGCGCTGGCCCGATCAATCGCTGAGACTGTACAGCGCACCGAGCAGCCCGGGCTGTTCGTCCATAACCAGATACAGGGGAATGGCTTGTGCATAGGCGGATAAGTCGCCGCGTTCCTCGAAGCGCCTGCGCAGCGGACTGCTGGGCAAAAACTCCGCCAGTTGGGGCGGAATGCCGCCACTGATGTACACACCACCCCGAGCGCCCACGGTTAAGGCCAAATTACCGGCGGCAGCGCCCAACAGCCCAGCAAATGTCTCAAGGGTTTGGTGGCAAAGCGGATCAGACGCCAAACCTTGGGCTACTACGTCTTCGGCGCGCTCATGCGCAGGCTGGGCACCCCAGATACTGGCCATAGCCCGGTACAAATTGACGATACCCGGACCACAGAGCACGGTTTCCCAACTGACATGGGCATGCTCTTGGGCGAGCACAGACCAAAGTTCGGCCTCAAGAAAAGAGCCCGGAGCAAGGTTTGCGTGGCCGCCCTCAGACGGCAGCACCAGCCACTGACGAGGCGCGCTGGGCACCAGTGTTGCCATACCCAAGCCTGAGCCAGCGCCTAAAATTGCGCGCACACCTGAAGCGGTGGCGTCACCACCAACCTGCAGCAACTGCTGCAAATGGGGTATGGCCCGGGCTTGCGCATAAAAATCGTTGTACAGCGTTGGGCGAACCCCTAACTGCTCGGCAACAGCTCCTTGCTCAAACAACAGTTCCGTGTTGACCACAGACAACCGCGCGCCGCCGGCGCTCACCGGTCCTGCCGCAGCAATAGCACAGGCACCCAGACTGGGCCAAGCGAGTTGTGCGTAGGCGTCTGCCAGCAAGCGAGCGCCCACGGTATAACCTCGGGTGGGCAGCACTAACAAATCGCTAGCCCACTGCACCGCTGCGCCAGCTTGTGGCCATAGCGCCAAACGAAAACGGGCATTGGTCGCGCCCACATCGCCAACCAGCACCAGCTTGCCATCCGCTTGGGTGCTCACAGATGCAGGCTCAAAGTTGCGCTCTCGTATTAGTGCTGTATTGGTTCTCATCCATAGCCGTATTCGTCATTGTCATTGTCTTTGTCCTTAGGGTTGTTCACCGCCTAACCTGTCTTAGCTAAGTACCCGCATTGGCGCTGCCAGCGCCAGCAGCGACCTGCTAAGCTTTGAGCATCGATACAGGCCAAACAGCGGGGAGCAGTATGACCATCGGCGCAGGCATCGGCATAGCAAATTTCACCTTTGATAACGGCAACGGCTTTTGGGAATGGGTCGATCTTTGTGACAACGGCGGCGTGGATTCCATTTGGCAGAGCGACCGCATTATTGAAAAGACACCCAATCTTGAAACCATGAGCGTGATGGCGGCACTGGCCGGAGGCAGCAAGCGCCTGAAGTTCGGCATGAATGTGGCGAGCATGGCGCTGCGCGATCCGGTGCTGATGGCCAAGGCCTGCGCCACCATTGACGTACTCTCCAACGGTCGCCTGCTGCCAGCCTTTGGCGTAGGTAGCGCGCTGTCGAGAGATTTCACTGCCACCGGCAGAGACACCAAGGGCCGGGGCAAGCGTAGCGAGGAAGGCCTACAGATTATGGCGCGACTGTGGACTGAGGACCGAGTCTGCTTCGAGGGTGAGTACTACCGACTTGAGGACGCCACCATTGCTCCCAAGCCCATACAAAGCCCTATGCCTTTGTGGGTGGGTGGTTCAGCAGCGGCGGCCATTGAGCGCACCGCGCGCTGGGGCACCGGTTGGCAGGCGGGTATTGAGACCGCCGCGCAAATTGCGCCAGTTATCAGCGCCATCAAACAACGCGCCAGCGAGTTGGGCCGCAGCATTGACGACGACCACTTTGGCGCCGGTTTTGGCTTCCGCTTTGGCAGCGTAGAAGACCCAGTGGTGCAGAAACATCACGAAGTGCTGGAAAAACGCCTAGGCAAGCAGCCCGAGGGCTACAGTGCCGTAGGCGGTGTAGACGAGATGATGGCCTTGGTCGAAGACTTTCACAAAGCCGGTGCGCACAAGTTTATTCTGCGCCCGATTGCCACAGGAACTGCCGACACCATTGCGCAAACCCAGCTCATGGTAGAGCAACTCCTGCCCGCCATTAGCGCAATGAACAAGCGCGCAGCCTAGTGGCCAACTGCGCAGACCCGAGCTGTTTCGCAAGACAAGCGTGGTAGAACACTTGTGTTCTAGAGCGCCTCCAGACCCTTAGCCTGAGCCACATAGCCACGGTTATAGGTTGGGCTAATGGTCAGATCGTTAATGCACACATGATTGGGCATTTGCGCCAAAAACTTAATCAGCTCGCCGCAGTCCTCGGGCTGCACCATTTGCGCCCGATCTTGCGCCGACACCGGCACCGGGCGGTTGTCTAAAATAGGCGTCGCCACTTCGCCGGGACACACCGCGCAGGCTCGTACGCCATAAAGCCCGGCTTCCATATTGATGCTTTCGTTCATGGCGTTCATGGCATGCTTGGCTGCGGTATAGGCTGGCCCGGTAACCACACTGACATGTTTACCAGCCCAGGATGAGATGTTGATGATGAGACCTTCGCCCTGCTGTTTCATGGTGGGCAGCACGGCCTTGCAGCAGTAAAAAGCGCCGTCGAGGTCGATGCGAATGACCGAATCCCAGTCTTCTATGCTGACGTTATGCCAGTTGCGCTGTTTGACGTTGACACCCGCCGAAGCCACCAGCACGTCGATGCGCCCATGGGTTTGGATGATGCGCTGGGCTACCTCTGCAACGGCGTTTTGGTCTGAGACATCGAGCATTTCAATGTTGGTGGAACCACCGCATCGGGCCGCCACTTCCTCAAGCTTCTGCAAACGCCGCCCCGACAGCACCACATGCATGCCAGCTTGAGCCAGCGCGATGGCACCCGCCTCGCCAATGCCAGTTCCCGCACCTGTGATCCAGGCCACTTTGTTTTCAAGATTACGAAGCATATTCTCTCTCCTATCGTTTTATGCCTGCATTGCCAAAACCATAGCACGCTGGCGGACGAGGAGCGCAGGGGAAGAGAAAGGGAAGGAAAGAAGGGGAAAGGTAGACATGAACAGTAACGCCGCGAAGCGCCTAGCCGAAATCGACAACGACGGTTACACGATTATTGAAAATGTGATGAGCGAAGACCTGATGACGCGCATTCGCGCCGAACTGGCCCCCTACTGCCAAGGCAAGTTTCCGGGTCGAAACAATTTTGAAGGCACCCACACAGAGCGCGTGTATGCCTTACTCGCCAAGACTCCGTCGGTTGCTGAAATAATAGAGCACCCCACCACATTGGAGCTACTCGACCAACTGCTGCCGAAGAATTTTCTGCTGTCGGCGGCGCTGTCGATACTCGTACACCCGGGCGAGACACCCCAGCCCTTCCACTACGACGACGGCATTGCTGGCTTGCCAGTGTTCAAACCGCGCCCGCGCTTCGGCGTAAGCACCATTTGGGCATTTGACGACTTCAACGAGAATAACGGCGCAACGGAAGTCATACCCGGCAGCCACCGTTGGGCCGAAGACCGCCAGCCCCAGGAAGCCGAGGCCGTAAAGGTGCTAATGCCAGCGGGTTCTGTGGTGGTATTTGATGGTGCCTTAATACACCGGGGCGGCGCGAATGCATCGAGCGCACACCGCTTAGCCATTACACCCCAATACTGCAACGCGGGCCTGCGCCAAATAGAAAACATGGTGCTGGCCGTGCCACCAGACACCGCTCGCCAATACAGCGAGCGCATTCAGAACATGCTGGGCTACAACATTATTGAGCCGAGTTTTATGGGCTATGTGGACGGCGTACACCCGAAGAAATTGATTGATGGTGACTATAAGGGACGTAAGTATCGGGCGGAATTGCCAGAGTCGTAGCAAAAGCTAACGCTTCTTCCGCAAGATAGCACCAAGCACAAACAACGGTTACAAGCGTGCATTTTCGACTCGTTGAAGCAAAGCAAATCCCACTGGCTCTGCTGCTAGAGGCCGATCCGTCGCAAGAGCGCATATGTTCATATTTAGAAGAGGCCCTGCGTTTTGCAGCGTTGAACAACGACACAGTGATAGGCGCATGCATTGCAAAACCAATCAGCGATCGAGTGATAGAGCTGTTCAATATATCGGTTCAACCCGACCAACAAGCCAAGGGCATTGGTAGCAGGCTACTAAAATTCACGCTAGCCCAGTTGAGCGAACAAGGCTTTCGAAGGGTTGAATTAGGTACGGGTGCCTTTGGCTATCAACTCGCGTTCTACCAACGGCTGGGGTTTCGAGTAGATTCGCTGATCAACGATTACTTTCTCGATAACTATACTGAGGACATTTACGAGGCAGGCATTCAGCATAAAGACATGTTAAGGCTATATACCCACCTTCAAGAACCGACGTGATCGAGCAGTAAGATAGGTTCGCCATCGACAAGCATAAAGCAAGACACCAAATGCTTGAGAAGTGCCGCTGGTTTTGGAAGGCGAAACAGTTCAGCTCCAGAGTCGATCCATGCAATTGCCTCGGCCTGTGTGGTTTTCTCCAAGTTGTCCAGCGGGATAATGCGCTGAATCTCGGCTCATATTGTGTGTTGCAAATCTCTGCCTTTTTACTGTCCCTTTGTGTCGTCGAAGACCGCGTCGTCAAATGTTAGATAAACCATGATGCTACTCAACTTTACGTGACTGTCCTCTGTTCGTGACCAAAACACATTTGCCACACGCCACATCATGTGACTAATCAATAATGAACAAATGCAAGGTTTTGCCTAACTTCACTCAACGCGCTACTCCGTCATTTGTCCCGCTAAAATTCTGGAGTAGAGTTCCTCAAGCTGCCTCGCGGCTTTCTTTGCAGACAATGAAGCGTGCTGTGTTTTGTTTTTTTCACACTGATTCAGGCCTCCTATGAAGATTGTGCAATTCGTCCCAATTTTGAATGGCGGCGGTGTCGCAGACGGCGAGAGATTACTTGCTAGCGCACTGCCATGTGTCTGCGGCGAACATTCGGGTGATCTATCGGAGCACTACCGACAACGATTTTTCTC
>MDTC01256269.1_pt1 | contig 10212 bp, 7 predicted proteins | sample 811181 | NCBI WGS metagenome assembly MDTC01 (sample SAMN05326644, study PRJNA326480) | marine metagenome | isolation source: seawater | place: Pacific Ocean: North | collected 2011
ATCCCGCACGTCACTGATGAAATTAAGGACCGCCTCAAGCAAGCCACCGATGAAAATCCCGACACCGATGTAATCATTACCGAAATTGGCGGCACTGTAGGAGACATCGAAGGACACCTTTTCCTCGAAGCCCTCCGCCAATTCGCCCAGGAAGTTGGCCGGACAAACGTCTGCTTCATCCACGTAACTCTTCTTCCGCTCGTTCGCGCAGCCGGAGAAATCAAAACCAAACCGACTCAGCAGTCGGTAGCCAAACTTCGTGAAATCGGAATTCAACCCGATATCATCATTTGCCGCACCGAACACGAACTCAGTGAAGACAACCGCGCTAAAATCGCGATGTTCTGCAATGTCCCCGTGCCCAATGTTGTCGCATTCCGGGATGTTGAACATACGATCTACGAATGCCCTCTCGACCTCCGAAAAGACAAAATCGACCGCCTTGTTTCAGATGTTCTTGGCCTTAAATCGAACACTCCCGACCTCAGTAGATGGAAATCCTTTGTCAAACGCCTTATTCATCCCGAGCACAAAGTCCGCATCGCGGTTGTCGGGAAATACATCGAGCTTCAGGATGCCTATAAATCAATCTACGAATCGCTGACGATTTCCGGCGCCGAACACAACACCAAAGTCGAGGTCATCAAGATCGATGCTGAGCAACTCGAAAAAACATCCGCTGAAGAAACCATCGGAAAAGTCGACGGCATCCTCATCCCGGGAGGATTTGGCGATCGCGGGATCGAGGGTAAAATCATTGCCGCGCAATACGCCCGCGAAAATAAGATACCCTACTTCGGAATCTGCCTCGGCATGCAAATTGCCACCATCGAATACGCGCGAAACGTCTGCGGCCTTGCCGAAGCCAACTCGACCGAATTCAACAAAGGAGCCGCTCATCCCGTCATCAGTCTGCAGGAAGAACAACAAGGCATCACCGACATGGGTGCCTCCATGCGTCTCGGCTCCTGTGAATCAATTGTCTTCCCTGACACCAAATCCTTCGAGATTTACGACAAGGCCAACACGATTCACGAGCGTCATCGTCATCGTTACGAATTCAATCCTGCCTACCGTGAGCAATTTGAGAAAGCCGGACTCGTCATCGCCTCCGTATCCCAGAAAGAAGGCCTCGTCGAAATTATTGAGGTCCCCGACCATCCATTTTTCGTCGCGGCGCAATTTCACCCCGAGTTCAAATCGAAGCCCAACTCTCCTCACCCCATCTTCTCCAGCTTCGTCAAGGCCGCCCTTGAGAACTCATGAACGCCTCCCGCCTCATTGTTGGACTGGAGGGAACCGAGCTTACCCAAGAGGAAATCGCGCTCTTCACCGAGATCCGACCGGCGGGATATATTCTCTTCTCCCGCAATCTCGTTTCGCCAATCCAGATTCGCGATCTCACCGACTCTCTCACGGCACTCTCGAGCGACATCCCCTTCATCTCCATCGACCAAGAAGGCGGACGGGTTTGGCGCACCAAGGAATTTAGCGCAGCGCCGCCAGATGCGGCCACCTTTGCGGAAAAAGCCACATCCAAACAGATTGCATGGTTTGGAGCCTTCACCGGACAGCTCCTCGACCTCTTGGGGATCAATTTCAACTTTGCCCCCGTCCTGGACCTCGATCATTTCCCGGAACAAAACAACGGACTCCGCGGTCGCTGTTGGGGCAACGACTCTCAAGACGTCATCAACAAAGCAGGCGTCTTCAACCGCTGGATGCGCAAGCAACGAATTCTCTCGTGCGGAAAACATTTCCCCACCAACGGACTCGCCTCAAGCGATCCACATCACGACCTCCCAGTCGCCAATGTCACTATCGAGGAACTCCTCGCCAGCGACCTTCTCCCCTATACCGCGCTCATGCCCGAGTTGGACGCCATTATGGCCTGCCATCTGAACTTCCCAAAAATCGATCCCGAGTATCCGGCATCCCTCTCCCACAAAATCCTGACCCGCCTACTCCGTGACCAACTCGGATATGAAGGGCTGATCCTGACCGACGACCTCGACATGGGAGCGATCGTCAACCACTACGGCCGAGGACCCGACATCCGTCTCGCCCTCGAAGCCGGAGCCGACATCGCCATCGTCTGCCACAACTTCGCCAAGCTCCGCGACGTTCTCCCACAACTCGACGGCATCGATAACTGGGACACCCAGAACCGGATCGAGAAAATTTCCAAGCGACTCAAACACCCGCCCAAGCTCACTCAAGAAAAGTGGGACGCCGTGAACGAAAAGCTCACCGACCTTACCCGGGAAGTCATCGGCCAGGACCGCTTCGACCCCGAACGCCCCACGCAAAGCCCGGTTGAGGATTACTAAGATCTAACGCCGTCTTTTCTTCCCACTCTTATTCGCGGGTGGCGATTTCTTCTTACCTCCGAACTTCTCCTTCTTAAATTTCCCAGCTGATTTCTTTGCGGCGGTTTTTCGGGTATTCTTTTTTTTGCCAGCGGTTTTTTTACTGGTGAACTTTCGAGCCCCTTTCTTCTTCGGGCTCTTCCCACCGATCGCTTGGGTGATCTTGAAGTTGACCCGCTTGTTGATCTGATCGACCTCTTCGACAACAATCTTGATCCGCTGGCCCGCCTGGAGCACCTCTCCTCGACGGCTGGCAAAGCGGTCCGAATTGGGTTCGAAGAACCAATGCCCTGCCGGAAAGCCTTCGCGCTTCACGAGACCACGCTGAAGAATATCGGTGCACTCCATAAAGAGACCCATGGCACGAACTTCGGTAATGATCCCGTCGAATTCCGGAGGCGCTTCCTCCCTGGAGGACAACTCAAGCCACTCAAGCATTTTCATTCGGCGGCTTTCGCCTTCGGCATCAGAACTGGTTCGCTCGGTATTTGAAATGTGTTCGGCAATTTCGATACAGCGTTTCTCGTTGGGCGTCCAATCGATCTTGGCCGGGCGATTCTGCAAGAGAGGTTGCAAGGCACGATGCATTACGAGGTCGGCGTAACGACGGATCGGACTGGTGAAGTGAGCGTAGTCAGATTTGGCCAACCCGTAGTGACCGTCGGGCGTCGAGAGATAACAGGCACGTTTGAGGCTCTTGAGAAGACCGACCTTAATCGCGGGTTCTTCGAGCGAGCCTTTGGCATCATTGATCAGTTTCTGAATGTGCTTTCGATTGGTGAGATTTCCCGTCTTGTAGCCATGCGACCGCGCCATCTCAGCAAACTCGTTGAGCTTATCGGGATCAGGATCTTCATGCACTCGATAGATCGTAGCCTTACCAGAATTTTTGACTTTGCGAGCGACCGCTTCATTAGCGGCCAACATGAATTCCTCGATAAGCTGATGACTCTCGTTGTATTCCTCCCGCTTGTATCCGGTGGGAACGCCTTGCTCATTGAGAACGATCCTGACCTCAGGCATATCGAGATCGAGACCGCCGTTATCGAAGCGCCGTTTGCGAAGGACACTTGCCAATTCCCAGGCCTCGCGAATGAGATCGCCCAAATCGCCTCCGGTTCCGGGACGCTCGAGGATTTCCTGCGCTTCTTCGTAGGCATATTTTCGCGGAGTGCGAATCACAGCATCATGAAAACTCGACGAGACCATGCGGCCATTCTTATCGAAATTCATGAGCGCGCATTTCGTGAGACGATCCTCCTGCGGCACGAGCGAGCAAAGCCCATTGGAAAGTTCTTCCGGAAGCATCGGGATGACTCGATCGACGAGGTAGGTGGAATTCCCCCGCGCCTGTGCTTCAACATCGAGAATACTACCGGGCTTCACGTAATGGGAAACGTCAGCAATATGGACCGCCAACTGCCATCCTTTGTCGGTCTTACCAACCCAGACGGCGTCATCAAAATCCTTCGCAGTCACAGGATCAATCGTGATGACCGGACGCTCGCGCCAATCGTCACGTCGATCGATTTCGCTCTGCGGAACGCTGTCAGGAATCTTCTGCGCGGCCTTCACCACGTCGGGCGGAAAGCTTAGATTAATACCATGTTGTTGAATGATCTCGACGACATCGACTCCCGGATCCCCGGGCCAACCGAGAATAGCAACAACCTTCCCTTTAGGTAAATCATTGGCGTGTTTCCATTCCGTAATTTCAACAGCAACAATCTGACCCGACTTGGCATCGGGCGGACTTTGCACGCTGATGCTAGACGGAAGTCGTTCATCCTTGGTCTTCACCGAGGACAATTTCCCTTTCTTGATCAGAGTCCCTGTCACGCGACCGGAACGACGTTCGACAACTTCAATGACCCTCGCTCTGAATTCATCCAACTCTCTCTGCTTTCCCTCGTTGGGAACCAGCTTGGCCATGACAATGTCGCCATCGAGGGAGGTGTCCAATCCCCGAGACGAGACATAGTAACGATCGGGATCCTTGAGATCGATCCCGCTGGCAATGTTCCCTTCATCGGTCTGGCTAACCATGAACCAACCATGCCCCGAGGGAGTGAGCCTGATTTTCCCAATGAGCCCTTCGCGAGTCTTTTCCTGCGTGCTCAGACTGTATCGGCTTTTCTTTCCAATCAAAATCTCACCGGCGTCCTGCATCCCTTTAATTACCCCACGAAGCTCGCTGCGCAAATTCCCGGGAACCTCCAGGGCACGCGCGATTTCGCTCTTATTCAACGGTCGCCCTCCCTCCTGTCCCAAAAGCTCTCTAATCCTCTTCTTCAATTCCGCCTTAATGGCCATGGCAGAGCCTCTCATGTTTTCCGCCAGTCACAACCATCGAACATAAATCACTGGAATTAATCCCAACTCAGTCAAGTATGTAGTTATAATGTAAACCTTACCCTGAAACTTGTGACTACAACAATCCCAAACGGACCAGATCTACCAGCTCGGCAAGGACGGTGAGGCCGGCTTGAAGAAAAATCACGACAACGTCTACATCTACTGATAAACCGAGCCAAAAAAGCGCTGGATTATCTGCCCAGCCGGCTTAATCTGTATGGACATTGTATATCCATAAGATCCTATGGTTGCATTGACTACCGGAAACCGCTTAGTCTGCATTTCTATTGCAAAACCACACAAGAAATAATCCATGACACACACCAAACCGACTCTTTCCAGCCGCTGCGGCTTCACCCTTGTTGAGCTTCTCGTCGTGATTGCTATCATCGCCGTTCTTGCTTCCCTGGGATTCGCCGGCTTCAACATGGCGATTCAGAAGGCCAAAAAGACCTCCGCGAAAGCCGCCATCAGCAGCTTGGTCCAAGCTTGCAACGACTATTACGAAGATGAATCCCAACTTCCCCTCAATGAAGGAGCGACCGCTGACCAAGAACGTAGCTCCGATAACGAATTGATGTCGATTCTGGTCGGACTTGAATCTGCCCGGCAAGAAAACCCGACCGGAACCTCTTACTTCAAATATAAGAAAGCCTCCGGAAAGGGACAGAACATGTACGACGGGCTTGATCGCACCAGAAGTCGTGCACAGCTCTATGGTCCCTGGAAGAACAGACAAGAAAACGACCGCTTCTACCGTCTCAAAATGGACTACGACTTCGATGAGGAAATCGACGAGCCGTCAAACATCGGCAATGAAACCCAGTTCGGTCAGCGTGTTCTTGTCTACCATCTGGGCAAAGATGGCGAGGCCGGTCCCGGAAAAAACCAGGACAACGTTTACAGCTACAAGGAACGCTAATCGCTCTTCGAGTTAAACTTTCAAAAGCCGGTTTCTCTTCATGGAGGCCGGCTTTTTTACATGCAGGGAACTAGAATTCCGTCCCGCATTCCGTGGATCTTTTTCTTGTCGGCAGGCACGATGGTCGCAAGACAACCACCCAACTTGGTTTCCCCTTGCCCATCAACGAAATAATAAGGACACAGGCGGGCCCTCCCAACCATGATCCGTTTCTCTCCGTTTTCCGAATCAAAGTATGGATGTTCTACCAACTTTGTTTCCTCGAATTCCTGCACCACCCAAGGTTGGGTTGAGAATTCCTCCTGGGCATGAGCGATTGCTGACTGCCATTCCAACGATGCCACATCGTGTCCGATGATCACACCACGGGATCCCCAGGCCAGTTCGCTAAAGCCACTGACCTTGAGCACGAGACGACGGTCTTTCTGGCTGAACTCCCCTACTTCATCCCACGACGCCACCTCAAGCCTCGGCAAGGCCGCGTGAGGAGGAATTTCCGAAGGATCGACGACCCAACCGAATGGGAGTAATTCCTGAAGGCGTTGGAGATGGCTTCCTCTCAGCTCCTTACTCCATACTTTTCGTAAAGCCGGCGTCCAGAAAAGAGCCAGCCAGAGCTTTTCTTCAAAGTGAGGCTTGAAAGGAGGGGTCACCCTTCCGCGCTCTGCGAGATCTTTCGCCCCGGGAATGGCAGGTAAATCAAACAATTCGAAAAAGCGATACACTTCCCGATCTCCCCCCGCCCACTTTTCGGCCTGACTCACCGAGAAACTTCCACCCAAAGCCTCAACCAACCATTCCATTTCCGGAAGATAGTCACCCGATTCCTCGGAGACCAGAATCTCCCCGCCCCCGGGAAACAATGAAGCAAACCCCTCCAGCATCCCCTTTTCCCCGCCGAAAATCTCAAATCCTGCCCGAGCATAGATTTTGCTCAACCAAGCCAGCGTCCCCATTCCACCGGGAACGCCATCGAGTTCGGACGCCGTGAATCCATCCTCTGTCAGCAAAAGATCCGGGCGAATGACCCGCGGGGTCACTCCGGCCTGTTCCGGATTCCGCTGATGAGCTACCAGCCAGTCCGGCTTTCCGGCATCGAGAAGCTCCGAAATCCACTTGGGCAATAAACCCCTCGCACTTTGGCGATAAATCTCGTCTCCCGCTTGTTGAAAGCGGTGGAGCGGATGTCCCAGGCCATTGAGTATCTTGCGCTGCCTTTTTGAGAGCTCAAACGGCCTCGGCGACCACAACCATTGTCGGTCGGCAAAGAATCCCTTATCGGGAGCAGCTTCCTTCAGCGCATCCAGTGTTAAGTCCGCCACGTTGGCGCAAATCTAGCAATGACACCCCAGACATCAACCCTTGGCTTGAAAGTTTCACCTCGAGAAATCGTAAATCGATGATCTTTGCCATTGTCCTCAGCCAGATCCACAGTATTCACAACCCCGTCACATGTTTTTCCTCAAGAAGATGTTCCAGCTCCGGGACCAAGTGAACCCAGATGCCGAAAAGCCCTTCCTCGAACATCTCGAGGACCTGCGAATCATGATCACGCGGATTACGCTGACCCTCCTGTTCACGACCATCGCCTGCTTCCTTTATAAGGACACCCTGATGAATGTCATCCGGAAGCCCATTGATGAAGTCTGGGTGACCAAACAGGAGTCACTCCTCCCGGAGGAGCTTGATCTTAATTTGGAGAAGTGGGAGAAAGCCCTTGCCTACGCCTCCGTGTCCCCACAGTTGGGTGCTTACGACAACAAGATTCAAGAAGATTGGTGGTCGACCATCGATGACTCCAAACAGCGCACCTTGACCGAAGCCACAGTGCTCTATCGGGCAGCCAAAGAACTTCCTGAAAAAGAGCGCAAAGGTTTCCTCGAATCCCTGCCCGACAACAAAGCTGATGCCCGCGCCTCGGCACTCCTTCTTCTCGAGACCAATCCCTCCGCCAGCCTCAATGAGAAAGGGAACCTGCGTCTGATGAGTTCCTTCAAGCCAACGGAAACATTCATGCTCACGATGAAGCTGGCCTTCTTTGCCGGCATCGTTATCGCTTTCCCCTTCATTCTCTACTTCATCCTTCAATTTGTCCTGCCCGGGCTGAAAGCTGAGGAGCGCAAAGCTCTCTGGCCGGCCCTTGCTATCGGCTTCGGACTCTTTCTTTGCGGCGTTCTCTTTGCCTACTTCTACGTCCTCCCGAATGTCCTCACCTTCTTTTACGACTGGGGAAAAGAAATCGGAGTCTCCAATGATTGGCGTATCGGTTACTACATTTCCTTTGCCACCACCTTTGTGCTGATCTTCGGACTGGCCTTTGAACTCCCCGTTGTCGTGATGACCATGGTCAAACTTGGGATTCTGAGTCACAGCACGATGCGAGAGACCCGCTCTTACGCCATTCTCGCCATCTTTGTCATTGCGGCTCTCATCACCCCGACTCCCGACATAATGACTCTCTCATTGTTGGCGGTGCCAATGTGTGTTCTCTACGAGATCTGTATTTGGCTGTCCTACTTCCACGAAAAGAAAGTTCGTCGCGAAGAAGAAGAGGAAGAGAAGGAACGCATGGAGCGACTCCTTTCCAAACCAAGCGAAGCCTCACTGACCGAAGAGAACGAAGGAGGAGATCACAGCGGTCACGAAGATTACGATCATCCTGATCACGATGACTACCATCATCATGAAGATCACGATTCAGAGGACGACTACGACCATCACGACGATGAGGATCACCTCAACTACCCCGGAGAGCGCCAGAATCCGGATGAGGACCCTAATCATGATCCCCACCTTCCTGACGAGGATATTCCGGATGAGGAAAAAGATCGGGACTGATGCTGGCCATCCTCTTCAAACCCTCATAGAAAACTGTCATGCAATCAATGACTGGCTTCGGCCGAGCGGAATACGCCACGGGAAATCTTATTGCCAGGATTGAGATCGCATCTGTCAACCGGAAGCAGGCCGACATCGTTTTCAATCTGCCCCGGGAATTAGGCGAGTTAGAAGCAGAAATGCGGAAGTTACTCCTCTCCGAAATATCACGGGGCCGGGTCAATGTATCAATCCGTCTGGAACAGGTCGCCTCCTCCCAAGGACAAATCTCGCTTGATCTCCCCCGGGCACAGGCCCTGGAAAATGTTTTCTCGGAGTTGTCCCAGGCCCTGGGTCGCGACATTCAAGCCGCCGCAGGAGATTTCCTTCGCGCCCCCGGAATCATAAATTCCGATGACCAGGGACTCGACCCCAAGGATGCCAAAGAGGCCATTCTTCCGGCTCTCAAGAACGCTCTGAAAAAATTAACGGAAATGCGCCGCCTCGAAGGAGCTGATTTGAAATGTGATCTCCTTGACCGTCTCGATGTCATCGCCTCTCACGCCAAAATCATCGGCGAAGCCACCGGCAATGTCGTTTCCCGTCAACGGGAACTTCTACATCAACGCCTGAGTGAGGCGGGACTTGAATTGGATCTCAACGATGAACGATTGCTCAAAGAAATCGCAGTCTTTGCCGAGCGCTGTGACATTTCCGAAGAGACCACCCGCCTCGGCTCTCATCTGGGGCGCTTCCGGGAATATCTGGATAGCTCGGATGCTGTGGGACGCCCTCTCGATTTCCTTTGCCAAGAGATCAACCGCGAATTGAACACAATTGGGTCCAAGGCCAATGACGCGGGCATCGCCCAAAATGTTGTTCTCGCAAAAACGGAGCTCGAAAAGGTCCGTGAACAGGTGCAGAATGTCGAGTAAGCGTGAACCTTTTCTTTTCCCCTCTCGCCCTGACAAGAGCGGGATGGCTTTATTCGCAAGGTGAAGTCCTACCTCTGGACATCGAGTTCGGGAGCATTCAATTCCCTTAAAAAATCCCGCCCTGCGATCCCCGACAACATCTCGAGCTCGCTCTTCAAACTTACTCTTGCCGAAGAAGCCACCGCCTCCTCGCGTCCACAAGGAGTCATGCTCGCAAATTGCTTCCGATCCTGAGAGGAACTCAAAATCGTGAGAAGCGGGCGATCATTTCTCTGCGTGAGTAAAACAGGGTGCATCCAACAAGAAGTCGGTTTATAAAACCAAGGGTGCTTTCCTTCCCTCATCGCCCTGAGCTGCCAGAAGCACCGATGCTCTGAATCCAAAAAAACGCAGCGGGTATTTGGGAAATAATTAGGGAAATCTTCGGCCAACTCATCCTCAGCCGCCGGCACCGTTTTGGTCTTCCACGAGCCATCCGGCAACCGCATCAAGCCATCCGCACTAGTTAACGAGGATAACACGTCGGCTTCTTCCGCGCCCAAAATGACGCCATCATGGCAACAGGTCGCACGACATTTCGCCAACTCACAAAGCGGTAATTTTTGTTCGAATGCGGCGTGATCAAGGGCAGCCTCCCGTAGCTGTCGCGCCAACTGATTGGCGGTCTCACTGAACGCCGTGGAATGTTCCGACATCTTAAATTAACGGAAATGCAACTTCCTTACTTGCCCCGGACTCTCAAAAATCAACCTGCCAGCGACAGACGACTCAACTGGCGCCTGATTTGGCGGAACCGCCTGAACCAAGAGCTGGC
>MDTC01119087.1_pt1 | contig 10211 bp, 11 predicted proteins | sample 811181 | NCBI WGS metagenome assembly MDTC01 (sample SAMN05326644, study PRJNA326480) | marine metagenome | isolation source: seawater | place: Pacific Ocean: North | collected 2011
GATGCCTCTTTATTATGATAATACTACTTTTTATTCTAATGATAGAGAATTTCTTATTAGACTAGCGCTAAATAATGTTAAAAATTTCGTTATCGAAGAAACATTATATAAAATGACACACCATAAGAACTCCTATAGCGGAAGTAGATCTGGCTTAGTTAAAATCAGAGAAGAACATATTGGTATTGCAGATTCTTATCTTGAGAAAAGTAATCTCTCATATTATAAACAAAAAAAACTTATTGACTTTAAATCGCATAATCTTTCATTACTTTTAGTTTGGTATCTTTATAAGAGAAATTTAAAAAAATTTATAGATGTTTTTAATATGGGTTATGATGTAAAAGGATATTATTGGCTTATTGATATTATAAAATGCCCCATATCCGAATTGTTATATAGAGCTTCTGTGAAAAAATGGGTATAAAACTAATATAATTAATTAAATTCTTGTATTATACTATTAAAAAAATTACAAAAAATTCATATGATTGTATCAAGATCACCCTATAGGATTTCTTTTTTTGGAGGAGGAACTGATTACGAAGATTGGTTTTCTTTTAATGGTGGTGCATTTTTATCTATGGCTATCAATTATTATACTTATATAACTTTTAGGATAAAGCCAGAATTTCAAGATAAACAATTCCGCATTCTTTGGAGATTAGCCGAAGAGGTAGATTGTATTAAAGATATAAAGCATCCAATAGTAAGAGAAACTTTGAAATTATTTGAATATGATAAAGGCTTAGATATTTCTTATATTGGAGATTTACCAGGTGGGAGCGGTATGGGCTCAAGTTCTGCTTTTACAGCAGCATTGGTAAAAGCAATATATGAGGATACACAAAAAGAGATAAATCCATATGAACTTGCAAAAATATCATATAATATAGAAAAAAATAAGTTAAATGAGACAGTTGGTATTCAAGATCAAATAGCGACATCTTTCGGTGGTTTTAATAGCGTAAAGATAAACAAAGATGGAAGTTATCAAATATCACCTTTAAATTTATCAACATATGATTTAGAAAATTTTCTTAAAAGACTTGTTTTGGTTTATACAGGACAAACAAGAAGAGCAACAGATATCGCTGAATCAAAAGTTAAAAATATAGCCAAGAAAGAGAATGAATTCAAAACTTTGCAAGATATGGTTTCTGTTTCAAAAAAATATTTATTAAACGGCGATATACAAGAATTTGGTTTATTAATGCATGAGGCTTGGAAAGTAAAACGAGACTTGTCATCTACCATCACAAATAAAGAAATAGACGAGTTATACCAATATGGTGTAAAGAATGGAGCAGTTGGTGGAAAAATTCTTGGAGCAGGTGGTGGAGGTTTTTTACTGTTCATTTGTAAAGAAGGTGAAAAAGATAATTTAGTCAAAAAATTAAATTCAAAAGATAGGCCTGTAGTTCCATTTAAACTTTCAAAAACAGGAACAAAAATTATTTATAATGAGGAGCCAATTTAGAATGAGTTTTTTTAAAGATAAAAATATTCTTGTAACTGGAGGAACTGGCCTTATAGGAATGCCCCTTGTGAGTAAGCTTGTTGCACTTGGAGCAAATCTGACTGTTGTTTCTCTAGATAAAAATCCAAATTTAGATGATTCAGTAAAATTTGTAAATTTAGATTTAAGAAATTTTGATAATTGTTTAAAGGTTTGTAAAGATAAAGAAATTGTTTTTAATTTGATAGGAGTTAAGGGATCACCAAAAATGACTCTTGAAAATCCTGCAAGTTTTTTTATTCCTACAATAACTTTTTCAATTAATATGATGGAAGCAGCAAGATTATCAGGGGTAGAAAGATATTTATTTACAAGTAGTATAGGCGTTTATCATCCCGCTGAAATTTTTAATGAAGACGATGTTTGGTCGACTTTTCCTTCAGAAAATGACAGGTTTGCTGGATGGGCAAAACGAATGGGAGAACTTCAGGCCCAAGCATATGAAATACAGTATAAATGGGATAAAATATCTATAGTTAGGCCTGCAAATGTTTACGGCCCATACGATAATTTTGATCCCGAGAATGCTATGGTGATTCCTAGCTTGATCAACAGAGCAACGTCCGGAGAAAGGCCATTAACTGTTTGGGGAGATGGTAGTCCAATTAGAGATTTTATATATTCAGAAGATGTAGCGGATGGAATGATAGAAGTTGTTAAGCGGGGTTACAATAAACCTATAAATCTTGGAAGTGGGTCTGGTGTAACAATAAAAGAAATTGCAACAACTATAGCAAGTAAAATGCATGATAAATGTGAGATTATTTGGGATACTTCAAAACCGGCAGGCGATATAAAGAGAATTATGAACACTAGTAGGGCTGAATCAATAGGAATTAAACCCAAAACATCACTGGATATAGGTATAGATACGACAATTAAATGGTATAATAAACATAATGCTAAAAATTTAGATAGGTATAATGCATTTAAGGATAGATTGTATACTTAATTGATTGAAATTACTTATAAACTATGAAATTATTTAATAGTCAAATATAATACGTTTAAATAAAAGAAAGGGGATAGGATGTCAAAAAAAGCTTTAATTCTAACTTGGGAAAGTTATCAGGACCACGAGGTTGTTTATCCATTTTACAGAGTCCAGGAAGAAGGATTTGAAGTTGATATTATGGCAAACAAATTAGGAAGAATATTTGGCATACTAGGAACTTATAATGAATGTACACTATCAGTATATGATTTAGATGACCAAAATCTTTTTGATAAGCATATGAATGATTATGATTTATTAATTATTCCCGGAGGAGTTAAAGCGTTAGAATATCTAAGACAACACAAGAGTGCATTAAAATTTATTAAAGAATGGGACGAAAAAAATAAAACAATCGCTTGTATTTGTCATGGAGCACAATTATTAATATCTTCAAAAATTACTTCAGGAAGAGATGTGTCAGGTTATTATAGTATAATGGACGATATTTCTAATTCTGGGGCAAACTACGTTGATGGACCTGCAGTAATTTCAGACAATCTTGTTAGTTGCCCTCATTATAAATGGATGGGCCAATGGATGAAAGCTGTATTCGAAGTTTATAATAAAAAATAAGTAATGGTTTCTGTAGAGAAAAAATATAAAAATGTTGTTGTAAATAAACCTTGGGGTTATGAATACCTCGCATATGAAAATGAACATGTAGGTTTATGGTTTTTGCATATTGAAAAAGATCATCAAACATCATTTCATTGCCATCCAAAAAAAGATACTGGTCTAATTGTTTTAGATGGGTCCGTTGATGTTTCTTTTTTTAATGACATAAATCGATTGATCTCTGGTAGAAAAATAATGATTAGAAAAGGTCTTTTTCATTCAACTAAGGCATTATCTGATGGCGGAGCAAATATTTTTGAGATAGAAACTCCTAAAATAAAACATGATTTGGTAAGATTAGAAGATAAATATGGCAGAGAAGCCAAGCCTTACGAAGGCAAGTCTTCGGAAAAAGAAAAAGATAAAGAATGCATTTTTTTTAAAGATCCCAAAGAAAATCAAAAAGATACATATATTTTTTCTAATTGTAAAATATTAGTAGAAAGTATTCAAAGCAAAGAGAAATTTTTAAAAATTCATGATTATGAAAACATAATATTCCTTAATGGTGGAATTATTACCGATCAAGATAATATATTTGTTGCAAGTCCGGGAGATGTAATCGCCGCTCACATTGTAAAAAGATTGCTTAAAACATTTAATAATATTCATCCTAAAACGACTATTATGATAATTAAATCGTTAGAGGGTGCAGTATAATTAAAAATGAATTCTACAAGCTCAGATCATGTGCCACCAGGCTTTGAAAACGAATTAAATAATATTGCAATTGATTTTGATGGCGTGATACACAATTTTGAAAAAGGTTGGTATGACGGAACTTGTTATGGTGAACCGTTACCTGGTTCTTTAGAAGCATTAAAAACTCTATCTCAAAAATACAATATAATAATATTTACCGCAAAAGCCAAAAGTAATAGGCCATTAGTTAATGGAAAAACTGGTACTGAATTAGTAAAGGAGTGGTTAGAAAAATATAATGTTTTACAATATGTTAAGGAAATAACAAGTGAAAAACCAAGAGCTAAAATATATATTGATGATAATGGTTATAGGTTTTGTTCTTGGGATAACACCTTAAACGACTTAGAGGATATTCTTTGAAGAATATAAGATTAGAAATTTTCAAAAAAGCATCTTTATGCAGAAACTTTGAAAATGAATTATATAAAAAAGTACAGGATAAAATTATAAAATTTCCAGTTTATCTTTCAGCTGGGCAAGAATTTATAGCATCCTCAATTGCAGTAAAAATGCAAGAATTAAATATATCTCCGGATATCTTTATTCAACATAGAGGCCACTCAACTTATTTAGCATTTGGAGGTGATATTTATTCACTGATAGATGAGATGTTAGGAAGAAAGTCTGGCTGTGCAAATGGCATGGGTGGCTCCGCATCAATACAATGTAAGGAAAAAAATATTTATGGACACGATGGTTTAATGGGTAATCAAGTACCAATTGGTGTGGGAGCTTGCTTTGCAAGCAAGATTCCAACTATAATTTTTATTGGTGATTCTGCAGCTGAAGAAGATTATTCATTGAGCTCTATAGGATGGGCTTCAACAAAAAAACTTCCAATACTTTTTATAGTCGAGGATAATAATCTATCTATTTTAACTGAAAAAAAAGTTCGAAGAAATTGGGAGATGCATGATGTTGCTAAGGGTATGAAAGTTATAAGTTATGATATCAAAGACGATCCAATAGAAATATATGATCATTTGAAAAATTCATTTAACGAACCTATTTTATTAAATATAAATACAGTAAGAAAATTTTGGCATGCTGGAGCGGGAACGGATGGAGAAAATTTTGACAGGTATAAGGAAGAAATGAATTTTTTTGGTGAAGAAGGTAGAGAAATCGATGAACATAATAATCAATTGGTATTAAATGCATGGAAAAAACAGTTAGAGAAACAATAAAGGACATTACTAGAATACATCTTTTAGATAATAAGAGTATGTGCTTCGGGCAATGTCTCACAGCAGTAGGTTGGGTAGGTGGCACATTACCAGAACTATATGAAGATGATGGCATGGTAGAAGTTGCAACTTCTGATGTAGCAAATGGAGGTTTTGTTGTTGGGGCAGGATTAAAAGGAATCAGACCCATTTATGTTGTACGATACCAAGGTTTTCAATGGTATAACGCACCTATAATTGTTAACTATGCCTGTAAAAGTAAAGAGATTTGGAATATACCATGTCCAATATTCATACGAAGTATAGCTATGGAGGGAGCTATTGGCCCTGTAGCTGGCTCTTCTCATCATTCTTTATTTCAAAGAATGCCAGGCAGTAAGATTATTGCACCAATGACACCAAAAGAGTATCAATATTCATATGATAAATTTATGAAGGATGATGATGTATATTATATATCAGAGCATAGGAAAAGTTATGATAATGCATTAGAGCTTGAAGATATAATTTTTGAGAACGCTGACTTTACTTTGTTTCCTATATCAATAACAAGATTTGATGCAGAAAAGGCAAGATTAAAATTAGAAGAAGAAGGTTATAAAATTAATATTATTCATCAGTTATGGATAAAGCCATTTGTGTTTAAAGAGGAATGGAAAAAAGCTTTAACAGGAAGTAAGTTCGGAGGTATGGTACTCGATGATGATTATGAGGAAGGTACCGCTTCAAGTATTGCTCATAATATGATGATTGATGTTTGCAAAAAAGTTTATACATTTGGATTAGAGCATAGAACTGCTGGTTTTCATCCAGACGTCGACAATTTGCCTCCGTCTCCAGAAGCAATTGTCGAAAAAGTTAAATTTATAATTAACCAAAATACATAATTAAATATGTTTAAAGATAAAAATGTATTAGTAACTGGTGGTAGTGGTATGATTGGCAGACAGCTTGTATCTATTCTTTTAGAAAATGGTGCAAAGGTGCATGTCGCTGACTTAAATCAACCAATCAACATGTCAGAAAAAATTATTTTTCATAATATCGATTTAAAAGATTTTAATAATTGCAAAGAAGTTTGCAAGGATATGGATTATGTTTTTAATTTAGTTGGTATTAAATGTTCACCAAAAGTTTGTTTAGAACAGCCAGCAGATATAATGGGTCCTATGCTTCAATTTAACACAAATATGCTTGAGGCTGCAATGTTATCTAAAGTAAAATGGTATCTATACACAAGTACTGTTGGAGTTTATGAGCCAGCTGAAGTTCTACATGAAGATGATGTATGGAATTCCCAACCTTCTAAAAATGACTGGTATGGTGGTTGGGCAAAAAGAATGGGGGAGCTTCAATGCCAAGCTTACGAAAAACAGCTCGGAGAAGGAAAATGTTCAATTGTAAGACCTGCCAATGTTTATGGCCCGTATGATAATTTTAATCCTGAAAATGCGATGGTTATTCCCTCGTTAATAAGGAAAGCACATGATAGTGATATATTAGAGGTTTGGGGCGATGGTTCTGCAATAAGAGATTTTATACATTGTAGAGACGTTGCATTAGGAATGATACATTTAGTTAAAAATAAAGTTACAGAGCCTGTAAATTTAGGAAGCGGGTCAGGAATATCTATAAAAGAAATTGCTGATATCGTTGCTACAAGGTTCTCAAAGAAAATAAAATGGCTTGATGATAAACCTACTGGTGACGCGAAAAGAGTTTTTGACACAAAAAGAGCTAAAAAATATGGGTTTAAAATAACTGTTTCTCTAGAATCAGGAATTAACGAAACAATAAATTGGTTTCTCGAGAATAAAGATGTAATTGATCAGAGATATAATGTCTTTAAGTAAAGTATTAATTACTGGATCTAGTGGCGGTCTTGGAATGCATTTAGCAAAACTTTTTGCTAATAAGGGACATGAAATAATATTACATGGTAGAGATAAAGAAAAACTAGAGTCCTTAAAAAAAGATATTATTAAAAGTGGCAATAAAGCAGAATATATAGTTGCAGATTTAAATAATGAAAAAGATTTAGCTAATTTATGTGACTATTCTTTAAGTGAGAATGTAAAAATTCTTATTAACAATGCAGGCATTATATGTCCAAATTTATCATTCTCTAAAATAACTGATGACATAATAGATTCTATGATAGTTGTAAATTTGATTGCGCCAATTAAAATTATAAACAAATTATCATATAACTTAAAATATGTAATTAATATAAATTCAATGGTAGGAATTGAGGCAAAAAAAAATAGAACATTATATGCAGCTAGCAAATGGGGTTTACGAGGATTTTCAAATAGTTTAAAAATGGAGAATAATCCTTATAATATATTAGATGTTTATCCTACAAATATTAAAACTTGGCCAGAAAGAGAAAATGCAATGGATGTCAACATGGTTGTAAATAAAATATATGACTCAATGATATCAAATGAAGAAGAATTAATTTTAGACGGCAGAATAAATGATTACTAAAGAACAAAATATATTTTATAGGGAAAACGGCTATTTAATAGTCGAAAATGTTTTGCCAGAAAATGAATGTGATAATTACCTCTCGCAAATTAAAAAACATGCGAATAGTGATTTTGCTGCAATAATGAATCCTGACAGATTTGATTTTTTAGTAGCTCAAAGCTTAGAAAATATTGTTACTGGATTAAGTTTATCAGATAGAGTTGAACATGTAGAGGAATGCAGAAAAACAGCTCAAGCAACTTTTGAAATTATGGCTAATAAAACTGCTGTAAGTATTCTAGAGGAACTACAAAACACTAAAATTGTTGGCTTGATGTCACAAATGCTTTTTAAGGAAGCAAATACACGATACGCAAGCCAAGCATGGAATCCTCATCAGGATAACATTTATCCACAAAATAATTCTATTTTAAAAAATGGATTTACCACGCAATACTTAACAACAAATTTTTTTCTCAATGATGCTAATAAAGATAATGGATCGCTTTATATATATCCTGGATCTCATAAAAAAGGCTTATTTAATGCTGAAGTACGCACATCTTATAGAGAAAACAAAGATTCAAATCCTGGAAATAAAATACCAGAGAAATATTTAAAACAATTTGAAAAAGTTGATTGCAGTTTCAATAAAGGTGATTTATTAGTTTTAAACGGTAATTGTATTCACGGCTCTTATGCAAATAATTCAAATATATCAAGACCTTTGCTTTCTGTATCTTATATAAGTGACAGTGAATCTTTTATACCTGGGAAAAATGCTAAAAGAAAAGTGATAAGTCTTGAAAAAAATAGAAATGAATAAAGAAAATATGTTACTATCCATACTTGTTCCTTCAAAAAATAAAAATAATTTGAATGAGTTTTTGAACTCATTTGAAAATAATTCGTCAAATCCAAAAAATTTTGAAGTCATAATTAATGTTAATTATAACGATAAAATTATGATCGATTTTGTCAAAGATCAAATAAAGAAAAGAAGTTTTATAATCAAATATATTGAGTCTCCACCTGGTTATTTTAACGGGCATGTTCATAATAATATGGCACAACGGTTAACAAATAAAAAATCATATTTTATTTCTTGTTTAACAGATCGAATGCTAATCAAAACAAAAAATTGGGATAAAATTCTTGAAAAATATGTAAATTTTTATAAAGATGATATTTTTAGGATAACATGCTCCGCAAATAATAATAGAAATTATATTGATTATTGGGAATCTTGTTTTGCCCCATGTAATATAGTTTTTACAACGAGAAAGTGGATTGAAATTTGTGGAAACAAATGGAGTCCCGTCTTTTCAGCTGATGCTTTTCAACAATCAATATCTTACTATATGATGATATATGATAATTTTTCTAGCTTTCATTTTAAAAGAGATATTAGTTTGTATGATTTAGATTTTGATGGTCAATATCCTGAAGCAAAAAGTGAAATTGATGAATACGAAAGATTTCATGGTCAGCTAAAAGCATGGGATATTTTAGTTTCTCCAATTACTCAAAAAAATGCAAAAAAAAATGCTATGTTATTAATTTTAAATATATTACAGAGAAAACATAATGGCATATCGTGTATTTCTAATAGTTCAAATTATACACTATATAAGGATAATAAAATTTTTTTAAAATTAAATTTTAATGTAAATAATTTTAAATATTATATAACTAATTTTTATAGAAAATTTTATTATTTAAATTATTGTGGTTCGGGGTTTAATTTAAATTCTTATACAAGAATTTTTAATATAGCATGGTTTTTAGATCATAGATTTAAGTTTTTCAGAGGAATTAAAGATTTTACAAACAGGTATTTAAAAAATAAAAAATATTAAAATATTTTATAACTAAATAATGATTAAAAAAGAGAATATACTCAGTCATATAACAGATAATCCTTATAATGAACTTAAAGAATTTTCAGGGAAATTTATTAGTATTGCTTTATGTATTAAATATCCTGATAGACTCTATTCATATTTAGAACACCTAGTATTAACTTGCTATGACATAAAAAATTTTGAAGTAAATATTGCAATACCTAATAACGAGGACGAAATTTCAAAAATTACTGATGTTGTTAATATATTTAGAAAAAAATATGAACTTTTGATAAATATAAAACCTTCGCCTTATGATTATTTAACAGCTATGACAAGTGTTAACATTTTACTAAATGAAACATCTGATAAATCAACATATTTTTTTACAGTGCATTCTGATAGATATAGATATGCTAATAAAAATTGGGATTTAATAATAAAACAATATATAGGTTCTCTGCCTGATGATATGTTTTTTTTAAGGGGCGCAAATTTCTCAAAATATTTAAAATCTAGAAAATCAGCACATGATGCTTTTTATTATCCAGAGCAAATAGCTATATACACAAGAAAGTATATAGAAAATATAGGAGGCTTTTTAGAAAGCCATACTGGACACGATGCGGTTGAAATTAAACAATATTTTATTGATAAAAATAAACAAGATATTTTTAAAAGAGATATATTAATGCCTGATATAATGTATTCAGATAAGAATAATATTGTATCTAAGGAGACTGGAAAGAAAAATTTTTATGAGAGATACTATATTAATGGTTTATACTATAAATTTTCGTTTACGAAAAAAAATCTTGAAAAAATAAAAAAAAAATCTTCATATGTTTTAATAGAACATGTTATATGGAAAC
>MDTC01001695.1_pt1 | contig 10210 bp, 9 predicted proteins | sample 811181 | NCBI WGS metagenome assembly MDTC01 (sample SAMN05326644, study PRJNA326480) | marine metagenome | isolation source: seawater | place: Pacific Ocean: North | collected 2011
ACGATCACGAAGGCCATGACGATCATGACGATCACGAAGGCCATGACGATCATGACGATCACGAAGGCCATGACGATCACGATCATGGAGGTATAGACCCACATTTCTTTACTGATCCAGCACGTATGATGCAGATGGCAGAAGAACTTAGCGAATTTCTCGTTGCTAATTTCCCTAACGCAGATCAAAATTTCGTTTCAATTGCAAATAATTACACAAAACAGCTTCGAGATCTTGACACTGAGGTAGAAGAAGTACTTTCTGCAATACCGGCTGATAGAAGAGTTATGGTGACAAACCACTCTGTATTCGCATATTTCGCTGAACGTTACGAATTTGAAATCCTTGGTGAAATTATTCCAACTACTTCCACGCTTGCTAATGCAAGTGCCCAGCAGTTGGCGGCTCTAGCTGAAGAGTTAAAGTCAAGTCAGGTCAGCGCCATTTTCGCAGATGCTTCATCTTCAAATATCCTTGCTCAGACAATTGCATCTGAAGTTGATGGTGTGGAGGTCGTTAACCTGTTCACAGAGTCATTAGGTGATCCGGACGCTGCAGGGGCAAGTTACATTGAAATGGTAAGATTTAACGCTCAGACCATAGCGAGTGCGTTGCTTGACTAATATCATTTATACATGAATTTCCTCATTGATGCCTTTGAACCAGCGTTCATGCAACGGGCACTTATAGGAGGCCTGATAGCAGTGATTGCCACGTCCCTTGTAGGTACATGGATTGTACTGCGGGGACTTGCATTCCTTGGAGACGCTTTAGCGCATGGTGTAATCCCCGGAGTTGCTTTAGCAGTCCTCTGGGGATTTAGCCCTGCTCTTGGAGCATTTATTTCAGCGCTTGTCATGAGCGCTCTTGTGACATTTGTTTCGGACCGTACACCTGTCCGTGATGACACTGCCATTGGTTTGCTTTTCGTCGGAATGCTTGCGTTAGGAGTCGTGATCATTTCAAAGTCAGGATCGTTTAAGACTGATGTTACCGCGGTGTTGTTTGGTGACTCACTTGGAATTACACCTACCGATATTCGAAACCAAGCGATCTATACAAGTATTGTTATTATCCTGACATTACTTTTGTATCGGCCGTTCTTAGCCCTCACCTTTAATGTAATGAAAGCGCAAACTTTAGGTATGTCTCCTCGACTAAGCCAAGCTGCCTTACTAGCAATCCTATCTCTCAGTATTGTTGCAAGCTTTCAAGCAATCGGAACTCTTCTCGTATTTGGTTTACTTGTCGCTCCACCTGCTACTGCAACATTATTGGTAAAAAAGGTTCCGATGATAATGATTGTTTCAATCATTATTGGTTTTATTGCGGTGATAACAGGCCTGTTAATAAGCTTTCATTATGGAACAGCTGGGGGGGCAACTATGGCCCTTGTCAGCGTCTTAGAATTCTTTTTGGTCATGATAATTCAATCAGGATTCCGGGCATTTCGGAAAGATGACCCAAAAGTAGAGAAAGAAGTATCGCATCCTCCACAACATTGTTAGCTAGCCATTCATGTAGCGGAATTGTGTTTACGAATGCTTGCTAACGGCGTGTTACCTTATGTGGATGAAGCATTCCCTTTCATTACTTATAACTTTGAGTTTAGTGGCTGGCCTTGTTGGGTGTAGCAACTCCAATGATGAGGTAGCTGAGTCTAGAACAGAGCTTGATGAGGAGAGCATCGCAGATAGTTCACTGACCCCTACTGCTGGAAGTTTTCAAATAGATGATGAAGACTCTGTTGACGATCTAATTTTTGAAATAACACTAACTATCGAATCAAACCCAGTATTTGCTCAGTTTTTTCCACAAATAATTTCAGTTTGGGGGATAAATATTGTGGCTACTGAAGCAACACCCGAATCTAAAATCTTGCATGCGGCAAACGTAATGGCGCAATATTTAGATAACGACGCGAATGGAATCCCTGATGATCAACGCGTCATTGACGCTCTCGTTAGAAATAAAGCTGTTGTGATTATGGCTGCAGATGAAAATGAAATCGAGGAAGTTATTGATGAGATAGACCGACAGGACCTTTTCCCAATATTTGAGTCCTATGGCCTACAGGGTCTCTATGGTTCAGAAACAAACCCAGCTGAACAATTTGATGCTTCTCTAGAGGAAATCCATCACATAATCCTGAATTATGGATGGGCGGAAGTTTTTCCTGAAGAATTAGCTCAACAAAGAGGTTCTGATATTGCGAATGCTATGGATATAGCCCGAGGAGGAGCATTTGAGACTGTTCCAGAGACATATCCAGATGCGGCGTGGTTTACCTACGATGATTTGACCTGCGATTATGAATGCATGCTTACCGAATACACGTATTGGGTACACACGAGTCTTTTGGGGGGGCAAGTAGGCAGATCGGATGAGATCGGTTGGGAATGGAGATTAGAAACCCCAGAAAAGGTCCGCTCGGGAGATAGCACAGCAGTAGCGATTTTAGAGAATCCACAATTGGGGTTACCTGTAAATCTTCCAGATGGGAAATACGAACAACGGAAATAAAGTACCCAGCCGGTTCTAACTTACCCCCAAGGGCGAGTGAGTTTTAGGGCATGCATTTGGCAAAAGTTTTAGGTATTGAATTCTTGTGGTTGGCATCAATCCAACAAACTAAAACACAGGTTAGAAGTATTTAGATAAGATCTATTTGTGTATCTAAATCGCATTACAAGAAAGACTCGTGCAAAAATAAATTCTCATAAGTTCATGTCATGAAAGTAAATAAAAAAATCTTGATGAGGGGCGGTAAGTCGCCACTTACAAAAGTTACTTATGAAGAAACCCTTAAGAGAAACCTTCTTGGAACCAATAGCGGCAATCTTATTTTTGCTGATTCAGTATTTCGGACTCTTTACACAGAGAATGCAACTATAGAAATAAGCGGATATTCTGCAAAGCCCAAAACTGTTGAGCAAGCAGCGAAAATAAACGAGGAATACGACTTATTCGTTCTACCATTCGCGAACGCTTTCCGAAAAGACTTTCTTCCACTTTTAGATAGGTTTACGTCTTTAATAAATCTTCTCAACATACCTGTTGTAGTAACTGGAATCGGGGCTCAAGCAACGACAAGTTTTGATTTGGATGATTTGGATTTCATGAATAACTCAGTAACTGAATTCTGCAAAAGCGTTCTAAGAAGATCCGCGTCAATAGGTGTTCGGGGCGAATTAACTAAGAGATATCTTCTATCACTGGGTTTCGAAGATAATGAGATTGATGTTATTGGATGTCCCTCAATGTTCTATCACGGACCTAATTTTCCCAAAACGAACAAAGCGGATGAACTGCTGGAAACTGACCATATCTCCGTGAATATCTCACCTAATTTACTAGGCCAAGAAGAGATCTTTGAACTCAATGCTAAGCATTATCCAAACATGGATTATGTCACACAGAATAATGAATCATTGGATCAGATCCTTTGGATGGGGCACTCTCTGGTTAAACATGAGGATGTTTTTCCCCAATACCCGGACCATGGATTCTTTACAGAGGACAAAGTGAGGATTTTTATAGATGTGCGTACTTGGCTAAATCACCTGAAGGAAAAAAAATTCGTTTTTGGAACGAGAATTCATGGGAATGTAGCAGGTTTGCTTGCAGGAACACCCTCTTTCGTGCTCGCTCATGATTCGCGGACTTTGGAACTAGCAGAATATTTTGAAATTCCTCACGCTATTTTCTCCGAGATTAGCGGCGATCCATTAGCTGAGAAATTTTTCGAGGAGGCGGATTATGCGAAGATGCATCATGTCTATCCTGATAGATTTAAACGGTGGATAAATTTTCTAGAACGAAACGGCGTTGACCACGTGTACAAACCAGAAAACGATTCCGGTTCACGATTTGATTCAGATCTAGAAATAGTTGATTTAGCGCCTGGGATACAAACGTTTCAGAACCAACCCCCGCATGAAATACTTGCTCGGCTGACTGAGCGAACATTTGAGGATACCCGAAAGAATTCAACCCAAATATCAAAACTTTCCAAAAAAATTGCTGGTTTAGAGAGCCAGAACAAAAAGTTGAAAGATGAACATGCACGACAGAAGGAAGAGCTCAAAAAATATAAGAAAGAACTAGAAAAAAGAACTTTTTGGTATGTCCTTTTCGCTATTAAGCGAAAGCTTTCGGCTGTTAAAAGGAAAATAGTTAGCAGACTCCGACTTTCAAAGACTAATAAGGGTTGAATTTATTTTCTGCGTGTAGGCCTGAGATTAAACTGAATGGGAATAGTAGGACAGCCAAACTACAGTTCGTTACTTATATGGACCTCGAGTTCATGTGTTTACAGTGGTCTATAGAAGTGGCAATATGGGATTAAACACGGGGAAGTTTTTTATTAAAATAACAAGAGGCGAATATGAAATTTAGTTTGTTTTTAAAAGACACCCATATGGAAGTCGTAGAAAGTTTAAAGAAAAAACATTCCACTGCTTCAAAGGAAGAAATTATAAAAAGGTATGTCAAATCTGCTATTCAATTACAAAATGATGATTCGATTTTTGGATCCGCAAGAGAGCAGTGTGGGGGAGGATGTTTCTCTTCCGAACCACAATTTGAGATTGACATGGACGAAGCTGACTTCAATAAATTAAGAAGTATTTACCAAAATTATGAATTTGAAGAATATGACACTGAAGAAGAAGAAATTAGCAAAACAATAAGATGCATTATCAATTTTATTGATTATCAGCCTGACTCAATCTCTATTTGAAAACAGTAAAACTAACTATCTGATAGCTCTGCTGTTGTTCTCAGTAGCCGTTACAAGCGATTTTTGTTTAGTACGCTTGGGAACGTATGCAAATAACAATCAACGGTCTAGCAAAAGAAGGAGACGGTGTAGGCCGATTCCCTGACGGAAGAGCAATTTTTGTTCGTGGTGCATTGCTGGGTGAAAAAGTTGACGTTGTTACGACAGAAGAAAAAACGAAATTTCTTCGCGGACATACCGTAGCTGTTCTAGAGCCACACGAACATCGAGTAACGCCTTTTTGTAGTCATATTCAAGATGGTTGCGGAGGCTGCAACCTCCAACATGCAGATGGAGAACTCCAAAAGCAAATAAAGCTTCGTATTACGCAAGAAGCTTTTGAACGAATAGGTAAATTTGGCGATGTTCCTGTCACCTATGGCGGCTGCATAGAGCCGGTAGGGTATCGGACAACAGTGCGTTGTTCAGTCCACGATGGGAAAGCTGGCATGCGCGGCTTCCGAAGCCATGACCACATACCGTTGAGTTCTTGTGGAGTAGCTCACGAACGCGTTGAGGAGATAATGATTAAAAGCTATTTCGGAGATAACGAAGAGGTAGTTATACGAACAAGTATTCTTACAGGAAAATCCTTAGTAATTGCTTCTACTTCCGGCAAGACGATAGAGACCCTTAAAGATGTTCAAGTCATTAGTTACGATCAACTTCGAAAAGGAGAGCCAGCAAATATTGTTGAACAAGTTTACGGCAAGGAATGGAGGGTTTCGGCAGAGTCATTCTTTCAAGCATCTCCACAAGGAAGTGAGCTACTTGTCCGCACCGTTAAAGAAGTTATCCAAAAGAATGTTCCTGCATCTGCATCAATGATTGATTTGTATTCTGGAGTTGGTATTTTCTCCGGAACAATAGGGTCCGGACGCCAAGTCACAGCAATAGAGCAAAATATTTCAGCGACGAAAGACTCAATCCATAATCTGGGTAATGCTGTCAATCATGTTTGTTCTCGCGTTGAACAATGGGAAGTCGTGCCTCATGATTTTGTGATTGCGAACCCGTCGCGAAGTGGGATGAGTAAAAGAGTCCCAAACATTATTGAACAAACAGGTGCGGCATTTGTAGTTCTCATTAGTTGTGACGCGGCCGCTGCCGCCCGCGATGCAAGACGAATGGTGGATACAGGATTCCAATTAGATGAGATAATAGTTCTTGATCTTTTCCCACAAACTTCTCACGTAGAGGTAATTTCGGTATTCGTTCGATAAATACTTGACTTGGCCTTTCAGAAGCTCCATCTTTTCAAGTTGTGGGTGCTAGAGGCTATGTGTTCGCAGAATTTATTTCTTCTATTCCTTGTTTAAGCCGTTTCATGTCCATTCGAAATACATTCAAATTATCAGCAAGGTTTTGATGGCCTTCTAAATCCACAAATTCATCACCAATGTTTTTTAGAAGAGAATGCTTTTCTTGCAATTTCTTTCCGAGTGCTTCCCCTTCTCGGGTTAATTTTATGAGCCAAGCTCGATGGTCATATGGGTCTGGTGTGCGTTCTATTATCTTTTTTCCCTCTAAGTTTTTTATGACTATGCCTAGTCTTGCCTTTCCGATGCCTAAAGAGTTTGCTAGTTGGCTTTGCGTGAATGAATCATTATGGCCAATCAGCGAAATGAGGGCCACATCAGTCAAATTCAGGTCAAATTCAGAAAAAATGAATTCAAATGTTTTCGTGATTTCCCGAGCAAGTAGAACAATATTCCAGTGAACTTTATAAGAGGGAGGTCCTCGTAGTCCAGAATCAACTTCGTCCAGTTTCTCCATAATCAGACAGTACTTCTTGATGGCATCATTGGAAAATCTGCATAGAAAATCGATTTTAAGAAAAAATAAAACAGCGTGAATACGTCTATCTATCTAGTATGTTTGCATACTTTCCTAGACATATTTTGCTTATTCGGTTTATGGTTACAGCACGACAATTAATAAGGGGGGTTCATGTCTTTAAAGACACGACATTTTAAATTATTGACTATCATCATTGCTTTTTTGACGCTCGGAGCGTTAGCCGTTGGATGCGGTGATGATGATGATGGGCGGCCAAGCAAACTAGTATTTGGTCAAGTGCCATCAGAAGATGCTACTGGGCTTACGGAGGCTTATTCTACAGTTTCAGAAATTTTGGTAGACAATATAGAAGGTCTTGAAGAAATAGAGATGTTCATCGCTACTGAGTACGCTGGCATGGTTGAAGGTATGATCGCTGGACGTATTGATCTGGGCCAATTCGGTGGTTTCACCTATGTGATCGCAACCAAAAATGGTGCGAACCTTGAAGTTGGTGGTGCTCTGACTCGTAAAAAGGGAGCAAATCCGGGCTATAGAAGTTATTTAGTAACTGGGAAAGACAGTGGTATCTCAACCCTTGAAGATCTTGCCGGTAAGACGGTATGTTTCGTTGACCCAGGGTCAACGTCAGGGTTCTTATTCCCATCAGAGGGTTTACTCTCAGTAGGTCTAAATCCGGCAGAGGGTTCGACTGATATTACCCCGATCTTTGCAGGTGGACATGACGCCTCAATTTTGAGCGTCTTAAATGGTGACTGTGACGCAGGTTTCGCTGCTGACGTCTTCCTAAAGAGTCAACCTGATGACGCTGGTGCAGGTATTTTGCAAGGTGGAGGAGACATTGACGGTATTCTTGACCGAGTAGACGGTACTGATGTCAACCCCGAAAGCGCAGAACTCGCAATCATTTGGAAAACTGAAATTATTGCTGGAGCTCCTTATGCAATAAATAAAGACACAATTCCTGCAGACATGATTGCAGAGATAACAACTGTCCTGAAAGAGAAAGCTAACGTTGATTATGCACTTGCCAATGGCTATTGCACTGGAACTCCAGAAGAGAACGACTGCCAGATAAGTTCAGGTAATGATTCCTGGGGATACGTTGACGTCGGAGGCGACTCCTATTATGACGGTGTGCGAAATGTTTGTGAAGTAACCGGCGCCTCGAAGTGCGAGTAGCTAGAACACAAACAATCTAAACTCAAGAAACTATAGATATATGAGTCAAAACGATATGGTTTCCCCTGATGATGGCAACGTAACTGTTCCAGATTCAGGGGAAACCGTTATTGGAATTGAAAACCTAGTTAAAACTTTTGACAACGGTAGTGTCACAGCTCTGAATGGTGTTTCATTTAAAGTACCCAAAGGGCAATTACTAGTAATTATTGGGCTTTCGGGTTCAGGAAAATCAACCCTGCTTCGACATCTCAATGGATTACACTTGCCGACAGAAGGGTCAGTGGAGGTGCTCGGCAAAGACGTGCCTTCCCTAAGTCGACCTGACCTTCGCATTTTAAGACGCGATATCGGGTTCGTCTTTCAGCAATTCAATATTGTTGGAAGAATAACTTGCATAGAAAATGTGCTGAGTGGTGCTTTGGGAAGAATTCGAGGGCCAAGAATCGGAGCGATGATGTATCCAAAATCATTGCGAATCGAAGCGTTTGAACAACTTGAGAGAGTTGGACTGGCAGACCGGGCTTGGCAGAGAACAGATACATTATCCGGTGGGCAGCAACAGCGCGTAGCGATAGCACGAAGTTTAATGCAGAAGCCGAAAATTGTTCTCGCTGATGAACCTGTTGCTTCTCTGGACCCTGAAATCTCAGGGCAGGTAATGGATCTTCTTGTCCAGTGCTGTATAGAAGACGGGATAACTGTTCTTTGTAGCCTGCATCAGGTAGATCTAGCTCTAGGGTGGGCAGATCGACTCATTGGGTTACGTGATGGGGAAGTGGTTTTGGATTCTCCAGTTAAAGGCTTGGACCAAAAAGAAGTCATGGGTGTTTATCGTGATTTGGATCCAACCGGATCGAAACAAGATGAGTACTTATTACCTGACTTGGACTCGTAATGGGCATGTTAGAAACCCAAGGTCAAGAAAATCTAGGGAATCGTAAACTAGTAAACGATGATTTCTCAGGGCAGGTTTCTCGTCCGTGGACTTTCCAAAGAAAACAGATCTGGGTTTTTGTCATCCTTCTTATAGCTGTCTTTGTTTGGGCTATTGACCGTGTGGGGCTTTCATTTAGTGGGATAGCAGAGATTATTGAAGGGTGGCCAGCGACGTGGAACCTTCTCGAGAGGATGGTGCCACCATTTATTCCCAGCGAAGATTTAGATATTGTCACATCAGCCGCTCTTGACACGTTTTTTATGGCTTTTGCAGGGACGGCACTCGGCTTAGTTCTTGGTATACCGCTCGGTCTTCTCTCAGCTCGAAATGTGATGCCTTTTGCTTTTGTTCGTGCATTAGCGAAGGCAGTAATTGTCTTCTCAAGAGCTATACCTGCTCTGGTGTTTGCTATTTTCTTTGTCAGAATATATGGAATAGGTGTCCTACCGGGAGTTCTAGCGCTTGGTATTCACTCAATTGGTATGATCGGCAAACTTGTAGCGGATGCAGCGGAAGACATTGACCCACGTCCTAGGGAAGGGGTAATTTCCACTGGTGCGGGACCGATGCAAGACCTATCTACAGGTATTTGGAGCCAGATGGTACCGACGGTTATAACTATTTCCTTGTACCGCCTAGAAATCGATTTCCGTTCTGCGCCGATCCTTGGATGGGTAGGGGCAGGAGGAATTGGTGTTCTTCTTCGCGTCTACCAAGGAAGTCTCCAATACCAGCAGATGCTTGGTGTAACGCTGCTGATCGTGGCCCTTGTAATTCTTTTAGAAGCGCTTTCAGCGTTGACACGACATGCACTTTTAGGGACGACAGAAAGGTTTCCGGGGAAATCAACTGATTCAAAGGGTAAAAAAACAGAACTTGGTTTAATCAGTCCCGGAGCAAAGATCGCAGATTGGTTTATACAAAGATCCAAGCAAAGATTAAGCAAAGAGAACCGGTCTTCTGAGAAGCGATTGACCCCGCCATGGACAGCAGAGCGAGTGAAAGTAAATACAGTTAGTCTCATATTCTCAGTACTGCTTGTACTCTCGTTGATCATCCCTGATATTGGTGCTGATGAAGTTGTCACAGGTAGTGGGAAAATTCCAGAAATGCTACGAAGGCTAACCCCTAACGATTGGTCATGGTTCACCGACCGGGTCGTTACTGACTTGATTGATACGGTAGGGATAGGAATGGCTGCGACTGGAATTGCATTGCTATTCGCGATTCCATTCTCCTTCCTTGCTGCAAGTAACACTGCCCCAGGCCGTTTCGTGTATTTATGTTCGCGCCTTTTTATGCTTCTTGTCCGTTGTGTTCCCGAGTTAGTAGTCGCAGTTATCTTTGTTGCTGCAATTGGACCAGGTCCTAAAGCTGGAACTCTGGCACTGACTATTGGGATGTTTGGTTTCATCACAAAACTTTTCGCTGACGCAATAGAGGAAGCTCGTCAAGGTATCCGAGATGGAGTGACTTCAACTGGGTCAACGAGACTTCAAGAGTCAACT
>MDTC01276374.1_pt1 | contig 10209 bp, 7 predicted proteins | sample 811181 | NCBI WGS metagenome assembly MDTC01 (sample SAMN05326644, study PRJNA326480) | marine metagenome | isolation source: seawater | place: Pacific Ocean: North | collected 2011
AAGAAAAGACCTATTCTCAGGATCTGGATAAAGCGGCCAGTTGAAGGTGGGGGTGAACTGAATTCTCCGAGGTGATTGGCAAGTGTCCTGATCGATACCGAATCTTAATGCCGCATGGCGTTGCTATGTCTAGTTCAGCTCTTGCTGGTCGTGAACGTGCTGGTGTTTCAGAGAATTTTGGCTTGAACGGACGCGTTCGGCGACGCTTGCTAAATTGCTTTTGAAATTCTTATGATTCTCTTATGCGTTTCAACACGACAATGATGCTTACCATGTTCACTGCCTTCGGGAGTGGGTGCATCGAGGCACCAGAGGCGGTCCAATGGACCGGGAATGGCCGCTCAGATGGATCAGTGATAAACCAAATTGACGCGCAAAATGAGCCCGATAATGAAGTCGATAGCACTGTCCATGATATGGACCCGGTGCCTGCAGACGCGTTTGTCACCGACGGAGGCATCGACCTTGATTCGGGCTTGCCGGACGGACCACCGGATGCGTTTGTCACCGACGGCGGCCTCGAGCTTGATTCGGGCTTGCCGGACGGACCACCGGATGCGTTTGTCACCGACGGAGGTATCGACCTTGATTCGGGCTTGCCGGACGGGCCACCTGATGCGGTCTGTACGCCCAGCGATGAAGTCTGCGATGGATTGGACAATAATTGTAACGGTGAGATCGATGAAGACAACGTGTGCCTATGTGAACGTAATATGGACCCTTTGTTCTACATTTGCATGGTCGCGGTCGATTGGCAGCAGGCCCGTATGGCGTGCGCTGCGGCCGGAAATGGACTGGCGGTCATCGAGACCGTCGAGCAAAATCAACTGGCTCTCGCGCTGATTGGCGAGTCCCCCGCGCCTCCGTCCGCCTGGATCGGCCTGAACGACATCGATACCGAAGGTCGTTATTTATGGCATGACATGAACCCAGTCCAGTACCGGTCATGGCGAGAGGGCATGCCCGATAACTCCGGCGAGGAAGATTGCGTCGAGCTCCAAGCGGGCGGTTGGAATGATTTATCATGTGATGCACCCCGTCCGTTCATTTGTCGCGATATAGGCCAAAATTAGCTGTATCGCGGGCCATCCGAGGGGGTCGTTAAACCGGGCTTTGCGTTCGTGTCTTGTGACTGTAGGGGCTGTTTTAATCGGCTTAGATTTCGTGACCTCAAGCCTGTCTGTTGGGCATTGGACTTCACCCGAAATCAGCCATGGCTACGACCTGGTTGGGCCTGCCTTGCGTTCTGCCCGAATCCACCCAGGCGACGGGTTTTCACCGGCTCATTGGCGGTCGTTTTTTATTTTCGGTAAGATGTAGCCGATCCGGAGCGTCCACTCTGTTGACAGGTCATATTGTCTCTTGATGCCCGGGGCTTTGAATCCGTCTAGTTTTGTCCTACGGGGGGGACGTACATGCGCATGATGAACGTCACGGTTGTGGCTTTTCTTTTGTTGATCATCGGTTGTGGTGAAAGCACCACTCAGTACGCCTGCGAGCCTGGCGAGTTACAGGCGTGTCCGTGCCTCGGTGGTGGCCAAGGTGTTCAAGCGTGCACCGACGACCGTCAAGGATGGGCGCAATGCCAGTGTGAGGCAGACGACGGTGACACTGACAGCGGTGCGGCTGGTGGTGTCGGCGGCGAAGGCGGCTCAGGTGGTGAGTCGGGTACAGGCAGTGCAGGTGGCGAAGCCGGCGGCGGTGGTGATGGCGGTGAGGGCGGCACCGGTGGTGATGGCGGCGAGGGCGGTACCGGTGGTGCCGGCGGAACGCCCACTACGACGCTACCGGACGAAGACCTTTTCCAAGCTGATGTCGATGCGGGCCATCCAGGTTTTTCAAGCCCTCACAGCAATCCCATCGGCGTACTGCCAGACCACTCGCGGATCTATGTCGCGAACACGCCGGCTGACACAGTGGATGTCTTCAATGCACAGACCGGCACATCGCTGACGCGCATTCACGTTGGAGTCGACCCGGTGTCGATTGCCGTGCGACCCGATGGCCTTGAGGTCTGGGTGAGCAACCATGTCTCAGATACCGTCAGCGTCATCGATTCAAACCCAGACAGCCCAACCCATCACCAGGTCATTGCGACCATCCAAGACGTCGATGCAGAGTCTCGTTCGACCCGCTTCGATGAGCCAGTGGGAATCGCGTTTACGGGCGATGGTCAAAAAGCGTACGTGGCCTTATCATCTGTCAACCGGGTGGCGGTCATCGACGTGCAGAGCCGCCGAGTGCTCAAGCGCCTGAAGATCCGCTCCCAGGACCCGCGGGCGCTGGTCGTCGCCGGCAATCGCCTCTACGTCATCCCTTTTGAGTCGGGCAACCAAACGCAAGTCTCCGGGTGTCTACCAGAAGATATCGATGGTGATTTGTGCACCTTCAATGCCGAGGCGCAAAACGTCACGGGTGAAGGGTACGACTCAGACATTATTCGCCACCCCAACGGGCCCGACCGAGACCTATACGTCTTCGACACGGACACAGATGAAGCCGTCGAGACCATCAGCACCATCGGCACCTTGCTCTACGGGATTACTGCAACCGAATCCGGCACGGCATTTATCGCCATGACCGAGGCTCGAAATGACGTCAACGGTCGTGCTGGCACCGGCAATCCCAAACACGGGCTTAGAGAGCTTGAGAACCGCGCATTTTTGAACCAAGTGGGTGTTGTGGATTGCAGTGATGATGGGTGTGATACGTCTATTTTCGAACTGGAGCCCCTCCCGCCTGAGAGCCCTGGGGCGGACCACGCACTGGCGACGCCCTTTGGCATTCGCATCAGCGGTGATGAGTCCACACTGGTGGCCACGGCGGCCGGATCTAATGCTCTATTTACCCTCGATGCACGAACGGGGGCAGTTCTTGGGCGTGTCGACGTTGGCTGGACGCCGCGGGGGCTCGCATTACAGTCCGACGCCGACGGGGCACCTCAGAGAGCTTGGGTCTACAATGCGCTGGCCAATACCGTCTCTATGGTCGACATTGCATCCCCCGATGAGATGGCGATCACACGGACCATCGAACTCGATGATTCGATCGATCCTGTCCTCAAACTTGGGCGATTCATGTTCAATAATGCACGGGCATCGACCACCGGCACATTTTCATGCGCCAGTTGCCATCCCGATGGCATGACCGACCAACTGATGTGGAACCTGGAAGCACCTAGATGCAGTCGGCCAGGGTGTACCCAGTTTCAATTACGCTCCACCATGCCCATTCGGGGTCTTCGAGATACGGAGCCTTATCACTGGGACAATGTCCCTGGAAACCCGTACGAGGTCTCTAATGGCTCGTCCCTCGATGAACAAGCACCGCCCACATGCGATCCTGCAGGTGGCCAATATGCCTGTATTCGAGACCTGGTCAACGCAAGCCTCGCCACAAGCATGTGCGATCCAGAAAATTGTCAGCCTGGCCCCAGCGGGATGACCGGTGCGCTCTCAGAAGAAGAGCGGCATGCCATGAGCGTTTTTCTGCTCAGTGTCCCCAATGCGCAAGGGCGCGAACGTCCTTTTGATGACCGGGTGACTCAGCAGGCTCGAGCCGGGTTCTTCCAGTGGAACCACAACAATGGGCGGATGACCTGTGGCAATCACAGTTGTCACGCGATGCCATTGATGACGCGCATCGAGCAGCAAGGTCAATTCGCAGTGCCCAGCTTTCGGGGAATCACCGACCGATTTCTGATCACCAATAACGGCCGTTTTGGGAGTATGGAGCACCAATTGCGACCCCTACCAGACGGCCCTGATGAGAAGACGTTTGTGGTTGGCGGACTGCGTTTAGGCGGGGGGATGTTTCACGACGGAGGCTATACCGAACAAGGGCCCTGGCAAATGCTCTTAGAGCAGGCCCAGCAGGGGACCTCGGGGGCGTACGCGCGCCAGGTGACGCTCAGCGAGGCATCTGCGGGTGATGAGCAGACCGGTCTGGTCTTAAATGCCCTGGAAGCTGTCGCGATGGGCGGTGCCATCATGTTGCGAGGCGAGGGGGCTTGGGCCGATGGGACACCCCTGGCCATAGACTATGACGGCAATGTGTATCTGGACCGCGCAGGCGTAGCTGATGCTATGACTCGAGATGAACTCGTCGCGGCCGCCGCTGCAGGTGAGTTAGTGGTGACCCTCACAGGTCGAATGGGACACGCACACGAACCGAGTCATCCCCAGCCACTCTTGTGGGGTGATGCTGCACGCAACGGGTCATGGACCTTGGTGGAGCATTATGGACCGAACCAGGCGTGGGGGCCAAGGGTATTGAGATTACCTCAGGCCGCTGAAGGGCAAGAGAGGCTCCGCATCTCTTTTCGGGCCAACGGTGGCTCTTGGATCAACGTCAGCAACATTCAGGTCACGGCAGACGGCAATGCTGTAGAGAGTCGTCTTGTCCGCGAGACTAACTCGCTGATCGGCGTTGAAAGTAGCATCGCCTACGGTCAGGGCTGGTTTACAGCCGACCTGGACAGCCGTGGTCTGACCAATTTAGAGGTCACTTTTACCCTCGTGAGCGAGACACCTGTGGATGTTCATGTCTCCGATGGCGGCATTGGGCCCACTAATATTGCCCTTGGCCTAGCCAGCACCACCCGAATTGATTTTCCAACCAATGCGGGCAGTGGCGACATGCAACTGAAGGGTCGGCACATTCAGCCGGGGGCTGCGATCTTTATCGATGGCCAGCGCGTTGGCGGTGCCATTGTATGTACACTCGGTGGCAGCCTGCCCAATTGCGCCGAGGATAAGATCACAATCACCCTAGACGCCGTCCCAGCCCCTCCTAATGCGACTTGTCCTTGTCCGGGTGGACCCACTCAGGTAGGGCCACTCCCGGATGACAGCATGCATTTAATTCAGGTGCAGACGCCCGGTGGATTGCTCAGCAATGAGTTTCTTATCTTTGAGTCGCTCTAGGCGGGCGCCGAGGCGGCAGGTCATGAACCATGCAATGAGGTGAGTCACCCAAGTGGCCTGTTGCGCTGACCGCTGTCTAACGTATGTCTCGGTTTGTGCCCCGCTAGAGCCTAGGGCATGGTCTCGAAGCGGCCCGCATCCAATGTCCACATATGACCTTCATCGTTACTGATCAATACCCGGTAGGCATACTGGCTCCCTGCATTGAGTCCGTCGATGGACACTGTGTTCATGCCAACCTGAACTGCATCTAAGGCCCGCTCATTTGCCCAGCGTTCGGCAAAAGTCAGCGCATCTTGAGAGCCCCAGAAGAGTCGAGCCCTCGGATTCGTGCCGGCGTCGGTTACGCTGAAGCGGACGTCGGCCCGTCCAGCATCGATGTTTTGCGCAGACTCGATACGTATGCCAGCCGGCAGTGCATTCAACGCCCTTTCGGACTCACCCTTGAGGTGTTCGGGCCGGTCATTAGGGTTTGGGGGGTCAGGCAGGACCAATTGGCGATTGCCGGGCTCATCTTGCCAATGAATCAGGCCGCCCATACTCATCCAATGTTGCTGACCGGTCATACCCCAGCGTTTATTGATTAACTCCTCTGACCCGTTGATCTGCTGCGTGTCGATGGTATGCCACGTCCCACCGATATCTCGATACCATCCACGGTAGTACACCCGTCGTTCCCATTGGCCAGTTCGCTGTCTCTGGGTCGGGCCCGCAACTTCAACAAATGCGCCGGCGGTCAGGCTATCGAGGGGGCGTCCATCATTATATTTTTTTCCGGCCGCAAAAAATGTCCACTGGGTCGTGACGGGATCTAAGTAATACCCGTAGTAGGTATCGTATGGATTTCCAGGGTCCACTCGCAGTGCGAGGGTCTGGGTGGCGGGTTGCTGTCCGTCATACGGGTTCCACCCGCGCACTTTTGCGCCCGTCCCTTCGTGGTCGAAACCATCGAATTGGCCATCGGGGTGACCGATGCCAACGATGTGAGATAATTGGTCTATAGGCGGCGCGTCGTCCCCGCGCGCGAAGGACCACATGGAGAAGTTGACGCCGGTGATCTCTCCGCTGTCCGACCGCGGAGAGCCGAAATAACCAAACTGCGTTGTGATGGGGGAATAGAACCCCTGTCCGTCCAGCTGGGGCGCCAATTCGATCACCCAGAGGCGACTCGGTTGTTCCATTGTGGAACTGCGCCACTGTGCATGGACAGCGGCGGGTCGCCAACGGGCTCGAACCAGCTGTGCATCTTCGGCGCCTGCACCGGTCAGATGAGCTTGATAGAACCGGCCGACCTCCTGTCCGGGGACATGTTGAGCTGTCATGGTCAGCGTGTATAGACCAGGCATTCCATCAAACTCAATTCGCCATAGACGCTGTTGCATATTGATACCTCCGGTGGATTCAGTGGTGCACAATGCCCTTTGGTCACCGAGTACAATCTCTACATCCGCGCCGGCCATCGCGTCGTCGACGCCCATCTCAATCTCCAAGACCAGCGGACCCGCTCGCTGGAGGTTGAGCCCCCACATGATGCTCTCTCCAGGTCGGTTCCAGCGTTCCGCATAAGCATGCGTGAAGCGTCGATTAAGTGCCTGTGCATCAGGCAGGCCTTCAGGGCCATCGCCGCCTAAAATAAGCGCGCTCCCGACGTTAAAAAAGGATGCATTGACGTGAAAAAGGACATGTTGATCCGACGTGGTTTGCACTCTTAGAAAACGGTCTGTTCCGTCAGGTCCAGGACCCAATGGATGTGATGTCACGGGAACGCGTAACTGGCCCTCTCCGCGGCCGGCGATCGGTCCCTCATTGATGATTTGGCAGGGGCGCGGCTCCGGTTGTGGCGATGCTGCATCGACTGCCAAATCGGTCTGAATTCCTGAGTCGATTTCCATATGCGCATCGTTGTTGGACTCCACATCGAGAGAGGGCCTCATATCCGTCGCTGTGCCCCCATCCAGGCCGAGATGAGCATCAACATGAGCATCCATCGATCTGATCCCTGAATCAGCCCCAATTTGGCCTAAATCGAATTGTGTGCTGGCATCTTCAGCCAACTCTGCATCGGGAACAAAAGCACCATCGGATGTCGAAGAATCAAGAGCTGCCCCGTCTGTCGGCTGTGTATCGGGTTCGAAAGCGCCATCAGCACTTGATGCATCGCCAACAAGTCCGCCGTCGAGTTGACTCTGATCAAATGGAATTGGATGGGCCGTATCGATGGGCAAGCCGCGGTCTGTAACGGAGTTTCGGTTGTCACCATCACCGGACTGTGCGGTTTCGCACCCCAAAAAGATCAGGGCCACAAGCAAGACCATATAGAAACAGCGAGGGGATACAGTGTCCATGGTGGCTCTCCGGCGCGGCACCAGAGACCACGCGTCAGGTTAAATCCAAGCGTGAAGTCTATCTCATGCCAGCGATGGAATGTGAATCGTCTGTCTTCTGAGAGGCAAAATTAATTTGACATTTTGATTAAACAGTTTAATGTTTGTTAAAGTGTTTAATTATTGAGGCGATCATGCCAAACTCTCCGATCCCAGGGGCCGTATGTGACGAGACAGAGCATCGACCGCATACTCACATAAAGCGGGCCGATGGAATCATCCAAGATACGGCCACTTTATTCAGTGCCTTGGGAGACATAGAGAGACTTCGGTTAATGGAGCTTCTATTCGATGGGCCGCACTGTGTCTCTGAGCTGGCAGAAGAGACACAAAGTTCCATGTCGTTGATTTCACAACGGTTGAAAATCTTGAATCAGGCGAAGCTCCTGAAGAGAGAACGAAAAGGCAAACATATCTATTACAGCCTTGCCGATAAACACATCGTGGATCTCCTAAGCAATGCCTTCGAGCACGCGGATGAAATCGATGAATAACCAAAATCAGACACCTTGGGAGTCGAAATGAACGAAACGAAGACGCCATGCACAAAACACCCGAACCATGCACATGTCCACGGCCCTGATTGCGGGCATACGGCCATTCGTCATGGAGACCACATCGACTACCTCCACGACGGCCATCTTCATCACGTCCATGGAGACCATGTAGACGAACATCAGCTAGACGTGAACGAGAAAAACCCCGATGTGTGTACGCCGGACCATCGCTGCGCAGGCCATGATAAGGATCATGTTCATGGGCCAGGCTGCGGACATGAAGCTGTACCACACGGGGACCACATCGATTATATTGTCGACGGCCACCTACACCATCCTCATGGCGATCACTGTGACGATCACGGACCTGTCGACCTTGTCTTGGGCGGTACCTGACAGCGAGCCCTTTGCCCGTCTCAAACGTGTGCCCGCCGAGTGCTAATCGCGCGTTTCGCCCGGATTGTTTAAATAGACGATCTGGACAAGGGCCAAGCCTATATTTAAGGGCTATCTACAGGGTAAATCATAACGGCATCCGCCACACCATCGGCGTTCGAGTCCAGTGCTTCTTCCACCTGGTGTCCTCGATATGTGAATGTACTGATTCGAGTGGGCGACCAAGGGATGGGTTCGAAATCGTGAAAGGGTTGATCAACGGCCTCTTCGCGAATCAAACGGCCCCCTATCGGCCGAATGGCTTCCATCAGTCCCGCCTGAATCCAGTCCATTAGCATCTTGGTCTTCAGTTCGCATTACCGCGTCTTGCAGCGTCATTGCCAGGTCGAGTCCAGCTGCGTCCATCGTACCGGATACATCCGTCGACTCAGACGCGCACCCAGCCGCAAGACCCACCGTCAAAAGTAATAATAGGTGTCGGACGTTCATAAAACCCACTTACAAACAAGCAAGATTTCACACAGGTAAGTCGACTTAAATCCATAGACTGGGTGTACTCGGCTCGCCTGATGATCAGGATACAGCCCAACAGGCCTGTAGCGGATAGTTGACGGCAATCCGATTTTAAGGTGCGAAAGAGGGTGAAATTGACTGCGAAAGGGGTTTCGCACCACCCCTTTTTCTACTCGATCAGGCTCAACTAATTAATTTTAGACTCATCTAAGCAGCTGTTTTTTATATCACTTTGTAGACAGTGTTTTTTTTCTTTGAGAGCGGCTGGCATTGTCCTGCATTCTCTCATGTGTCGTCGTGAGGCGGTTCGCGGCTCGGACAGCAGAATGTCGAGCCAGTTTTTGATGGAGGCAGTTGTCTCTTAACTAGACACGCCGAGTTTGAAACCTCGGCACGAAGCGGAGAAAGTTATGAAAAAATTACTCGTTTTAGCCGCAGCTCTCTTGATTGCTGTGCCAGCAGCGTCCACCGCAAAAGGTCTCAAGGGCATGACCCAGGCCGAGTTCAATAAGAAGGGTAAATTTGCCCTCAGCGGTGATTTGCTCAACTTCAATAATGTTAAGCTTGACGATGGTGATGCCGAGCCGTCAGCATTTTCATTGGCTCCGGTCATCGGTTACATGGTGATGGACAACCTTCAAATCAACTTAGGGCTCGCATTTGGCTCTGAAACAGACGGCGCAGAAGGGGATGCCGAAACAAAGACAAGCGGATGGGCAATTGCACCAGGCGTACGCTACTACTTCGACCAATTGTCTAAGAAAAACCTTTTTCCATCCGTCGGTTTGAGCTACGGCTATGGCAGTGGCACGACGGAGACAGGTGGTAATGAACTCGATGCGACTATCGGTGTGCTCACAGCGGGAGCCGGTATCACTCAAGCCCTCGGTGGCGCGCAGGGTGGCTTCTTGTCACTTGGCCTAAACTACGTGATGCAAACTGTCACACCTGACGCCGACGGCGCCGAGGACATTAAGTCATCCGGCCTTGACGTCAGTGTGAGCTTCGGCCTGTTCTTCTAAAGTACGACCGAGCTGAAAAGCTTAAAAGCGGCGGGTCATATGACTCGCCGTTTTTTTTTGTCTTGTCGCGGACCTCAACAGACCGTTTAGACGCGTTGCCCTAGTCAACTTAAGAATGTGTCTCACACGACTCTCATGGTCAGACCCGCTGTGCCGGACTTAGCCTGTTGATATGGCGTATTAGTTTGATACCCAAACAGGTCACGCTCCGCCCACTTGAGATGAAATCACACCGTGTAAGTGAGCGCTTAGCCTCACTTACACCTACTTCGCCTTATTGGGTGCATTCTTTTGTAGGATAATGCCGTCTTTGCCCTGGTTGGGGGCTTTCTTCTGCAGAATAATTCCTGCCTTACCCTTTTTGGGAGATTTCTTCTGAAGAATAATGCCTGACTTCCCCTTCTTCGATGCTGTGTTTTGCAGGATGATTCCGGTTTGACTCGTCTTAGACGGTCTTTGAAGGATGATGCCG
>MDTC01012091.1_pt1 | contig 10208 bp, 4 predicted proteins | sample 811181 | NCBI WGS metagenome assembly MDTC01 (sample SAMN05326644, study PRJNA326480) | marine metagenome | isolation source: seawater | place: Pacific Ocean: North | collected 2011
GCGCCGCGCTGGTCGACGACGCGCTGCGGCGTGAGGAGGAAGGGGTGGCGGACGCGCGCCATCAGCGTCGACTCCCTCTTGAGGTGCTCGAGCGACGGCGCCTCGAGCTTGCAGCACGTCTTGAGGGCGAAGAGCTCGCCCGACGTCCGGTGGCGCAGCAGGTTCACCTCGGAGAAGTTGCCGCGCCCGAGGACGCCGAGCGTGCGGTACTCTCGGTCGAGGTCGCCGGCGGCCAGGTGGAGCGCGCCGGCCGCGGCGGAGACGCGCGCCGCACGCGCGCTGGGGCCGCCGGCCTGCGGGGCTGTCCTCTTCATGAGACTGTGCAGTGCAAAATCCTGGACCACGGCGCGCGTGTAGCGCTGAAGGGAAGCCACAGCGCGCTAGGAATTCCCAGCTACATTCCGCGAAAGTCGGGGCCCAGGCGGTTTGGCTGCGAAGCCGCTGAAAAAAACCCGCATGGCCGAGCTCCACCCCGATGATCTCTCCCAGGCGAGCATGGCCCTCCCTCCGCGCGCCCTTGACCGCGCGCCCTTGACCGAGCTCCACCCCGATGATCTCCACCGCGCGCGCCCGCGCCCGCGCAGCTTCCCAGCCTGGACGAGGCGGCGGTGCGCACCGCGCTGCGAGGCCGCTTCGCGTCGAAGCGGATCTACACGCATGTGAACAACCTGCTCGTGGCGGTCAATCCGTACGAGGAGCTGCCGCTCTACGGGATCGACGTCCTGCACAGCTACACGCAGTACGGCGAGAAGTCGCCGGCGCCTCACGTCTTCGGCGTGGGCGCGGCGACGTACCGCGGCCTGCTCGACGCGCGCTCGCAGAGCGTGATCATCTCGGGCGAGTCCGGCGCGGGCAAGACCGAGTCGGCCAAGAAGTTCCTCCAGTACCTGGCCTACGCCGCGACGCTTGGCGGCGGCGTGACGACCGCCGAGGCCAAGCTGGAGCAGCGCGTCATCGCCACGTCGCCCCTGATGGAGGCCTTCGGAAACGCGCAGACGGTGATGAACAACAACTCGTCGCGCTACGGCAAATTCCTCATGCTGCAGTTCGACCTGAGTGGCAAGATCATGGGCGCGTCGATCAAGACCTACCTCCTCGAGAAGGTGCGCATCGTCGCGCGGGGTCCGGGCGAGCGCAACTACCACATGTTCTACTACCTCGCCGCCGGCGCGCCGCGCGCCCGCCGCGCCGCGCCGCGCCGCGCCGCCCGCCCGCGGCCACGCCCGCGCCTCGTCGTCCCTCGTCGTCCCTCTCCGCCTGCGCCTTTGCCGCGCCGCTCCTGCGCGCACGCGCCGCGCCCGCATCGCCCTCGCAGGCGCCTCGCCGGCGGTCCGCGCCAAGCTCAAACTGGGGTCGTCGCGCGACTATCAATACCTCTCCGGCGAGCAGGGCGCGCCGAGCTCGCAGTACGGCGGCAGCGACGAGACTATGTTCGCCGGCGTCGAAGAGGCCATGGCGTCGATCGGCTTCGACGAGAAGGAGATGTTCTGGATGTGGGCCCTCGTGACGTCGGTGCTGAAGCTCGGCAACATCAGCTTCGGCGCGGCGGAGGAGGCGGCCGTGGCGAACCCGGGCGTGGCGTCAGAGGTGGCGGAGCTGCTGCGCTTCCGGGGGCAGGCGCTGATCGACGCGCTCACCACGCGGAGGATCAAGGCGGGCTCCGACTGGATCTCGTCGCCGAACACGCGGGAGGTGGCGACGAACATGCGCGACGGCTTCGCGAAGGCCATCTACTCGCGCGTCTTCCAGTGGCTCGTGGTGCGGATCAACATGAACCTCTTCAGGGAGGGCGAGGGCGTGAACCAGGCCAAGTTCTTCATCGGGATCCTCGACATCTTCGGCTTCGAGATATTCGAGGTGAATTCGCTCGAGCAGCTGTGCATCAACTTCACCAACGAGAAGCTGCAGGCGCGCGCAACCGCTGGGTTTGCGTTTTGCGCATCGGCGGTGGAAGCTCGCGCGTTCCACCACGCGCTCGCCGCCTCGCCGCTCGCCACTGGCGAGGCGATTGCGCCCGTTGCCGCTGCTCGCGCCCAACCCGCCCGCGGGCAACCCCGCTCGCAGGCGACATTCAACACCGTCGTCTTCCAGGCTGCGATGGAGGAGAATGCCGAGGAGGGAGTCGAAGTGGAGGTGGCCGACATGTCGGAGATCGACAACTCGGAGTGCATCGAGCTGATGGAGGCGAAGCCCCACGGCATCCTCTCGGTGCTCAACGAGGAGTGCGTCGTGCCGAAGGGCTCGGACAAGTCGTTCCTGGACAAGGTCTTCCAGCAGCAGATGACCAACAAGCGGCTGAAACGGCCGCTCAAGCAGAAGGACGCCTTCCAGATCTCCCATTTCGCGGGCCTCGTCACGTACACCAGCGCGGGCATCCTGGACAAGAACAAGGACCCGGTGTCCGAGGACTTGATGGTGCTGCTGAAGGGCTCCGACGAGCCGACGGTGCGTACTCTCTCCCGGCGCCAAACTCGCCGCGCAGCAGAAGCCGCCTCCCCTCGCTCGCCCTCCGCGCCTCCCCAGCCGGCCGGACGCGACCCCCGCTACCACCCACAGGTGCGACAGCTGTTCTCGTCGAACCCCGACGACCAGACGCTGACCCGCAAGAAAGCGGCCAAGTTCCAGGGCGTCGTCGCCAATTTCCAGCAGCAGCTCGCCGACCTTCTCGCGGTGCGAGCGGAACTCGAACATGGAACTCCGGGCGGCGCGGCGCTTCGGCTGCGCCGCCGCCGCCTCCGCGCGCGCGCCCTGCCCCCGCGCCGCCAGGCCGCGCGCGCGCGCGCCCGGCCGCGCGCTGCGTGCGCCCCACGCGCCTTGCGATGCCACCACCTCATCGGGCGGGCTGGGCTGGGCGCGCTGCAGGTCATCGACTCCTCCGAGACGCACTTCGTGCGGTGCATCAAGCCGAACCTCAACAAGAAGCCCGTCGAATGGAACGACGATGTGGTCACGAAACAGCTGCGCTGCTCGGGCGTCATGGAGGCGGTGCGCGTCATCGCCGCGGGCTTCCCTGACCGCGTGCCGCACTTCGAGATCGTCGGCCGCTTCGCGATGCTCGTCCCGGGCACGGACCGGCCCTCGATCGAGCGCGAGGGCGAGAAGCAGGCGGCGACGCGCACGCTCAGAGCTCTCGGTCTGAGGGAAGGGGAGTTCGTCGCGGGCACTACCAAGATGTTCCTCAAGGCGGGCGTGCTCGCCGACCTGCGCGTGATGCGCGAGAAGAAGATCACCGGCAACGCCACGTACATGCAGGCGCACGTACGCGGGATGGTCGCGCGCAAACTGTTCCGGGTTCTATGGGAGGAGGAGATGGAGCGACGACGGCGGGAGGAGGAGGAGCGCAAGCGCCGGGAGGAGGAAGAGCGGCTGCGGCGCGAGGAGGAGGAGCGCAAGAAGCGCGAGGCCGAGGAGCTCGCGAAGCTGGCGGGCGAGGAGCGTGGCCGGATCCTGGAGGAGGAGCGGCGACGGAAGGAGGAGGAGGCCGCGCGCGAGCGAGAGGAGGCCGAAAGGCGCCGGCAGGAGGAGGAGGTGCACCGATTGGCGCAGGAGGCGCTGGAGAGGGAGCGCGAGGACGAGGAAGCCGCCCGCCACGCCGAGGATGCGAAAAAGCGCTTCGCCGGCCTGCGTGGCGGGTTCGCGAGCGACGGCTCGCTGCCCTCGGCGGAGAAGGAGGCCGCCGACGCGTCGAGCGGCACGGGCTTCAAGCTCGACATGGGCAAGGTGACGGGCGCCGCGCAGAAGGCCGCGGAGCTCGAGCCCGACATGGCGAAGTGGACGCCGCGGGCGCGTCCCAAGGACGCGCCGAAGCAGTCGGCGCGCTACCAGAGCGACTTCAAGGGTCTGCCGGAGGACGTGCTGGAGTACGCAGTGTACCTCGGGATGGATCCGAAAGAGGACGCCGACCTGCTGTGGATCGCATCAGAGGCGCTCACCGCCGCCGAGCCCGAGGGGTGGGCAGAGCAGATGGACCCCAACGGCAACGTGTACTACTTCAACGAGACGACGGGCCAGTCGTCACGGCAGCACCCACTCGACGAGTACTACCAAAATCTGTACCTCAAGCTCAAGCTGCAGCGTGCGATGGAGGTGGCGGGCATGGAGGTGCCCGACACGCTGAAGGGGCGCGACATGTCGAACTTGACCACCGAGGACCTGATGCGGATGCGTGCGCAGCTCGCGGCGAAGATGGAGGGGGAGGCGTCGGTGCAGCAGCAGTCGTCGCCGGAGGAGGTCGCGGCGGCAACGACGTCGATATCGCAAGCGCTGACGATGACGACGCCGCGCTCGACGAAGGTAATGTCCGAGAAGTTCGGCATCTCGCAGCCCGACACGGATGTGCGCGCGCTGCTGATCAACCCGGCGAAGTGGGCAGAGAAGCCCTCTTTCATCGAGACCGTGATCGACAAGGACACGTCGACGCCGATGCTCCCGCGCTACCACATGTACATGAACCTCAGCGACAGCTACCGGGCGTTCGCGTTCTCCGCATCGAAGCGTGTTGTCGCTCACAACACGCATTTCGCGATCTCGCTCGACCACGTTGAGTCGGCCAACACGTCCGACGCGTTCTGCGGCAAGCTTCGCTGCAACTCGAAGGGCACCGAGTACGCGATCTACGACGACTCGAACGACCCGTACGGCCTCAAGACCGGGAAGCCGCGGCGCGAGCTTGGCATCATCTCGTACAAGAAGAAGATGATGGGGCCCCTGCAGCTCGAGGTCGTCATGCCGCGCGTGCGCAAGGACGGCGCCTGCGCGCAGTTCCGACCGTCGCAGCCCGAGGAGTCCATGATCCAGCTCTACAAGGCGGGCCGCGTGGAGCACATGTTCATCCTCAAGGGGACGGCGAACGTCGCACCGGGCGGGGTGGTTGAGCTCTTCCAGAACGCGCGCGCGTCGGACGGTCAGCAGCAGTGCGTCTTCCAAGCGCACAAGAACCCGGAGGGCAACTGGGCGGTGCGGTACATGCATCCGCTGTCTTGCTTCCAGGCGTTCAACATCGCAGTGTCCATCTTCCACAACCCGTCGACCTCCGGCCTCGACGCGCTTCCCGCTGCTGCCGAGGGCGGCAACGCCCGCGCCTCCAGCGAGGGGGGCTCTTCGACGACACCCGCGGACGTCAGGGGCGCGGCACCCGCCGAGGCGCCACCGCCGCTCGCGGGCAAGCCGACCTCGGACCTGGGCTCTGCGAAGGCAGGGAGCATCATCAACACGGCGTCGCTCGAGGGGCTGTCGCACGCGGTGTACTCGATGGCAGTGCAGGGGCAGAAGGTGTACTCCGGACTGTACAATGGCAACATACAGGTGTGGCACATGGACGCATACGTCAACTTGCCGAGCGGCTCGCGCCCGGAGTACCACACGCTGACCGGGCACAAGTCGTCGATCTACTCGCTCGTGGTCACGGAGCGGCAGCTGCTGTCGGCCTCGCACGACAAGCTCATCAAGGTGTGGGACCTGAACACCATGCGGTGCAGGCACACCCTGCGGGGCCACAACTCGCGCGTGCGCGCGCTCGCGCGGTCGGCCAGTCTGCTCTTCTCGGGCTCGAACGACAAGTCGATCAAGGTGTGGAACCTGGACTCGATGTCGAACACGCACTCGCTCGAGTCCCACGTCTCGTGGATACGCGCGCTCGCGACGGAGAAGGACGTGCTCACGAGCGCCTCGAAGGACCTCACGGTGAAGGTGTGGGACATCAAGACGCTCAAGTGCATCTTCACCTTCCAGGCGGGCTCGGAGGTCTACTGCCTCGCGATGACGAACAGCATGGTCTACGGCGGCTGCCAGGACTACAAGATCCGCGTGTGGAATCTCAACACGATGCAGAAGTCGTACATGCTGATCGGCCACGAGGGTGTTGTGCGCTGCCTGTTCGTGCGGCACAATACGCTCTATTCGGGCGGCTCCGACAGCAAGGTCAAAGTGTGGGACCTCAAGACGAACGACTGCACCACCCTATTCGGCCACACCTCTTTCGTCCGCGCAATCGCAGTCGATGAAGGCGGCCACACTCTGTACACCGGCGCCGATGATCGGTGTGTGCCGCTTCCTCGCGCCCCGCGCTGCCGTGCAACGCCGATCGCGCGGCGCCCCCTCCCCGCCCCAGGCGGATCAAAATTTGGCAGGCGCGCTGATCTCTGCAGGCGGATCGAACGCGGACGGGCGCCGAGCTCCACGACTCCGAGTCGGCACGCGCCATCACCGCCAAGGACCGACGACGTGCGTAGACCTACGTGGCACGCGAACCGATGCCCTCTCGTCGGCGCGCGGCCGCTTCGCCGAGAATGGCCTGGGGCTCGGCGGACGCCCGCCGCCGTCGACAATTGGAGGCGCCGGGGGGAGAAGGATAGTCGATGCGTCTAGGATCGTGAAGTACTACGGTAAGGCGATACATGCGGTTTACAAACGAAAACCCAGCGACGTGGTAGAACTGTAGAGCTCTCCAGCAATCCGACTGGGCGTCGTGGGCACAAAATGCAGGTCTCGATCTTGCAACGCCAGAACTTGGCGCTGCAAACGTCGTTGAGCTGCAAAAAGCGCGAGCTGAAGGATGTGCAGCACGAGCTAGAGCAGTCGACTTCCCGCCTGCGCATCAGAGAGACGGCGATCTCGGTGATGGACCGGCAGTGGATGGAGCTGGAGCAGCAGGTGGCGCGGGTGCTTGCGCAGCTGAACGAGCCGGTCCCGCTCCCCGAAGTGGCGAGCAGCGTGCTCCAGCAGCTCGTCGCGCCCGCGCCGCTGGCTCCGGGCGACCTCGAGGAGCAGCTGTCGGCGCGATGCACACGGATGCGGGAGCAGCACGGAAGGCTAGTGCAAGCGGTGCGGGCGCTGCGGGCCGTGCACGTCGCGGCGCAACCGGCCGGTGGCGACCTGGAGCGTACCTCAACGGAGGTCGATGCCGCGGCGACGCGGCTCCAAGCAGAGCACGACGAGTTGGCGCGCGCGCTCGCGCTCGCAAAGGACCAGCTCGCGCTCGCTCAGACGGCAGAGCTCGACCTGAAGGCGCGACTCGAGCAGAGCCAGACGGAGATCGACAAGGGCATCAAAGAGCTCAACCGGGAGCGACAGCGGGCGAGCCTGGAGACGGCGGCGGCGCCCGCGGCACGGCCGGGCTCCGCGAGCGGCGACGCGTCGAATTCGGGAGCGGCAGCCGTCGATGCGACGAGGAGCGGCGGGGCCGGCGGCGCGGACGCGGCTGCGCTTGCCGAGCTTCGCGAGGAGCTGGACGCCAGCAAACGCCTGGTTCGCCGAGACCTTTCGAACGAACGGCCTCAACTAGCCACCCCGCCCTGCACGTGGTATCCCGCCCCACCACGCCGGTCCCCTCCGCGAGCAGGCGGAGCAGCGCCTCGGCGAGCTGCAAGATACGCAAGCGCAGGTGGCGGCGCAGCGCGCGAGTATCGACGAGGCGCGCGCGCGCGTGAGCGACGAGCAGATGCAGGGTCATCCCAGCCAGGTGCGGATGCGGATGCAAATACAGCAGCTCGAGGCGCAGGTGCGACAGTCGGAGGGCAGGACGCAGCGCGCGGCCGCCGACGGCGCGCAGCTGCAGCTCCTCCGTGAGGCGGACTTCTCGCGCTTCGACGCACTGCGCGCCCAGCAGCGCGAAGAGGCGGCCGCTGATGCGCAGCGCCAGGCGAAGCTGCTCGCGCAGGCTCGGACCGAACTGCGTCGCCCCCCGCACGAGTGCCCCCGGCCCCGGTTCACGCACACCGCCGCGACGCACATGTGCTCCGTGTCACCGACCCCGACGCCTCACCGCTCGCGCGGGCCGCCCAAGCTGCGCGCGCCGTGCGGCAGATGCGCGCCGAGCGCGACTCGCTCGAGCTGCAGCTCGGCCGGAAGGTGCTCTCTGTGCAGGGTCTGGAGGAAAGTAAGGCGGAGGTGCGTCCACATTCCGAGGACACACGACCGCAACGCGCACACGTCCACATGCACTGCCCATACCCATGCCCATGCCCATGTCCCTGTGTGGCGCATGCGCCCACGTCTTGCGACGCCCCTTCCGACCGCAAACGCGAATTCCCGTGATTCAGGTGGAGAACTTGCTGGCGTCGTGCCGCGCGGAAGTGGAGCGAGCGAAGAAGGATTGCTCGAGGCTGCGCAGCCAGATCGTAGAGACGGAGCGCGAGCGCGACACAGCTCGCGATGAGCAGGTCTCCGCCGCCAGCCTGCCCCACGCCCGTGACTGCCCAGAGTGGCCACGCCCCTTCCCGCCCTCCGCGCAGGAGAAGTTGCGCGAGGCGGAGCATGCCATGCAGCTGCGCGTGGAGCAACTGCAGCAGCGGCTTAGCGATGGCGCCCCGCTCGAGACGCACGAGACGGAGCGCAGGCTGCAGGTGGCCCCGCCCGCCTCCCTCACGCCACCCGCTTCCTCCATTTCCTGCATGCCACGCCGCCCCGCCGAACGCGCCTGCTCACGTACTTCCGCTCTCCCGGTAGGCGACGCTCCTGAGCTTGCGCTCTGCAGAGGCGGCGGCGCAGAAGGCGCAGCAGGAGGCAGCGACGCACCAAGGGGAGTCGAGGTGCGCTCTCGCAGCCGCGTGCACCGAAAGCCTGCTCCTGGCCACTGCCTCGTGTGGTCGGATGATGCCGACGCCCCCTCCCAAACGCCGCCCTTCAGCGCACTCATGGGCGAGGTCGAGGCGGTCTCGAAGGCGTTTGAGCAGCTGCAGGAGCAGAACGTGAGGCTGCTGCAGACCATTCAAGACAAGGAGGAAGCCGCGACGAAACTGGTCGCCGAGCGTCTGCGCGCCGACCAGAGCATGAAGCTTTTGAAGGCGGAGCGGCAGGGCCTCGACGAGAAGCTAGCGGCCGCTGAGAGGCTGGCGGAGAAGGAGAGGGATCTGCGCTCGTCGCTCGAGATGGTCCTAAAGCAGTCGAAGCAGGCGCGCCGCTCTCTCGATCCCCACGCACGGCGCGTCGCCCTCGCTCCTCACCCACCCGCGCCGACCCGTCTGCTCCTCGCCGCCAGGCGTGGGCGACGAAGGAGGAGGAGCTGCGCACAGCTCTGGGCGAGCGCGAACAACGGAAGCGCGAGGTGGAGGAGGCGGAGCGCGGCGCGCAGCATCTGGCGGCGCAGCTCAAAGAAGCTCAGGAGGCGACGGCCCGCGCGTCGGAGCGCGAGGCTAAGTCGGCGGCGTCGGTCGCCGCCGAGGCCGCCCAGGTGAAACGGCTCGCGGCCGAGCGCGACGCGCTGCAGCGGCGCGTGTCCCGCTTCCAGGCGGCGGGGCGCACGGAGACGGCTGCTGGCCAATCCGCGCTCGAGGAGCAGGTCGAATTCTACAAGAAGCTGGTCAAGTGCCCGTTGGCGTGCAACCGCGACAAGAGCGTCGTCACGAAGTGCGGCCACTCGTTCTGCCGCGAGTGCATCGATCACCGCCTGAACCTGCGCAACCGGAAGTGCCCCACGTGCAGCGTCGTCATCGATTGTACGCCCGCCCACGTGCCGCCCGCCGCGCCCGGTCACGCACCTCCCGCCTCCAAGCCCCGCCGCCGCCCGCGCGCCGCGCGCCGCCCCACGTGTTCGTCGCCCTCCCGCCGAGCCGCCCCACGTTCCGCGATCAGATCAGGGCCTGACGCGGCTGTGGCTCACTTCCTGAGCCCGCTGCGGAGGGGGCGGCGGGGGACGCGAGCGCGAGGTGGCGGGGACGACGGGACGCCGAGACTGATGAAAAGGCACAAAATCGTAGCAGAAGCACCGTAGAACGCAAAACCCTTGTACGCCTCTGCCCTGCGAGTAAAACCGTTGGCATGCTGTCCAACTCTCTCTATTGCGAGGCCCGAGTACTCACGCCGCCGGGCATGGCTCAAGGCTCGTCGCGTCCGGCTGGCCGGGTGCTCACGTTCGCGTGGTCGGAGGCGCCACAGTCCATGCTGCTTGCGGTCGCACTCGACAACGCGACGGTCATTCTTTTGAACGAGCACGCTGAACCGTACTACGAGGGCGCCGTGCTAAGCACAAAGTCGCGCGTGGCGAACGCGCGCTGTCTCTGCTGGTCTCCGGCGGCCTCGGGCAGCCTCATGCTCGCCATCGGATGGGAGGACGGCAGCGTGATGGTCTGGGCGGATGGCCCGAACGCCAACGACAGGGTTGCCCGGGAAGATACTGACCAGCATGCGACTCACCCCGTCACATTCGTGCTTTGGTCGCCAGACGCGTCCCGATTGATATCCGGCGATGGCCGTGCCGTGGGCGCCGCTCC
>MDTC01096577.1_pt1 | contig 10207 bp, 12 predicted proteins | sample 811181 | NCBI WGS metagenome assembly MDTC01 (sample SAMN05326644, study PRJNA326480) | marine metagenome | isolation source: seawater | place: Pacific Ocean: North | collected 2011
CCTTCCATTTTATAAAGACCACTACCACCAATTATCCCAAGCTTTCTTTTTTTCATCATTTAATTATTAATGCTTTTTTGCTAAATATTGAAGCTAAATATGGATTTAAAAAAATATATAAGATCAATTCAAGATTACCCTAAAAAAGGAATTTTATTTAGAGACATAACAACTTTAATAAAAGATCCCAAAGCATTGAACCATGCAATAGATAAAATTGTAGAAATATCAAAAAAAATAGAATTTGATAAAGTTTCAGCAATCGAGTCTAGAGGATTTATATTTGCTTCAACAGTTTCCTATTTAACTAATAAACCTTTAATTTTATTAAGAAAAAAAAATAAATTACCTGCTGATAGACATTCAGTAGATTTTCAACTTGAGTACGGTGATGCAACAATAGAGGTGCATAAAGACTCGATTAATAAAGGTGAGAAAATATTAGTAATTGATGACTTAATTGCCACAGGAGGAACGGCTGAGGCTGCAGCAAAATTAATTGAGATCTCAGGGGGGGAAGTAGCAGGGTTTATATTTATTATTAATCTTTTTGATTTACCTGGAAATGATTTGCTGAAAAAAAAATCTTACTTTACTGAAAGTTTAATCGAATTTCCAGGACACTAAATTTCTTTTTGAGTCCATGTTTTAGGAGTTAACTCGTTATTTATTTCAATATCAATATTATAATCAAAGTCTTTTGTTCCTCTTTTTTTTATATATTCAAACGTTTTTTGTATCCCCTCTTTTAAAGTAATAGTAGTTTTATAATTTAAAAACTTTCTTGCTTTATCCGCAGAACAGGTCGCATGCTTAACTTCTCTAGGTCTACCCGGCTTGTAAATAGGTGGAAGGTTAATTCCAGTTACATTTGAACATATTTCCGCTACTTGATTAATAGTAACAAATTCTTCATCTGGACCAATATTTACAATCTGTTTGTTTAGATTTTTTTGGTCAAGCATTGGTAGAAGACAACTTAAGCAATCATCTATATATGAAAAACATCTTTTTTGTTCTCCATCCCCGTAAATGATAGGGGCTTTGCCTTGAAGCATTCTATTAATCATAATTGAGACAACATTCCTAAAAGGATCGTCATATTTTTGTCTAGGGCCAATAATATTATGTGGAACAGCTATTACCCATTCAGTATTATTTAGTTCACATAAATTTATTAATACATCTTCAGCAGCTACTTTTGAAATTGCATATGGATCTACAGGTGTGGGTTTCATAGACTCCAAAAAAGGTGTTTTTTGATCTCCGTATCTAGCCATAGATGAACAAAATATAATTCTTTTAACTTTATGACTGATTGCTGCAGAAAAAATAGAAACAGAAGCTAAATAATTATTTTTAGTAATTTCATAAGGCGAAAAGACTGAAAGTCCTTCATGGGCTGTTGCTGCACAATGATAAACAATCTCAACATTAGACATAATATTTTTAACTTTTTCTAAATCGCAACAATCAATATTGTAAAATTTTATATTTTTTGGGATGTTATCTTTATATCCACCGATCATGCTGTCTATTCCTATTACCTCATGACCTAAATTAGAAAGTTGTTCAGCTAAATGCGAACCGAGGAACCCTGCAACTCCGGTTACTAATATTTTATATTTATTATTCATTTTTAAACTGTATTATTTTTATTAGATCAATTGTCAATTAATTATTATTAAATGGTCTATACCAAGATGGTTTTCCTATAATAGAGTTAAATAATCCTGAAATTCTGTGTTTGTAAATAAGTTTTTTAGTTTTTTTAAAAATTAATGAGTAAAAAATATATTTTATCACAGCAGAGATTAATTTATCCGATACGCATATTAAAGCGTAATAAAAATTATTGTGTTTTTTTGTAAAATAAAAAGTTGACCACATCCAATGCCAATTCCTAGATATTTCCATTTCAAAATTATATTTTTCTTCATGAGAACTACCACCCTGATGTTGAATCTTAATACTCGGATCTACGAATATTTTTTTATTTTTTTTGTTTAACCTTCTGCAAAGATCTATTTCCTCTAGATAAATAAAAAAATTATCATCAAAAAAACCAATATCTTTAAATTCATCTAAATTTAAAAACATTGCAAAACCTTTGATTGAAGCAACCTCTTTTAATTCTTTAAAATTATTTTCTATATTTTTTTCATCTTGAACAGCTGGTCCTATAATTGCAAAACTTTTTAATTTATTTGCAACGTTAAAAAAATTTTTCAAAGTATTGTTTTCTAATTGAGCGTCTGGATTTAAAATTAATGCAAATTTAGTTTTTACTTTTGATAGACCTAGATTATTTCCTTTAGCATACCCTAAATTCTCACCTGCGATTAAACACTCTACATTTGTAAAACTTCTTTCAATTTTTTCTTTAAAAGAAAAATCTCCTGAATTCTCAATAACAATGATTTTGCATTGGCTATTTATCGACTTTAAACATTGAAGAATTTTTTCATCACTTTTATAAGATGTTATTACGATGGTTATTTGGTTAAATGTCATTATTAGAACAATATTTGATTTTATATCTTATTTCTTTTAAAAATATAATTAATTTCTTAGAATTTCATGAAAAATATAAAAAAGGTTATTGTTACTGGTGGTTACGGTTTTATAGGAAGCAATCTTATAAAATATTTATTGAAAAAAAACTATTTTGTAATCAATGTTGATAAACTGTCTTACTCGGCAAACTTATACAATTTATCAAATATCAAAAATAACAAATATACTTTTTACAAAGCTGACATTAACAATAAAAGTTTTTTTTTAAAAATATTAAAAAAATATAAACCTTCTGTTGTTTTCAATTTAGCAGCTGAAACACATGTGGATAGATCTATAGATAGTCCTGAACCTTTTGTAAAAAATAATGTTAATGGTGTTTTTAGTATTCTTGAGTCTTTACGTTCTTATATAAAACTAGCTAATAAAAAAATTAAATTAATTCATATTTCAACTGATGAAGTTTACGGTGACCTAAATCAAAGTAGTAAAAGGGCAAATGAAGAATTTCCTTATAGGCCTAGTTCTCCTTACGCTGCTTCTAAAGCAAGTGCTGATCACTTGATAAAATCATATATTAGAACTTACAACTTTCCAGCAATTATATCTAATTGCTCTAATAATTATGGGCCAAATCAATTTCCTGAAAAACTAATACCAAAAATTATTTTTAATATACTTAATAATAAGCCAATTCCAATTTACGCAAAAGGTCTAAACTCTAGAGAGTGGATATATGTAGAAGATCATTGTAAAGCTTTAGAAATGTTGGTGACAAAAGGAAAAATTGGGCAAAGCTATAATATTGGAACTAATAATAACCTAACAAATATAAAATTAACAAAACTTATATTAAAAAAGATAAAAGAAAAAATAAACTTTGTGGGAAAAAAAGTTAAAATTATTTATGTTAAAGATAGACCTGGTCATGACTTTAGATACGCTATTAATTCAAATAAGATTAGAAGAGAATTAAAATGGAAACCACTTACTGATTTGAATACTGGAATTTCAATTACTATTGACTGGTATCTTGATAATATTAAATATTTCAAATCAATATCTAATAAAAAACACCAAAATAGGCTTGGAACAAAAATATGATAAAAAAAGGAATCATACTCGCTGGAGGGACTGGCACCAGAATGAGTCCAATAACAAAAGCAGTGAATAAACAGCTTCTTCCGTTATATGATAAACCTCTCTTTTTTTATCCTTTGTCTGTTCTCATGTTAGCAAAAATTAAAGATGTTCTTATTATTGTAAACAAGGGACAGATTGGGCAGTTCAAAAAAATTTTACCTAATGGGAATAATCTTGGTATCAAAATCACATATGCGGAACAGGAAAAACCTAAAGGTTTGCCCGATGCTTTTATAGTTGGTGAGAAATTTATTGGCAAAAGTTCTGTAGCATTAATTTTAGGTGATAATTTCTTTTTCGGTCAAAACTTAACAAGTAAACTAATACGTTCTTCTACTCTTAATAAAGGCGCAAAAGTATTTCTTCATCCTGTGAAAAATCCATCGTTATATGGAGTTGCAACAGTTGATAGAAAAAATAAGATTATAAATATTATTGAAAAACCCAAACAAAGTAAGTCTAATTTAGCTATTACAGGTCTTTATTTTTTTGACAACCAAGCAATAAATTTTAGCAAATCTTTAAAACCCTCGAAAAGAAATGAGGTCGAAATTGTTGATTTGTTGAAAAGATATAAAATTAAAAATCAATTAAATGCTGAGATAATTGGTAGAGGTGGGGCTTGGCTTGATACTGGTTCTATTAAAGACTTTAATAATACATCAAACTTTATCGCTACTATTGAAAATAGACAAGGATTTAAAATTGGTTGTATTGAAGAAATTGCTTTTACTAATAAATGGATTCAAAAAAGAAATATAGAAAATGCAATTAAGTTTTATGGTAAATGTGAGTATTCAGATTATTTAAAAAAATTAATATAAATTAATATAAATTAATGAAAATTAAAAAAACAAAGTTTAGAGATCTTGTGATCGTTACTTCTCCTGTTCATAAAGATAAAAGAGGAATATTTAGAGAAATTTTTAAAAAAAGTTTACTAAATAAATATAAATTTATTTTTAATTGTACTTCAACTTCAAAAAAAAATGTCTTAAGGGGCTTGCACTTACAAACTAAATTTAAACAGGGTAAATATGTTTCGGCTCTTAAAGGTGAAATTTATGACGTTGCTGTTGATTTAAGAAAAGGATCTAAGACTTTTGGCAAAACTTTTTCAATAAATTTATCTGATAAAAATGGAATTTCAATTTATATACCAGAGGGGTTTGCGCATGGGTTTGTGGGATTAAAAAAAGAAAACATAATAAGTTATAGTTGTACGCAGTATAGATCTAAAAATCATGAGCAAGGTATTTATTGGAATGACAAAGATCTAGATATTAAGTGGCCAATTAAAAAACCTATTGTTTCATTAAAAGACAGCAAAAATTTATCTCTTGTTAATTTTATTAAAAAGTATGGATAATTTAAAAATCTTTTGTATGTGTTTAGATGCAGACTATTTAAAAGTTGTTAAAAAACTAAATTATATACCTGTTGGTTTGAAAAATAAGAATTTTTCTAAGGATTGGCTTTTAGACAATACTTTAATGAATATTTCCGAAAAAAACCCCTATTACGGAGAGTATACATTTTATTATTGGTATTGGAAAAATATGCTTAAACACAAAAAAGAAAATGATTGGATTGGATTTTGTTCCTATAGAGAATTATGGGGAGATAAAAAAGCTTCTAAGAATAAAGACTCAATAGATTCAGTCTTACAACACTTGCCAAATGAATGGGATGGGTATGAAGCAATCATTGGTAAACCTTTTTTTTTAGAGAGACCAAAATTAAGTAAAATTCTGAAATATGGTAAAATTTCTGCACTTAGGAATTTTAAAGAAATATTAAAGTCAAGATTCAGTATAAAGTTTCAGTTTGATATGTATCACGGCAATGGAATACTAGAAAAAGCAATTGACCAATTACCTACAAAAGATAAAGAAGACTTTACCTACTATGTAAATAATGAAGTTTCCCTTAATCAAGGTAATATGTTTATAAGTAACTCGAGTAGTATCATTAATATGTACTTTGATGAGGTTTTTACATGGTTAAAAAAATGCGAAAAAATTTTAGGTTTTGATCTCAAGGGTTATAGAAAAATTAGAATATATACATTTTTAGCAGAGAGATTTTTACCTTATTGGTTTAAAAAATATACAAAATATTTAGAGTGGCCAGTTGTTTACTACGATATTAATAAAAAAATCGACTAAAATGAAAAAAATTAAATTTAAATCTTTTAAGAAAAAAAGCGGTACCTTAATACCTTTCTCTTTAAAAAAAAGCTTTCCAATCAAAGTAAAAAGAATATTTATAATTGATGGCAAGAAAAATTTTGTCAGAGGTGATCATGCGCATAAAAATTGTTCACAATTTCTTTTTCCAATATTAGGAAAGATAAAAATTGAATGTATAACTAAAAATTATAAGAAAAGTTTTATTTTAGATTATAGTAAAAAAGAAGGTTTCTTAATAAAACCTAAAACATGGCTTAAAATTAAATTTTTAACTAAAAATGCAATACTAATGGTGGTGTGTGATAAAGAATATGAATTTGAAGATTATATTGAAAAATTTGATGATTTTCTAAAAATAATGAATAGGAAATAATGAAAATAATTCTTACAGGCGCCTGTGGACATATAGGTTCTTATATATCAAAAAACATTCACAAAATAAAAAATGTTAAAGAAATTATTTTAATAGATAATTTTGATACTCAACGTTACTCTTCTTTATTTAATTTAAAAAAAAAAATTAAAACTTTCTTTTTTAATATAGATATCAGTAAACTTAATTCATTAAATATTTTTAAAAACGTTGATCTTATTATACATTGTGCTTCATTAACTAATGCGGAAAATAGTTTCTCAAATAAAAAAGAAATGTTTAGAAATAATTTAGGCTGCATTAAAAATATAATTAATTACTGTACAAAAAATAAAACAAAATTAATTCATATTTCTTCTACCAGTGTATATGGTAAACAAGCAAAAATAGTAAATGAAGATAATAAGTCATTTTTAAAACCTCAATCTCCATATGCTGAAATTAAATTAATAGAAGAAAAATTGTTAAAAAAGAATAAAAATAAGTTTAAATTCATGAGCTTTAGATTTGGAACAATTGCTGGCATCTCACCTGGTATGCGATTTCACACTGCGATAAATAAATTTTGTTTCAATGCCGCATTAAATCAAAATATATTAATTTATAAAACTGCCTACAAACAATATAGACCATATCTTTCTATTAGAGATGCATTTAAAGTATTCAAATTTTGCATTGAGAGAAATATATTTAAAAATGATTTTTTTAATGCGTTAAGTCAAAATTTAACAGTTGAACAAGTCGTCAAGCTAATTAAAAAATACAAAAAAAATGTCAAAATCCAATTCGTTAATACAAAAATAATGAATCAATTAAGTTACCATGTGGATAGCAATAAATTAAATAGATTGGGTTTAAAATTAAAATCAGATATTCAACAGGATATTAAAGAAACATTAAAACTTTTTATTTTTAAAAATAATGAAATGTAAAATAACTGGGGCTCAGCTTAAGCCTTTTATGACATTTGGCAAAATGCCTATTGCTAACGCTTTCGTTGAAAAGAAAAACTTTGATAAAGAATTCTTTTTTGAGATGGAAGTAGGATTTAATGAAGAACTCTCTCTATTTCAGTTAAACGATCATCCTAAACCTGAAAAAATGTTTAATGAAAACTACCCATTTTTTACCGGTAGTTCAGAATTTATGAAAGTTCATTTTGAAAGTTATGCAAATTTCGTTAAGAAAAATTATCTCAATTCTAACTCTAAAGTTATTGAGATAGGTTCTAATGATGGAACTTTTTTAAATAATTTTTCAGATAAAAAAAATGTTATTGGGTTTGAACCATCTAAAAATGTAGCTGATAAAGCTCAAAAAAACAACATTCCTACAATTAATGAATTTTTTAATACTAAAAATATATTAAAACTTTCAAAATTTATAGGTAGTACAGATTTAGTTTGTGCATCTAATGTAATTTGTCATGTTCCTAATTTAAACAATTTGATTGAGTCTATTGATTTGTTGCTAACTAAATCTGGCACATTTGTCTTTGAGGAACCGTATCTAGGATCAATGTTTAATAAAATTTCTTACGATCAAATTTACGATGAACATATATTTATTTTTTCAGCAACCGCTATCAAAAATATATTTAAAAGATATAATTTTGAACTAATCGATGTTTTTCCTCAAAATACACATGGTGGTTCCATGAGATACATTGTTAAAAGAGAGAAAATTTCTTCTCCATCTAACAACTTAAAAAAGATTCTAGAAGAAGAAAAAAAATTAAAACTAGATACAGTTGAATCTTGTTTAATTTTTAAAGAAAAATGTAAAGTTTCAAAAGAAAAAATTAATAATAAAATTATTAATTTAAAAAAAGAAGGTAAGTCCATTTGTGGCTACGCTGCAACTTCTAAAAGCACAACTGTACTTAATTATTGTGGGATAAATAATGAGCACATAGATTATATATGTGACACTACTGAAGAAAAAATTGGTAAATATACTCCTGGTACCCACATACCTATAAAAAGTATGAATCATTTTTATAAAAATCAAACTGATAGCGTTTATCTTTTTGCTTGGAATCATAAAAATGAAATTTTACAAAAAGAAAAAGAATTTAAAGGAGAGTGGTTTTCCCATGTTTCTTTATAAAAATAGAATTGTTGTTACTGGAGGTACTGGAAGATTCGGTGAGGTAATCAAAAAAAAATCATTAGATTTTCAATTTTTATTTCTTTTTCCCAAAAAAAAAGAATTAAATATTCTAAATATTAACTCGATTAAAAAATATTTAAAAAAGAAAAAACCAAAATACCTGCTTCATTTAGCAGGACTATCAAGACCAATGAACCTGCATAATAAAGACATAGAGCAAAGCATAGATAAAAACATAATTGGCACAGCTAATATAACTAAAGCTTGTTCAGAATATAATATTAAACTGATTTACATGTCGACTTGTTACGTTTATCCGGGTTTAAAAGGTAATTATGATGAAGAGTCTCCAGTTTTACCAATTAATAATTATGCATGGTCTAAACTTGGGGGGGAAAGTTCTGTTAGGATGTATAAGAATTCTCTTATTCTGAGAGCGTCTGTAACTGAAAAACCATTTATACATAAAAATGCGTTTGTGGATTTTAAAACTAATTTTATTTTTCATGAGGACTTAATTCCTAAAATTTTAAAATTGATTAATCAAAAAGGGGTTATTAATGTCGGTGGTAAATCTCAATCTGTTTATAATTTTGCAAAAAAATTTAATTCTAAGATTAAAAAAATTTTAGCTAGAAAATTATTAGGAAAAAATGCTCGCTTAAATACAACAATGAGTCTTAAAAAATTTAAAAGATTATCTAATGATTAAATTCTGGTCCTATAAAAGAGAATATATAAAATATAAAAAACAAATTTTAAGCTTGGTCGATAAATCTATTAATAAAGGGTCAATTTTTTTTGGTAACGAACTAACAAATTTTGAAAAAAACTTTGTTAAAAAATATAAGGCTAAATATGGTATTGCTGTAGGAAGCGGAACTGATGCATTAACAATTGCTATAAAATCTCTAAATATAAAATTTGGAGATGAAATAATAACAGCAGCAAACACTGCTATTCCAACTATAACCGCTATAATAAACGCTGGTGCTAGACCCAAGTTGATAGATATTGGTGAAGACTATCTAATTGATATTAGCAAAATTGAAAAAGAAATTACTTCAAAAACTAGAGCTATAATACCTGTTCATCTATATGGACAAGCTTGCAACATGGATGCAATTATAAAAATAGCAGAAAAAAATAAGATTCAAATAATTGAAGATTGTGCTCAGTCTCAAGGTTCTTTGTACAAGAATAAATACACAGGAACAATTGGTAAGCTTGGTTGTTTCTCTTTTTATCCAACAAAAATTCTAGGTGCATATAGCGATGGTGGCTTTATTTTAACTAATGATTATAAAATATATAAAAAAATTAAAAGACTACGATTTTATGGAATAGAAACTGTGGAAAATAGAAAGTACAAAAATAAATATTACTCATTTGAAAATGGATATAATTCAAGACTTGATGAAATACAGGCCGCAATTCTAAATTTTAAATTAAAAAATGTATCTAATTTTATAAATAGGCGAAGAAAAATTGCACAAATTTATTTGAAAGAGCTGGCAAATACTGGATTGGTCTTACCTAACGAAAATGATAATTTAAAACATGTTTACCATTTGTTTACAGTTTCACACCCTAAAAGTGAAAAGATTACTTCTCAGCTTAAAAAACAAAAAATAGAAACTAGAAAAATTTATCCTTTTCCAATTCACAAGATGAAAGCTTATAGTAAAATTATCAAAAATAAAAAAAGTTTAAGAAATTCAGAAATCAAATCAAAAAGTATTTTTTGTCTTCCACTATACCCAGAATTAAAAGATGCAGAAGTTAAAATTATATGCAAAAGTTTAAAGAAAATATTAGAAAAAATTAATTAAAAAATATTGGTAGCGGGAAGTGGGATCGAACCACTGAC
>MDTC01161626.1_pt1 | contig 10207 bp, 11 predicted proteins | sample 811181 | NCBI WGS metagenome assembly MDTC01 (sample SAMN05326644, study PRJNA326480) | marine metagenome | isolation source: seawater | place: Pacific Ocean: North | collected 2011
CGCCCAACTTTGGGATATCTACGTGTTCGAGTGGGTGAAGAAGAGGACGGGAGAGAAGAACCTTTGGCTGCGCAATAATGTTTCTACGTTTGGCTCCCAGTTATTGGATACAACTATATTTTGCACGATAGCTTTCTATGGAATCATACCCAATGATGTACTGCCCAAGCTGATTATCGGATCTTATTTGATGAAGCTTCTGGTGGCGGTAATCGATACGCCCATCGTATATCTAGTCGTATACTGGGTGACGGGTCACTGGACGTCGAAAGGGGATATCGAGGAAGAGACGGAGGAAGAGGGCACCGTGTAGACCTGGTTGGGGGGAGAGCGACCATTGCTCCGCTCCCTAGCTCTACGTCTGGCTCCAGAAGCGCTGATGCGGTGCGAGCAGGGCGTCTTTCATTGCGGGTAGGGGACCCCATACGCGGACCTTTTTTTGCCCGGCCGCGAAGACGTCGCGACAAGGCAGATCCATAGTGGGATTCCGTGGATCGGAACCGGTGAGCGCTTTGAGGTCGGCTTCAGGCGTTCCGTAGAGGACCGAGCCAATATTCGCCCAATAGATGGTTCCCGAGCACATGGCGCATGGTTCCAACGTAGTGACTAGGCAGCAGTCCCAGAGGTATTCAGGTGAATACTCTCGAGCGGATCGGCGGGCGAGTTCGGTTTCCGCGTGTCGTACGCTATCCACGTTTCCCTGGCGGAGAAGGATGGTTTTGAAATCGGGAGCGACGAGGATGGCCCCAAATGGGTGATGCCCGTTTGCGACGGCTTCCTCGGCAACTTCGTTTGCCGCATAGAGGAGGCGCATCTGAATGGCTTCGTCCACGGTGTATGGATTAGTTGGTGGCAGCGATTTTCTCTAGGATGTGATCTTTGGCAGTAATGGGCGGATAGTTCGAGGGGCTTTCCTCCGACACGCACGAAGGCAAGGTTTCAACGAGGACTTCGGGATCCGGATCGGAGAAGAATGCGATAGACAAACGGCCGTTGGCGGCGTCTGTGGGACGTACTTGCACCCTGTGCGGAGTAGAACGGTAGACGTCGTTGGTCCAGCGAGCGAGCAGGTCGCCTGTGTTTATGACGACGGCATTGTCGACAGGCGGGGCGGGGACCCAGTTTCCTGTCGAATCTTGAACTTCGAGGCCGCCCGATTTGTCTTGGAAAAGAAGCGTGAGGGTGCCGTAGTCGGTGTGGGCTCCGGCGCCCAGCTGGCCTGCGGATTCCACTTTTGCGGGCGGATAGTGGAGAAGCCGGAGCGTTTGCAGAATGCCGGTATGCTTGTTGGTGAAATAGCCTTCCGGAAGCTCGAGAGCTAACGCAAAGGCTCCCATCAGCCGATCGGCGAGACGTTGGCAGTCAGCGAAAAAATCGCTCGCGACCTGATGAAAGCGATGGCTCGGCCAGAGATTTTCTTGCGATTGAAGATTGAATACGTTGCGCATTGTGAAGGTTTCTTTCTGATCTGCCGGCTTGTTTGGATCCAAAGCCTCTGTGCCTAGGCCATGATAGCCGAAATTGAGCTCCTGGTCGAATGGATACAGACTCTTGGCGGCAGGCTCTTTTTGGAAAAAGCGACGGGCAGTCTCCATGGCCGCCGATACGGTTTCAGGAGCGATACCGCAGTTGGTTATATACATGAAGCCGACCTCCTTGGCACTGCGATCTACCTCGGCCGCGATAGCTTGGCGTTCAGTGAGGCAATCGCCAAGCATACTGCTGAAATCGATAATTGGGATGTGCGAATTCATGGGTAGAATGCCAGCAGGAAGCCTGCCATTCGCTCTGGTAAAGGGGTTTTCCTATCGGGGGGCTGGCGATTCGCTCGGCAGACGATAGAATTTTCCGGTCGGATCGCCGGAGGGCTCTCCGTTCTCGAAAATCGGATTGCCTCGCAGCCAAGTCTGACGAACAGCGAGCGATTGTTCCATTCCGCAGTAGGCGCTAGCGGAGTGTTTGTAGAGAAGGTCTCGGAGTTCGATTTTCTCCGGCGGCGTCTTGGAATCGACCAATATAAAGTCGGCGTCTTTCCCGATTTTTAGGGAGCCTTTTGTATCGAGCCCGACTTTCTTGGCTGGATTGAGGGCGCTCAGCCGAGTCAGTTGGAAAAGGCTTTTGGGGTCGTTTGCGCAGCGATGCCATAAGAGAGGCAGTCCGTGTTGCAGTCCACTGATTCCGCCCCAGGAATCGAAGAAACTTAGGCCTGCTTTCATTTCGGGCGGGCATGGCGAGTGGTCGGATCCGATGGTATCGATTTCGCCTGCCGCGAGACATTCCCAGAGCGTGGCGAGAGAATTGCGATAGCGAAGCGGCGGAGCGCATTTCGCATCGGGACCAATGCGTTCGGCATCTTCGATCGAAAGAAGCAAGTAGTGCGGACAGGTTTCGCAGGTGATATCGACCCCTTTGGCTTTCGCTTGGGCTATCGGAGCGAGCGCTTGGGCAGAGCTAACGTGGACGATGTGGATGGGACATCCGGTTTCTCCCGCCAATTCGATGGCGATCTCGATAGCGCTTATCTCGGCTTCCACCGGTCGGCTAGCTTCCCAGTCTAGGGCGTTGCTGCGTCGGGCAAGTCTGCGGTTCGCGGGGTCCAGGACCGCAGGATCTTCGGCGTGGAGGGCGAGGAATTTACCTGTAGGAGCGATGCGTTTCATGCCCTCTTTTAAAGTCGCGATATCCGAGTTAATGAAATCGTCGGTCCCGCTTGGAGACATGAACGCTTTGAAAGCGATGACTCCCTCGTCTGCCAAGGGCTGAAGGGACTCCAAGTTGCCTGGAACGAGACCGCCCCAAAGAGCGAAATCGACGTGGGACTTGGCGCCGATGGAATGAAGTTTTTCTTCGAGGGCCTGAACGGTCGTCGTGGAGGGAATGCTGTTGAGAGGCATTTCGGCTGCAAAGGTGCAGCCGCCTGCTGCCGCGGCGAGCGAACCGGTGGAAAACCCTTCCCAGCGAGTGCGGCCCGGTTCGTTAAAATGGACGTGTAGATCGACCCCTCCCGGAAAGCAAAGAGAGCCTCTTCCGTCGATGATTTCCCTTCCCGCTTCGTCCGTTTTACCAATCGCAGAGAAGCGCCCTTGATCGATCGCCAAGTCGGCGGCTTGCCAGCCTTCAGGGCTCAGTAGGCGAATATTGCGGACAATGCGATCGTGCATCCTTAGGAATCGGGAAAAGCGTTTTGGTCGACCTGTTTTATCATGTCCGCGAGCGTCCGAAGGGCGACCAATATATCGGAAGATTCCACGAATTCATCTGGGTGATGACTCAGCCCATCCCGGCAGCGAACGAATAGCATGCCGATACGACACGTTTCAGCGACTTTCATAGCATCGTGGCCTGCTCCGCTGAAGAGCTCGCTTGCGGCGCTCGCGTTGGCGGCGACCGCTCTGGAAAGAAGCTTCCTTATTTCCGGATCGCAATCGGCATGGGAAGTTTCTTGAAAAGTTTGTTTGTCGATTTTAATCGATCGACGTTTCGCGATGGACTCGATTTCTTCGAGGAGTTCAATTTTGAGGGCTTTGAGTCGTCGAAGATGGGCCGCTCGGAAGTCGATTGAAAAGTAGACTTTGCCGGGGATCGCGTTGCTCGAGTTTGGCGAAATATCCAGTTTTCCCACGGTAGCTTTAACAGCGGGGCGTTCTGCGGCGAAACGCTCTACTGCTAGAACCATTTCTGCGGCGCAGGTCAGAGCATCGTTTCGAAGGTCGTGAGGAGTGGTTCCCGCGTGGCCTGCTTTTCCCGTCACCGTTATGCCGATACGGGATTGAGCCGCTATGCCGGTGACGATGCCTAAGGCGTGCCCGTTAGCCTCCAGCACGGGTCCCTGCTCGATATGGGCTTCCAGGAATACGTCGTCCTTTTGGATTATAGGAGCGGTTTTTGCGATGCCGTCGGAATCGAAGCCTCGGGCTTTCAAGGTGCTTCGCATATCGATTCCATCGGAGTCGATCTTTTCCAGGGTCGTAGGATCGAATGTCCCGCAAAGCAGCGAACTGCCGAGAAAAGTCGTTTGATAGCGGACGCCTTCTTCGTCGCAAAAGGCGAGAGCGTTGATGTGGCGGTTGGGAGTGTATCCCTCCGCTTGAAGCAACTCTATCGCGGCGATTGAAAGAAGGACTCCCAAAGTGCCGTCATACTTGCCGGCGTCCACAACCGTGTCGTAATGAGAGCCAATGTGGATGGAAGGCGCTCTGGCGGTGTTCGAAGGCCAGGATCCTATAACGTTTTGGAAGGGGTCGATGTTGGAAACGAGCCCGGCAGTTTTCATCCACGATTGGATGAGCCGCGAAGCGATATCCATCTCCTTGGAGAGGAATACGCGGGTTAGGCATTCGCTGCTAGAACTGATCGCCCCGAGGATTTCAATGCGATCGAGAAGCCGCCGGTGGATGTTTTCGATATGGGTTTCTTTGATCATCAGCTTCCGCGGTAGGTCGAATAGCTCCAGGGCGTACAAAGAAGGGGAACATGGTAGCTCTCGCCCGCTTGGAGATTCACATCTATGGAAACGTTCTCCAGAAATGATGGCTTAGGTAGCTCGACTTCTTCCTTTCTGAAATAGGGACCTACTTTGAAGACGAGGCGGTAGGACCCGGTAAGGAGAGAGTCCTTATCAAGCAGCAAGGCGTCTGTTCGGCCGTCTTGGTTCGTTTGGAACCTTCCTATCGGACTGTACGCGTCTCCGTTGTCGCGGTAAAGCTCGATGTCGACTCCGGATGCGGGTCGGCCATGGTAATTGTCGAGAATATGGGTGCTGAGTTTTCCGCTCATTATTTGTAAAGAATATTAGGATACGATTGAGTGAAGCCGGTGCCAGCCGATGCGGGCGATCTGGGCGAGGCAGGCGAGACGCTCGGCCCTTGCCGAGGCTTGCAACCGTTGTTCGAGAATGGGGAGCGTCTCCGAGGCCTTGTGATCCGAAATGCAAAGAATGAATGGGTGCCCGAATGTTTCCCGATAGACGGAGAGGCGTTGACGGAGGGTATCGAAAGTCTCTTTCGGAAGCGCGGAGAATCCGGCCCGCGATTGCTCGGATTGCGAGAAGTCGGTGAGAGCCTCGAGTTCGTCCATTTTGGCTGCCAAGTCCGGGTGGGCGGCAATCAGCTGGGTTTGCTCTGCGGCATCGGCTCCGAAGAGGACACTCTCGAACCGCACCTGCAGGGCCTTCTTGCTGGGAAAAGGACGCGCTTTGACCGCGGCCTCCGCAACCCATGGCGAATGTTCGTAAAGCCGTCCCATAATGGACATCCATTCGCTGTTGGATAATTGGTTGAGTTCCTCGATTGGGATATTTTGCGAGTTCATGGGGCGGAGATTCTAGTCTTTTGCGAAAAGAGGGGATCGGGAAGATTGAAAAGGACGATTCCAACGAAGACGAGAGAGACTCCAACGCTCTGAACGAAGGTGATCGTTTCCCCGAGGAAAATGGCCGACGATATTACGGCGACGGGCAGCTCGATAGAGGCAAGGGCTCCGGCGAAGCTACTGCCTACAATAGGAATTCCCTTCATGAGGGTGATGACGGGAAGCGTTTGCCCTAGAAAACCGAGAAGCAGCGCCAGACCGAGGAACGTGGGCCAGTCTATAGGTTGCTGGTTTCTCATAAAGGGGAATACCAAGAGCATGGCCCCGCTTCCGATGAAGCATGTGAATGAGATCGCGAAGGAACGAAACGTGGCGCTGGTGAAGGAGCTGAGGCGGGGCGTTAGGAGAAAGATGATCGCGTAGCAGGCCGAGGCGGCGAGGCCCGCGAAAATGGCTCCTGCGAACGCGTTGCCTTCAAACGCCCCGAGGATATTGGTGGTGGCGCCGGCCCCGATTAGAAGAAGGCCGATGGAGAGGGCTTTCAGATAGCTAAAGCTTTGGACGCCGCGAAAAACGGTGTAACCGTAAACTTGGGGCAAATAGAGGAATAACAAGGTCGCTCCTATGGCGATGGGACCGAGGCTGAACGCCAGAAAGAGAAAGGTGCCAAGAGCGAGGCTAGCGATGCCGCAAAGCAGGAGGTCTCTCCATTGGCCAGGAGTTCGCGGCCTTTGCTTTCGGCCGAAGGATCGGGCGAAGCATATGAAGAATATGGAGGCGAAGAGGGTTTCGGCGAAGAACACCTGCTGGAAGGAAGCGCCGACCGCGTAGGCCTTTTTGATGAGTACGCCATGAAATCCCCAGCAGGCGCCGGAAATAAGAACGAGGATGACGCCGAACGATCGGCCGGAAGTGAACTCGGTTTTCAAAATGCTTCGTTACGGTTCGAAAACCTGATCTCCAGGCGTCCAAGGCGGAGAGCAGGTCACGATCATGATGAGATCCTGGTCTCTCCGGTTTTCGATGGAATGCCAAGATCCCGGGGCGATGGGAACGACTTCGCCCGCTAGGACCTTGCGCGTCGCTTCGTCGAGGAGCATTAGCCCTTCGCCGTCGATTATCTGATATACTTCCTCGCTCTTCAGGTGATAGTGCTTCTTTACGCAAGTATGCGGGGGGATGGTTATCCTAGCGATACTCAGATGTTGAAGGGAACTGTTCCGTGGAGAAAGAAACTCTTTGGCGATGGCGTTGTCCGGGGCAAGATAGTCCAGGCATTCGTCGATTTTGATGACGTTCATCTTTTGAAAGCCGAGTTTCGGACGCGTTCGGCCCGTTCTTTATGCTCGTTCATGAGCTCCGCGAGATCAATGTCGGTAAAAGACCCATCCTGGATGCGTACCGAGCCACCAACTACGAGGTCGGAAACTTGGCGCGGGTGGCAGATTAGAAGAGCGTCTACTGGATTCTCTGCGGCATTGGCGTAGAGATCCTCGACAGGGAAAAGGGCGAGATCGCCGCATTTACCGACGGAAAGCTCTCCAATATCATCGCGTCCCATCATTTGGCCGGCTCTCCAGGAACCGAGTTCGATGGCATCCAAGGCGCTCATCGCTTGGGCGCCGTATTTTACTCGCGCGAGGTACATGGCTTGGCGGAGTTCGCTGAGAATGTGGCCGGAGTCATTGGAGGCGCTGCCGTCGACTCCGACACCGACTTTAACGCCGTCCTCGATTAATTCGGGTACCCGGCAAATGCCAGAGCCAAGTCGCATGTTGGCATTGGGACAGTGGGCTACCCCGATACCGTAATGAGAAAGCAGCGACAGCTCTTCGTCGGAGAAGTGGATGCCGTGGGCGAGCCAGGCTTTGTCGTAATCCCAACCGCAGTCGAGCAGGTATGCTAGAGGACGAGCGCCGAATTGTTCGATCGAGAATTCGTTCTCGGCGACGGTCTCGCCGCAATGCGTATGCAACCCGACCCCGAATTTCTTGGCTAGTCTGGCGCTGGCTTCGAGAAGGGACTTCGTACAGGAAGTGGCGGCGCAGGGAGCCACGATAATTTGCCGATAGCTGCCCGGGGAGGCATCGTGCTGCGATTGGATAAGCGATTCCGTATCGGCGAGGATAGTGTCCTCGTCCTGCAAGGCCCAGTCGGAAATGAGGTCGGATTTCCGGTTCATGGAGCCGCGACTGGCATGGAAGCGGACCCCCATGTCGGAAGCGGCTTTGAATTGGTGGAGGGTCATGTCCTGGGAACCCTCGGTGAATACATAATGGTGATCGGCGATGGTGGTGGCCCCGCTCAACATGAGTTCCGCGATTCCGAGTTGGGTACAGACTTGAAGATCGTCCTCCCGAAAATGCTTCCAAAGCTTGTTCATCCCTTCCAGCCAGGGAAGTAAAGGTAGGTTGTTTCCGGGCGTGTAGGCCCGGGCCATATTTTGATAGAAATGATGGTGCGTGTTGACCAGTCCGGGGGTAGCGATTTTATGGCGGCCTGAAAGTCTGGGGGCCGCGGAAGCGCCTTCGGGAATTTCTCCGGTCCCCAGTCCTTTAATGAAGCCGTCTTCTATCCAGATCCAGGCGTTTTCCAAAACGGTTTGATCCGAATTGGCGGGAACAAGAAAGCTGATCTCTTCAATGAGGAGGGAATCGTCCATGGCTTAGTGGCTATTGCTTGGAGGGGAGATCTCGATTTCGGGGAGATCTTCTTGGCATTCTTCGAATACTTCGAGGGCGGCCAGGGCCGGGTCGTCCCCTCGGGAGGGACGTCCATGGAGGCGGAGGCAGGATTCGAGAGCGTTGAGGACGCGTAGAACCGCGTCCTTTCGAGCGTTGTAGCCCATGGCACCGACACGCCAGATTTTGCCATGCAGTGGGCCAAACGAAGTGCCGATTTCGACTCCGAAATGCAGCAGCATATCGCGGCGGACCGCTTCGCCATCGACTTCCTTTGGTATGTAAACTCCGGTTACATTCGTCATCTTATTGGATTGGTCCCCGAAGAGCTCCAACCCGAGGGCATCTAGGCCGGCAACCACGGCCCGGCTTCCGAGCTCATGCCGGGATATCGCATTCTCGAGTCCTTCTTCCAAAACACATCGAGCACATTCGCGGGCGCAGTAGAGCATGCTGGTCGCTTCGGTATGGTGGTTTAGCCGTTTTGGAGACCAGTAGGCCATGATCATGGCCAGGTCCAAGTAATTCGACTGGATCCGGCTGCCTTCTCCGGGAACGAAGCCCGCGGGCTCGATGCCCTTTTCGACGTGCCAACGGCGTTTTATCAGTTCGGCCGCTCGATCCGAGATCGTGATGGGCCCAGATCCGGAAGGCCCGCCGAGGCATTTTTGCAGTCCAGCGGTGCAAATGTCTATCTCCCAGTCCTCGATATCGAGTGGATTCCCAGCGATTGATGCCGTTGCGTCGACGTAGCTGAGCACGCCGCGTTCTGTGCAAAGCTTCCCGATCTCTTCAAGCGGCTGGAGCATGGTGGTGGAGGTATCGCCTTGGCAAATGGCGAGAACCTTTGGCTTGTGCTCATCGAGAGCGATTCCGATTTCCTCCGGAGTGAAGACCTGCCCCCATTCCTTATACAGGGGGATTACCTCCGCTCCGCAGCGGGATACGATTTCCGTGAGGAGGTGTCCGAATCGGCCAAATACGGGCACGAGCGTTTTGTCTCCAGGTTCTAAGATGGAAACGAGGGCGCTTTCGATCGCGGCTCGGCTCGTGCCGTCAATGAGGAAAGTCCAGTGGTAGTTGGCTTGGAAAATCTCGCGATATAGGGCCATCACCTCATTCATGTATTCCGTCATCGCCGGATCGTATTGGCCAAGCAGATCGGCAGCCATGGCTCTTTGGACGCGGGGATCTGCATTTACTGGACCAGGCCCCATCATAAGGCGTGGGGGAGGATTGACTTGCTTGAGTAGGTGATCGATAGGCATAGCGAAAATTCAGTGCTCTTTGATGTAGGCGATAAGCTGATTGACTTGTTCCTCATTCACGATGGCTCCGTAGATGGGCATAGCGGAAGTATAACCCTTAGCGATCTTGGCATTGGGTGCGAGGATTGACTCGCGCAGGTAAGCCTCGTCTACCAAAACCTCAGTTTCGTCGGCTAGCTCTCTCGTCTTCCCGAAGATGCCAGAAAGATTGGGAGCTATCGAAATATTTGCCCCTTGGTGGCAGGCTACGCAGCCAAGCTGGCTGAAGACCGCTTTGCCCCCTTCTGCTGCTGGACTTAATCGAGAGGCTGAGGGTTGAGGTATCGATAGGATGGCTGCTATCGATGCGGTGGTAGCCACGAAGGTTCCAATAAGGACGGCGAGCCAGGGCTTAAAGCTATTGCGCTGGTTCATCATCAGTTTGACGATGATGAGAGCGGCGATGATGAGAGCGAGTATGAGAACATTTTGCTCAGAGCCATAAAGAATGGGGAAGTGAGCACTAAGCATCATGAAGATCACAGGGTATGTTATGTAGTGATTCGCCAACGACCTGAACTTCGCTGCTTTGCCAACATTGAGGCTGTGCTCTTCACCCTCTTGAAGGGCCTTCATTATTTTCTTTTGATTCGGTATGATGTGGAAAAACACGTTGGCCGTCATAAATGAACCCAAGGTCATTCCAACTTGGAGATAAACTGCTCTAGCGTTGAAAACAGTATCCAAAGCCGTGGTATAGGCGACGACCATAAAAAACCAAAAGATACCGCCGGCGGTAAGGTAGTTCCTTAGGGGGCTACGCCAATAGAGGTCGAATAGAAACCACCCCCCGAATATTCCGCCCAAGCTAATGAGAATGCCCGCGTATCCCGGCAGATCGGTTTTGGCTGGATCAAGAATGAGCGTATCCGCCCGAGTGAAAAAGTAGGTCACCAGTAAAGCGAAACC
>MDTC01182009.1_pt1 | contig 10207 bp, 19 predicted proteins | sample 811181 | NCBI WGS metagenome assembly MDTC01 (sample SAMN05326644, study PRJNA326480) | marine metagenome | isolation source: seawater | place: Pacific Ocean: North | collected 2011
ATTATTAAAGGTATGGGTGAATTACATTTAGACATAATTGTTGATAGAATGAAAAGAGAATTTAAAGTTGAAGCAAATGTTGGAGCACCTCAGGTTGCTTATAGGGAAACTATTTTAGGTTCTTCAGAAGTAACGTACATTCACAAAAAACAAAGTGGTGGTGCAGGGCAATTTGCAAAAGTTACTCTTAGCGTTGAACCACTAGAACCAGGCAAAGGTAGAGAAGTGGAAAATAAAATTAAAGGTGGAGCTATACCTAAAGAATTTATTCCTGGAGTTGAAAAAGGCGTAGAAAGTGTTGCTGAGAGTGGAATACTAGCCGGTTTTCCTTTGATTGATTATAAAGTTACGATTTTAGACGGTTTACATCATGATGTAGATTCTAGTGTTTTAGCCTTCGAAATTGCATCTAGAATGTGCTTTAAAGAAGCTTGCGCAAAAGCAACTTTAAAATTACTTGAGCCTGTAATGAAAGTTGAAGTAGTAACCCCTGAAGATTTCATGGGAGATGTGATAGGAGATTTAAATAGTAGAAGAGGTCAAGTTGCTTCTACAGAACCGCGTGGAAACGCAACAGCAGTAAATGCTACAGTACCTTTGGCTAATATGTTTGGATATATAAACAATTTAAGGTCATCTACACAAGGTAGGGCTCAATATACAATGCAATTTAGTCATTACGATAAAGTTCCACAAAATGTTCAAGACGAGGTAACTAAAAAACTAGCTTAATATTATGGATAAACAAAATATAAGAATACATTTAAAAGCTTATGATAATAAAATCCTTGATTTATCAACCGAGGAAATTGTTAATACTGCTAAAAGAACCGGTGCTCAAGTTAAAGGACCAATTCCTTTACCTACTAAAATTGAAAGGTACACAGTCCTAAGATCACCTCATATTGATAAAAAAAGTAGAGAACAATTTGAGTCTAGAACTCATAAAAGACTTATTGATATAGTGGAACCAACACCTCAAACTGTGGAAGCATTAATGAAGCTAGATTTAGCTTCAGGTGTTGACATAGAGATAAAGATTTAAATTATGACAATTGGATTAATAGGCACAAAAATAGGTATGACCAGAGAATTTATAAAAACAGGTCAATCCATACCTGTAACAGTAGTAAAAGTAGAAAAAGGAAGGGTTTTAGACATCATTACGAAAGAGAAAAGAGGCTACTCAGCAGTCAAAATTGGTTTTATGAATTTAAAAAATTCAAAACTTACAAAGCAAATGAAGGGATATTTTGCAAAAAAAAATACAGAAGCCAAAAAAATACTCAAAGAATTTCGATTAGATGATGTCGAAAAATACAAAGAAGGTAATGAAGTAGGATTGGAAATCTTAAAAGACAAAAAATTTGTTGATGTTAAGTCAAAGACTATTGGAAAAGGGTTTGCCGGTGTTATGAAAAGACATAATTTTGGAGGTTTAAGAGCTTCCCATGGTGTTTCAGTTTCACATAGATCACATGGATCAACAGGACAAAGACAAGATCCTGGAAAAGTATTTAAAGGAAAAAAAATGGCAGGACATATGGGAGATAAGTACAGAACAATGCTTAATTTAGAAATAATTAAATCTGATGAAGTTAATAACTTACTTTATATCAAAGGATCAATACCTGGTTCAAAAAACTCAACTTTATTATTAAAAGAGTCTGTAAAAGATGTGCGTAGAAAAACTGTTTTAGAAAAAATTGAAGATAAAGTGAAAAAAATGGAAGCTGCTAAGGGTAAGAAAAAATAATTATGAAAATTAAACTTTTAAATATAAGTGGTGCTAGCACAGAAACAATTGATGTTTCGGATAAAGTAATTAATTTAAAAGTTAATCATAAACTTATAAAATATGTAATAGACTGGCAATTAAATCATGCTAAACCAAGAACTGCTAAAACAAAACAAAGAAATGAGATCAGAGGCTCTACAAAAAAAATAATTGCACAAAAAGGGACCGGAGGTGCTAGACACGCAAGTAAAAAAGCACCACTTTTTGTTGGAGGAGGTATTGCTCACGGCCCTAAAGGAAATAATTATAAGATAAAGAAAATTAATAAAAAGGTAAGAAAACTAGCGTTAGCACAAACTCTTTCAAAAAAAAATATGGATAAAAACTTGCATATTCTAAACGATGTTAAAAAAGAAATTAAAAAAACAAAAGAATTTAACAAGTTTTTAATTAACAACAAAATTTCTAACGCTTTAATAGTTTCAGATAAAGAATCAGAAAAAAATATAAATAAATCTGCAAGAAATATTAAAAATATAAAAATTATAAATGATGATGGTGCAAATATTTATGATTTAATTAAGTTTAAAAATGTAATTTTAACATCTTCTTCAATCAAAAAAATAGAAAACAGAATATTAAATGAAAAAAATTAATTTTATAGACTCTATAAGACAGCCAATAATTACAGAAAAAGCAACAATTCTTTCTGAGCAAAATAAAACTGTTTTTAAAGTACATAATGGTGCGAATAAAACTAGTATTAAGAAAAATATTGAAAAGTTATTTAAAGTAAATGTAATAAAGGTAAATATCATTAATACAAAAACGAAGAAAAAAATTAAACAAGGTAAGAAATCAACAAAAAGTGGTTACAAAAAAGCTATAATAACTCTTAAAAAAGGTCAGAGTATTGACCTAACAACTGGAATTTAAATATGGCACTTAAAACATTCAAACCATATACAAAATCTAATAGAGGCACCGTAATAGTTGATAAAAGTAATTTATGGAAAGGTTCTCCTTACAAACCTTTAACAAAAGGCCAGTCTTCTACAGGTGGTAGAAACAATAACGGAAGAATTACCTCAAGACATGCTGGCGGTGGTTCAAAACATAAATATAGAATAATAGATTTTTTCAGAAGAAAAAGAGATGTTCATGCTACTGTAGAAAGAATTGAATATGATCCAAACAGAACAGCTTACATAGCACTAATAAAATATGATGATAATTTAAAAAATTATATAATTTGTCCACAAAATTTGAAAGTCGGAGACAAAATATCATCAGGAAAAAAAATCGAAATTAAAGTAGGAAATTGTTTAGAATTAAAAGACATACCTCCCGGGACTTCAATTCATAACGTTGAATTACTACCAGGAAACGGTGGAAAATTAGCAAGATCAGCTGGGTCTTCAGTAACATTATCTGGTTATGATGGAGATTATGCGATTTTAAAACTTTCATCAGGCGAGACTCGTAAGGTAAGAAGTGATTGTGTAGCAACTATAGGGGTTGTTTCCAATCCAGATCAAAAAAATATCAAGATAGGTAAGGCTGGCAGAAATAGATGGAAAGGTAAAAGACCTCAAACCAGAGGTGTAGCTATGAACCCGGTTGATCATCCGCATGGTGGTGGTGAAGGAAAAACTTCAGGTGGTAGAAGTCCAGTTTCTCCTTGGGGGCAATCTGCAAAAGGCTTAAAAACTAGAAGACCTCAAAGAAGTGATAAATTAATAATAACACGAAGGAAAAAGAGAAGGTAATTATGGCTAGATCAGTATGGAAAGGTCCATTTGTGCACCCAAGTTTATTGAAAAAAATCGATAAACAGAAAGATAGCACAAATAAAAGACCTATAAAAACTTGGTCAAGAAACTCTACAATAATACCTGACTTTGTTGGGCAAAGTTTTATGATACATAATGGGAAATCATTTATTCCAATTACTATTTCTGAAGAAATGGTGGGTCATAAGTTAGGAGAGTTTGCTCCGACAAGAACTTTCAGAGGTCACACACCAGCAGATAAAAAAGCAGCCTCAACTGCTCCAGCAGCTAAACCAGCAGGAGGTTCAGATGGAAAAAAATAGTAATTTAGTAAAAGCTATAAATAAAAATGTAAGATCAAGTGCAAGAAAAATTGCAATCGTATTAGACCATATAAGGGGAAAAAAAGCTGATATTGCTATTAGAGATTTAGAATTTACAAGAAAAAGAATAGCTACTGATGTAAGTAAAACAGTAAAATCCGCAATATCTAACGCAGAAAATAATAATCAATTTGATATAGATAATTTATTTATCAAAGAAGCTTATGTCGGAAAGTCATTAGTAATGAAAAGATTTAGGCCTAGAGCCAAAGGTCGTGCAAGTGGAATAAAAAAACCTTTTAGTAGAATAACAATTATACTAGAAGAAAAAAAGAAAGAAAAAAATGGGCCAAAAAATTAATCCAATAGGTTTCAGATTAGGTATTAATCGTGGTTGGGACTCAACTTGGTTTGCAAAGAAGAAAGACTTTGGAAAATATTTAATTGAAGATTTTAAGATCAGAGCATACATCAAAAAAAATATAACTAATTCTGGCGTCTCAGAAATTATAATTGAACGTTCTGCAAAAAAATGTAGCGTGTCTATACATACTTCTAGACCAGGCTTTGTAATAGGTAAAAAGGGTGCCGATATTGAAAAAATAAAAAAAAATATTTCTAAAATTACAGATAGTGAAGTAACTGTTAATATTAAGGAAATAAAAAAACCAGAATTAAATGCAAGTTTAGCAGCTGAAAATATAGCTCAACAATTAGTAAAGCGTATTGCTTATCGTAGAGCAATGAAAAGAGCTATGCAATCGGCAATGAGACTTAATGCAAAGGGAATTAAAGTAATGGTAAGTGGTAGATTAGCTGGGAATGAAATAGCAAGAACTGAATGGTTAAGAGAAGGAAGTATTCCATCACATACTTTAAGAGCTAATATTGATTATGGAACGTCAGAAGCTTTAACAACTTACGGAATTATTGGTGTTAAAGTTTGGATTTATAAAGGTGAATTATTTATTAAAGATATAGAAAAAGAAAAAATTGAAAGGGTAAAAAATGCTACAGCCAGTAAGAACTAAATACAGAAAAGCATTTAAAGGCAGGATACACGGCAAAGCAACTAGAGCGGCTGTGTTAAACTACGGTCAGTATGGGTTAAAAGCTATGCAACCTGAAAGAATAATCGGGAAACAAATAGAAGCAGCAAGAGTTGCGTTAACTAGATATATGAAGAGAACAGGTAAAGTGTGGACTAGAATTTTTCCTAATATACCTGTATCAAAAAAACCTACTGAAGTAAGAATGGGAAAAGGCAAAGGAAGTCCCGAATATTACGCTTGTAGAGTTAAGCCAGGAAGAATTATTTTTGAAGTTGATGGAGTTACAGAGGAAATAGCAAAAGAAGCTCTGTATAAAGCCTCTGCTAAATTACCAATTAAAACAAAATTTATTAAGAGATAAAAATGAAAAAAAAATTGGAAGATAAAAAACTAACTAAAGATCAAGCAACAAAAAAAATACAAACTTTGAAAAAAGATCTTTTTAATATTAGATTTAAAAAGATAAATGGGCAAATAGATAATCCTGCACAATATAATTTAATTAAAAAGAATATTGCAAGATTATATTCAAATATAAAGACTGCAAAATGACAAAAAAAATATTAAAAGGAAAAGTCACTAGTTCAAAAAATAATAAAACTATAGTAGTTGAGGTAACAAGAAAATTTAAACATCCTTTTTACTCAAAAGTTATTTCACGATCCAAAAAATATCATGCACACGATGAAATGAATAATTTTAAAGAAGGTGATAACGTAGAAATAATAGAATGTAAGCCTATTTCGAAAAAGAAAACTTGGGAAGTTGTTAAAAAATGATACAAATTCAAACAGAATTAACAGTCGCTGACAACACAGGTGCAAAAAGAGTCGAATGCATTAAGGTTTTGGGTGGCTCTAAAAGAAGATATGCTGGTGTTGGAGATTTAATCGTCATTAGTGTTAAAGACGCAATACCTAGAGGAAAAGTTAAAAAAGGTGCTGTACACAAAGCTGTTGTAGTAAGAACTAGAAAAGAAATTTTTAGAGATGATGGATCTAAAGTTCAATTTGATAATAATGCAGTAGTATTAACTGACGAAAAAGGCGAACCAATAGGGACTAGGATTTTTGGGCCTGTTACAAGAGAATTAAGATTTAAAGGACATACGAAGATAATCTCTTTAGCTCCTGAGGTAATATAAAATGATGAATTTAAAAAAAGGTACACAAGTGAAAATACTTACTGGCAAGGATAAAGGGAAAACAGGTGAGATATTAGAGATAAATAGAAAAAAACATCTAGTTAAAGTAAAAGCTATAAATCTTGTTAAGAAACATATGAAACCAACCAAAGAAAATAAAGGCGGTATAGTTTCAAAAGAGAGTTTTATTCATCAATCTAATATAAAAAATATAGATATTAAAAAAAAAGATGCTAAGGAAACAAAAACTAAATGATGCCAAGACTAAAAACAACTTACGATAAAGAGATAATCTCAAAACTTATGAGCAAACTAAGTTTTAAGAATAAGCATGAAGTTCCTAAACTTGAAAAAATAGTTCTTAACATGGGCCTTGGAGCTGATGCTGGAGATGGAAAAAAAGTAAAATCGTGTTTGGATGACATGACTTTAATTGCTGGGCAAAAAGCAGTAATTACTAAGTTTAAAAAATCAATTGCTAATTTTAAAACAAGAAAAGGGGCAAATGCTGGCATAAAAGTCACGCTAAGATCAAGTAAAATGTATGAATTTATGGATAGACTAATAAACATCGCGCTACCTAGAATTAAAGATTTTAGAGGTTTGAGCGAAAAGGGAATAGATAATTCAGGAAACTATAGCTTTGGTATAAAGGAACATATTGTTTTCCCAGAAGTAAATTTTGATAAAGTAGATAAAATTAGAGGTTTAGACATTACTATAGTAATAAAATCAAAATCAAAAGAGGGTACACTAGAACTATTAAAAGAATTTAATTTTCCACTAATAAATAACAAGAAAAAAAACTGAGGTAATATGGCTAAAACAAGTGCAATACAACGTAATCTTAAAAGAATTAAATTAAATAAAAAATTTGAGAAGAAAAGAACAGAGCTTAGAAAGATTATAAAAAATAAAAAACTAACTTTGTCAGAAAGATTTGAGGCTCAACTAAAATTAAACAAACTACCAAAAAATTCATCTAAAATTAGAATTAGGAATAGATGTGAAATTACAGGTAGGCCACATGGTGTTTATAGAAAATTAAAAATATCAAGAATAGCGCTTAGAGATATGGCATCTTCTGGCAAAATTCCTGGTATGACTAAATCAAGCTGGTAAGGAGAAAAAATGACTTTAATGGATCCAATAGGTGATATGTTTACAAGAATAAGAAATGGTCAAATGAGATCATTGAATACAATTGACGTGCCTGCTTCAAATTTTAGGCTAAAAATTTTAGAAGTACTAAAATCCGAGGGTTATATCTTGAATTTTTTTATTGAAAAAAACGACAATAACAAAAAAACTTTAAAAGTTGATTTAAAATATTATGAAGGAACACCTGTTATTAAAGAGATTAAAAGAGTTTCAAAACCTGGTCGGAGAGTTTATTCCAGGGCAACTAGTATACCAAAAATTCAAAATGGATTAGGTCTAGCAATTTTGTCAACACCAAAAGGTGTTATGTCTGACAATGACGCAAGAAAAAATAATATAGGTGGCGAAATAATTTGTAGGGTATTTTAATGTCTAAAATAGGAAAAAAAAATATAATTGTACCTAAAGAGTCTTCTATTAAAGTAGAAGGCAGTCAAGTTATCGTTAGCGGACCAAAGGGCTCAAAACAATTAAGTATTAATGATAAAATATTTTCATCTAAAATAAATGAAAAGAATGAATTTCAAATACTTCCTTTACAAAAAAAAATAGATAAAAAAACATCAATACTTTGGGGTACTTACAGAAGTTTAATAAATAATGCGGTATTAGGTGTTTCAGCTGGACATGAAATAACTCTTGAAATCACAGGCGTTGGTTTCAGAGCAAATTTAAAAGGCCAAATACTAAATCTTCAACTAGGATTTAGCCATGACATTAACTTTGAAATACCTAAAGATGTAAAAATCACTGTTGAAAAACAAACAGTTCTAAAGTTATCAGGAGTTGATAAAGAGCTTGTTTCTAAAGTTGCTGCAGATATCAAAACATTGAAACCTGTTGAGCCATACAAAGGCAAAGGTATTAAAGAAAAAGGACAATTTGTTTTAAGAAAAGAAGGTAAAAAGAAATAATCATGAAAAAATATAGTACCAGTCTAAAAAGAAAATTGAGAAACAGAAAGAAATTGAAAACTGTAAATGTTAGCAGATATAGAATCTCAGTTTTCAAATCATTAAATAACATTTCCGCTCAAATTATAGATGACGTAGCTTGTAAGACATTAGTATCAGTGTCTTCGATAGAAAAAGACATAAAAAAAGACAAAAAAAAGAAAATAGAGAAATCAAATATACTTGGTGAAATATTAGCAAAGAGAGCGAAAGAAAAGAAAATAAGTAAAGTATATTTCGATAGAGGTAGCTATAAATATCACGGTAGAGTAAAAGCTTTTGCAGAGTCTTTAAGAAAAAATGGAATGGAATTTTAAATGTCAGATTATAAAAAAGTAGATAGTGAATTTAAAGAAAAATTAGTAGCTATTAATAGAATAACGAAGGTTGTTAAAGGTGGTAGAAGGTTCGGATTTGCTGCTCTGGTTGTTGTTGGCAATCAAAAAGGATCAGTGGGAATAGGTCAAGGTAAGTCAAAACAAGTTCCAGATGCTATTAAAAAAGCAACTGAAGTTGCAAAAAGAAATCAAATAAAAATACCTTTAAAAGATGGCAGAACTTTACACCATGATGTAAAGGGTAAGAACGGATCAGGTAAAGTCTTCATGAGGTCTGCTCCAGCTGGTACGGGTATAATCGCTGGAGGTCCAGTTAGATCTGTATGTGAAGTTTTAGGAATTCAGGATATAGTTGCAAAATCATTGGGTTCAGCTAACCCATACAATGTTTTGAAAGCTTGTGTAAAAGGACTAATGTCACAAAGTTCTCCAAAATTATTGTCAGCTACAAGAGGAAAGAAAATGTCCGACATAGTACTTAATAGAGAGGCAAAATAATGAAGCTTAACGATCTTGTTAAAACTAACTTAAAAAAAATAAGACCCGGTAGGGGCATAGGTTCTGGAAAAGGCAAAACTTCAGGCAGGGGGCATAAAGGACAAAAATCAAGATCAGGTGTCGCCATAAAAAGTTTTGAAGGGGGTCAAATGCCACTATATAGAAGGCTTCCAAAGAGAGGTTTCAAATCGTTATCCAAAAATGATACTGCGATTATAAATTTATCATCTCTGCAAAAATATCATGAAAATAAAAAGATAAATTTGGATGCTCCTGTTGATTTAAAATTATTACAAAAAAATCAAATTATTAATAAAAAATTTAGAAAATTAAAAATTTTAGGCACTGGTGAGATAAAAAGCAAAATTGAAGTAACAGCCAATTTTATTTCAAAACAAGCACAATCAAAAATTGAAAAAATTGGTGGAAAATCAAACATTCTAAAAAGTAAATAATGTCTAGTGAAAGCATAAATACAGCCGGAGCTTTTAGCCAAGCGAGTGACTTAAAAAAAAGATTAATATTTACAGTATTACTTTTAGTCGTTTATCGTTTAGGTACCTACGTACCTTTATCGGGTATTGATCCTTTAGCATTAAAAGACATGATGAGTTCTAGCCAGAAAGGGCTGCTAGGAATGTTTAATATGTTTTCAGGGGGCGCTGTATCAAGAATGGCTATTTTTGCCTTAGGTATAATGCCTTACATTTCTTCTTCTATTATCGTACAGCTACTTACAGGTGTCTCCGACTATTTTAAAAGTCTTAAAGAGCAAGGAGAAATTGGAAGAAAAAAAATTACTCAAATCACAAGATATGGAACTGTTTTAATTGCTATATTGCAAGGTTATGGAGTTTCCGTTGGCTTAGAAAATGCAGGGAATATAGTTGCTGAACCAGGATTATATTTTAGAGTAATTACAACAATATCATTAGTAGCAGGTACTACTTTTTTGATGTGGCTGGGTGAACAAATAACTTTAAGGGGAGTTGGTAATGGTATCTCTTTAATAATCTTTTCAGGGATAGTTGCAGAAATACCAAGAGCTTTAGCCTCAACATTCGAACTTGGCAGAACTGGTGCTTTGTCTGCTTTAATGATTGTAGCAATATTTTTACTAATAATATTTACAGTTTTATTTATCGTATTTTTTGAAAGAGCAATGAGAAAAATATTAATTAACTACCCTAAAAGACAAGTTGGAAATAAAATGTATGGAGGTGATTCC
>MDTC01269217.1_pt1 | contig 10207 bp, 10 predicted proteins | sample 811181 | NCBI WGS metagenome assembly MDTC01 (sample SAMN05326644, study PRJNA326480) | marine metagenome | isolation source: seawater | place: Pacific Ocean: North | collected 2011
GGAAGATCCAAAATGGATAAGTTTTTAAAAAAATATTTCCAAGATCATAAATTTCAAACAATTGTTACTGAAGAGTTTTTAGAATATTTGTATCAAAACTTGTTAAATAGCCGTGACGAAAAAATAAATATTGAGACTTGGGTTTATGAACCTGGTTTGCCTGATAATTGTCCAAAAGTGATTTCTTCAAGGTTTGAGAATGTAGAGTCATCTATTAAAGATTTTGTTAATAATGGTGCGTCTTCAATTTTTGAACAAACTAAAAGTTGGACTACCCATGAATGGTTACATTTTTTAAAGCATTTACCAACTGATATTGTTTATGAAAACTTGGAAGATCTAGACAATAAATTTGGATTTTCTAATAGCGGTAATTCGGAAATATTAGCAGTTTGGTTTTTGCAAAGTATAAAAGTTAATTATCAACCAGCATTTAAACCCCTTGAAAAATTCTTAGTAAAAATTGGAAGAAGGAAATTTTTACAACCACTTTATCAAGAGTTAGCGAAAGATTCAATTCATAAAAGATGGGCAAAAAAAGTGTATAAAAAGGCTAGAGATAATTACCATTATGTATCGTTTAATACTATTGATGGAATATTGAATTAAAATTTCAAATAAAATAACTTAACTAAATGGTTTTTAGTTATTTAAAGTTTTTCATTTTTCTATCCATTTCTCTTTGAGCATCCTTCGTTTTTAGATTCTCCCTTTTGTCGTGAATCTTCTTACCTTTTGCTATTGCAATATTTAATTTTGCCCAACCATTGTCACTAATGAATAGTTTTATGGGAACAATTGTGAGACCTTTGTTTTTTAGTTTTTTTTGGATTTTAGAAAGTTCAAGTTTATTTAGTAGTAGCTTACGATCTCTTTTTGATTCATGCTTATAATGACTTGCGTTTTCATAATCTGCAATGTACATGTTTCTAATAAATAATTCATTGTTAATTATTATTGCATATGCCTCAGCTATACTAGCTTTATTATTTCTTATTGACTTAATTTCTGTTCCATACAATTGAAGACCAGCTGAAAATATCTCTAGAAGCTCAAATTCAAATCTCGCTCTTTTATTTTTGATGTTAATTTTGGAAGACATTACACAAATTTAGTCGTCTAATTTAAGTTATTAATATATCTTACTAAAAGTGATTAATTATTGATAAAAGTCTTAAAAAACGAACCATTTTTTAACTGTACAATATAGATTTGGTTGGGTAAGAATTGATTAACAATCTGCCCATTCAGATTATATATAACATTAATTTCATTCTTTTTGCTGAAGAAATCTTTAATAAATCCAACATTTCCTGAGACAACATGCCAAGTGACTATTTCTGTTGATTGACTGCCATTTGTGATTTCCATTTGAATAATGCCTTCTCCAGATTTGTTGTTTGGATAAATATGACAGTTAAGCAGGTATTGTTGACCTCCAACAATATTTAAGCTTCCATTAGACACCCCTATGTTATAGCATGTAGGAAAACAAAATGAGTAATCCCATGGTGATGGCATAGAATCAAAAATAATATTCCAATTTAACACATCATTACTTAAAGCTTCTAAATATGTGAATTCAGAAAATTCAGTGTTAGTGGGTTGCCCACTCATAGAAATATTGTTTTGTTGTAATGAAAAACTTTGAGCTGTAAAATTTATAGAAATTAATAGTGCAAATATAAAAGGTAAATTTTTCATTCTTTAAATATAGTTTTTTATCACAGATTTTCTACCAATTCTCATCGTTATAAAGTCTTTTTCTTTTTTTGGACCCCTAGCTGGTGAGTATTCTCTTCCATAAAAAATGATTTGCAAGTGTAATTTATTCCATAACTCTTTTGGAAATAACCTCTTAGCATCTTTTTCTGTTTGAACTACATTTTTACCATTGGTAAATCCCCATCTATACATTAACCGATGAATGTGTGTGTCAACGGGGAATGATGGAACTCCAAAGGCTTGACTCATTACTACAGAAGCTGTTTTATGTCCAACTCCTGGAAGTTCTTCAAGAAGATTGATATCTGCGGGAACTTCACCTCCATGTTTTTCAATAATAATTGAAGAAAGGTTATAAATAGCTTTGGATTTCTTTGGGGAAAGTCCACAGGGTCTAATAATAGCTTTTATATCTTCTACAGAAAGTTTGATCATGTCAAATGGGTTATCTGCTTTTTTAAATAATAATGGGGTTATTTTATTAACTCTTTCATCTGTGCACTGAGCTGATAGTAAAACTGCAATTAATAGGGTGTAAGTATCTTTATGAATTAAAGGTACTGGAGTTTTAGGGTATAAGATTTCTAATTCATCTATAACAAATTGTACCTTTTCTCTTTTAGTCATTAAATTTTTTTAATGTATTTTTTTAAAATCCATCCTTTTCTTTCATTAAAGGAAATCTCATACCAATCAGTATTTTCGGCAGTTACTTTAGCTTTCGTTCCTTCGTGCAGTTGATAAGTAGTTGATGCATTTTCAGATGGTTCAACAAGAACTTTGACTGTTGGTGTAAATACAATCCCGTAATTTGATTCTTTAATTTTTGATTTACTGATTGCACTAAGCAAAATAGTTACTCCAAAAATTATTAAAATTAAAATAGAAGAGTAAAAGTTAATTCTTTTCCACTTAGAATCAGTACTGATTCTATAAAAGAAAAATAAAATAGATGCAGATAAAAGTAATATTATGGAGCTGTAAGCCCAATAATTAGGAGATTTACCTAAAAAGCTGTAAACAAGTTCATTTACCAAAATTGATTTTTTAATTGCATTTTTATCTTTTAAAAGCGTATTGCAGTATTGTAGATTATGTGTAAGATCAATATCTCCTGGAGCTATCTTTAATCCCTTTTCGTAAAATAAAATAGCATTTGGCAAACTATCTAGTTTGAAATAGCTATTGCCAAGATTTAAAAAAAGTTCTTTGCTTATTATGTCTTGTTTATAAATTTCAAGAAAAAGATTTTTAGCAGCCTCGTAGTTTTTTTGTTCATACTGACTATTTCCATTTTTGAAAATTTCGTATGGAGTTTGACTTCTTAAAATTAAAGGTTGAATAAAAACTAAAAATATAATTATAATTTGCTTATACATTTTGTTCAAAATTTTTAAAAAGTAATTTACTCTGATTATAAGATGACTCAGCTGATTGGCTTGAAAGGGGACTGTACTGAGACATTTCACAATAATTAAGAATTTCTTGGAGCGCTTTAATATCATTTTGATCAACTCCTATCAACATAAGTTTTTGATCGATTTTATCTTTGTTTAAGGCGGATATTTGAAGGTTAAACTTATTGGATATATAATATGTCCATAATTTATATATTTCGCTGTAAAAGGCGTCATTTTCATTATTTTCAAGATGAATCTTTGCAGTATTAAAGCTTTTGTTGACTTCTTTAACCACTTTTTTCATCAAAGCTTTTTCTTTATCAGTAAACTTTTCTCTATTATCAAGAATAAATAAAAGAAGAAATAATATCATCGGAATTGCCCCAATTATTGACCAATATTTGAAAGTTCCGAATAATGGACTACTAAAATCATTAAGTTTGGTTTCTGATTTGATATGGTGAATGTTTTCATTTATAACAGAGACTTCTTCTTGATTTGGCTTTTTAATATTAGTAGTGCTACTTAAATTAGAATTATTGTTTTTTTGAACTTGAATAATAGAAGAGGGATGGGAAAGAGTTTTGTATTTTTTAGAATAAGTGTCAAAGTAAGAAAATGAAATTTTTGGAATCTCAAATGATCCATGAAATCTAGGAATTAGCAATTGTGAAAGTTGTTTTTTTCCCGAAATACCATTAACATTTATATTGATTCTAGATTTTGTTTCTTCAGGGAATTGTTCAAAATCTTGTGGGTATTCAACTTTAGGAAGATTAAGCTGTTTAAGGTTTCCATTGCCTGAAATTTCTATTGAAATATCCAATGCTTCGTCTACTTTTAACTCATTTTTACTTATAGACACATTAAGTTTATAATTGTTACCAACTTGACCTTTAAAGTCTTTAGGAGCACCTGCAGGAAGGTCTTTAACATTTAACGTTATTTTATTACTTTTAAGTTTCTTTTCTATACCTCTATTAAATAAATCTCTATTAACAAGTGTGCTTACCTCAAACGCTGGAATAATGATTTTACCTGATTTTTGTGCAGAGATGATTTCCTTTTTTAAAATAAATACACTGTATTGTATACCATTAATAACTTCTCTTTTTTCTTTCCATTGTTTGTTTTTAGGTTCAATCAGTTCTGTCCAAAAATCGTTACTCATGGGGAGATCATAATCAGTTATTTCAATATTCCTAACATGGTAAATAGATTGGTATATTTTATATTGAACAAGAATATTTTCGCCAATAAATGGACTTGATTTAGAACAAGTTATTTTAGCAAATAACTTACTATCTGACTTAGATCTTTGTGTTGTAGAGTTTTTATTTGTAACTCGGTTTTTACCATTGGATACAGAAATATTAATATTTTGGGTAGAATATTTTTTTCCTTTATAGTTAACAGTTACGGCATCTATAATTAAATTTCCTTCTTTTTTTGGAATTAAAATAAAAGTAGATTTAAATTCATTTTTGGATTCAATTTTGCCATTAATAATTGTTGTTTGGCTAGATTGACTTGTAAAGGGGCCTTGTTGAACGAAAAAGTCTTTAAACTGTAAGTTGTTGACTTGAATTCTCTCGTTAGATTCAATAATAAACCTAATGCTTTCGTCACTTGAAATATTGTTTTGGTCTACGTAAGATTTAAAAATAAAATCTTGACTAAAATTTAATATGCTAGTTGTGATAGCTAATAAAAATAGGATTAATTTTTTCATTCTACCAATCTTTAGTTTTGCTTTTCTTCTTTTGATCGCCTTTTTTCCTATTTACTTTAAGAAGTATTTTTTCCTCATCTGAATTTACCGCATCTAAGTTCTTCATTGCCTGAATTTTAGACTTATTTATTTTAGGTTTATCTTCACTATTATTCTGCTGGTCTTTGTTTTGCTGCTCCTTGTTTTGTTTGTCTTTATTCTGCTGCTCCTTATTTTGTTTGTCTTTATTCTGCTGGTCTTTGTTTTGCTGATCTTTGTTTTGTTTGTCTTTATTCTGCTGGTCTTTGTTTTGCTGATCTTTGTTTTGTTTGTCTTTATTCTGCTGGTCTTTATTTTGTTGCAATAATCTCATTGCGTATGATAAATTATGTCTTGCATCATCATCAGAATTATATCTTAATGATGTTTTGTATTGATCAATCGCATTTTGTAATAATTCACTGTTTGGTTGCTCACTTTGTTCTTTTAATTGTTGACTATACTCAGTTAAATAACTGTTGCCAATATTAAAGTGAGTATTTGCTTTTTCTGTATTATTTTTTGATGAGTTTAAAAAGATATTATAATTGTCTCTGGCATCCTCAAATTCACCCTTCATAAATGAGGCATTTCCCATGTTATAAATGGCTCTAAAATTACTCGTGTCGTTAGAAAATGATGATTCATAGTTGATTAACGCAGTATCATAACTACCATTTTTATAAGTATTATTTCCTTCTTTAAAAGCTATTTTGCTTTCGATACTTTGTGCATTGATTAATGCATTTAAAATACAAATTAATAATATTGAAACACTATATTTTTTCATGATTCGAATAATGAAATTTTGTCATCAATTTTTCCTCTCTTTTCTAAAATGATAAAATCTAACAGTAGTAAAATTATTCCTGGAATTAAAAACCATTGAAACTGGTCATCATAAGTCGAATATCTGTCTTTTTTTAAAGTGGTTTTTTCAATTTTACTAATTCTATCTAAAATTTTTCTAAGATTTAAACTTAGTCCTTTCGTTCTTGTATAAGTTCCATTCCCTGCTTGTGCTATTGACATCAGATTTTCTTCATTTAATTTGGTAAGTACAGTGGTTTCGTCTTCTGCTTTTTTAATTCCTACTTTTTTTCCATTTTTTACTATAGGTATGGGAACACCTTTTTCAGAACCCATACCAACTGTGCATATTACAACTTCATTATTTGCAGCTTCTTCTGCAGCATCGATAGCCATTTGCTCGTGGTCTTCTCCATCTGAAATAATAATTATTGCTTTATTCGTTTTTCTTTCACTGTTAAAAGAACTCATACAAAGTTCAATAGCATTACCAATATCTGTTCCTTGAGATGATATCATATCAGTTCCAATGCTCTTCAAAAAAAGTTTTGCAACTTGGTAATCGGGTGTAAGTGGTAATTGTTTGTAGGCTTCACCAGCAAAAACTACAATTCCTACATGATCGCCTCTTAGTTGATTAAAAAGTTTTCCAATAGCTAACTTAGCAACATCAAGTCGATTGTAATTATTTACTATATCTTCTGCCATCATACTTTTACTAATGTCTAGAGCAATCATAATATCAATTCCCTTTGATTCGACTGTTCTCTCATTTTCTCCATATTGGGGATTAGCAGCAGCAATAATTAGAAGTCCAATTGCAATTCTGAATAAGAAAAATTTTATAGTTGATCTTTTGTGTGAAAAACCATTAAATATTTTACTTAAGGTATCGATTTTAGCAAAATTTTGAATAGCATTATTTTTCCAATTACGGTTTTTTATCCATATTATATTGATGGATATTAATACAATCAATAACCATAATCTTTTCGGATGCTCAATTCTAAACTCTTTGACATTAGTTATTAAATATTGGTAAATTAATAGCAAACATCCCCAAAATAATATTTCAAGAATTATAACCGAAATTATTGAGTTAGAGTTGGGGTAATGGTATTTTTTATTTGTTTTTTTCAAGAAATAGTAGGAGTTATAAATTTGGTAATAATAAATTCTAGTAATAACAATGCAATCCCTATAATAATGAAAATCCCAGCTTTTTCAGGGAGATCTACATCATACTCAACAGTTTTAATTTTAGCTTTTTCCATTTCATTGATTTCTTTATATACTTCTTTCAATTTTTTATTATCTGTAGCTCTGAAGTATTTGCCCCCTGTTTGATTAGCAATTTTTGTTAAGGTTTCTTCATCAATTTCAACATCTACATAATCATAGACGTAACGCCCAGAAAATGGATCGATGGCTACTGGTGTTTTAGCTTTTCCATTAGTTCCAACCCCAATAGTGTATACTCGAATATTAAACTCTTTTGCAATTTCAGAGGCATTCAATGGGTGTATTTTACCATGAGTGTTCACACCATCAGTTAGTAATATAATTACTTTACTAGGAGCTGAACTTTCTCTTAACCGATTTACTGCGGTGGCTAATCCCATTCCAATAGCAGTTCCTTGTTCGACGATACCTTGTTCTGAGGACTCAATAAGTTCAATAAGAATTTCCCTATCTGATGTTAACGGGCACTGTGTATAAGCTTCTCCTTCAAAAATTACTAAACCTACTCGATCATTTTTTCTGTCTTTCACAAATTCTTTTGCTAAATCTTTTGAGGCTTCAAACCTATTAGGTGAAAAGTCTTTTGCTAGCATACTACCAGATGCATCCATTGAAATAACAATATCTATTCCTTCTTTGAAAAGCTCTGTTTCTGAGTGAGCTTCTATTGCTACTTGTGGTCTTGCCATAGCAATAACAAGAAAACTTAAACCAAGTAATTTTAGACTAAATTTAATATGTTGATAAAAAGACACATAAGATTTTGTTGTTCCCTTAAATAGTTCTAATGAAGAGATTTTAATATGCTCATTTTTATTATTATTCGAATAAAGGTAAATCAGTACCGAAATAGGAACTAGTAGAAGTATCCAAAGTGCCCACTGATCTGTAAATTGATATTTGTTAAGCCAATTGTTCACTTTCTATTTTGTTATCTTTTTTAATTAAATCTGTTCTTTGCTCAGTTATCAAATTTTTAACAAAATCAATCGCATGTGAGTTATCTTTCTCAAGAGGTTTTGATTTTGCAAATTTTACAATATCTGAGATAGTGAAAAACCTTTTTAAATCCTCTAAATACTTTTCTGGTATAGAAGTCCATTTTAAACTTTCTAAAATTTCATCACTAGTTTTTTCGAATGTTTTTACTTTATATCGATGTTCTAAAAATGCCCATAAAACTTCAGATAATTCACTGTAGTATTTTTTGAAGTAACCATTTTGCCAAAGTTTATTATTATATATATTTTCCAATCGTTCTAGTAATTGTATTTCCAAAGCAATGGTTTCTTCTTTAGTTTCTAATGATTTAGAATTATTTGGTTTCGTAATGAAATAATAAGCAAGTCCAATTGCCATTAAAATCCCAAGAATCCATAAACTATACTTTTTTATGTAATAAAAGAGATACTCCCACCAGTAAATGGAGATTTCTTTAATTGGTTTTATAGACTTAATTGGTGTAGTTTGGTCAATAGCTTTTAACTGGATATTAAAAAGTATTGCGTTAGAATAAGAAGTATCATCGTTAAATACACCAATTATCGGGGGAAACTCAAATTTCCCTGTGTCAAAGTTGGCAATGGTAAACTGCTTTGAATATTGAATGAAATAATCATTTTCTGAGTCTTGGAAAGACTTCTTAGTTATATTGCTACTGTTCCATAGTTCCCAGTTATTCCCAAGCGTATCATTATTCCCAGCTAGTTTGAAATAAACTGTATCAATCTTTTGGATGGCTGGAATATTTAAAGTAACATTTATTTTAGCAGGCTCACCTACTAAAAGTTGTGTCTTATTAGCTTTTGCAGAACAAGTATAATTTTGTGCTGTTGAAAAAACAGGGACAAGTAGAAATATGTAAATAATAAATCTCAACGTTTTTTGAATAAATTCATTAATGGTTTGATATACCCAGATTGTAACTCAATATTCGCGTGATCAACTTTAGACTTCTTAAAAATTTCTAATACTTCGTGCTCTCTAGATAATGCGTTTTGTTTATAGATTTCTCTAACTCTTTTACTGCCAGTATTAATCCATTCTTCTTTTCCAGTCTCACTATCTATAAACTTAGATAAACCAATATCAGTTAATTCTTTTTCTCTTTGATCATATATTCTCAATGCAATCAAATCATGTTTTTTAGAAGTAATTTTAAGTGCGTTTTCGAAGTTGTTTCCTATGAAATCTGAGATTAAAAATGCGATTGCCCTTTTTTTAATTAAATTATTAAAATGACGTACAATTTTCCCTATATCAGTTTTATTAGATTTTGGTTTAAATTCTATTAATTCTCTTATGATTCTTAAAATGTGCTTTCTTCCTTTTTTTGGAGGGATGTATAGTTCTATTTGGTCAGAAAATAAAAGAGCTCCAATTTTATCATTATTCTGAGTCGCTGAAAAGGCTAGTACAGCACCAATTTCAGCTATAAATTCTCTTTTTAATAATTCATCAGACCCAAAAGATTCTGATCCTGAGATATCAATTAAAAGCATCACAGTAAGCTCTCTTTCTTCTTCAAAGACTTTAACAAAAGGTTGGTTAAATCTAGCAGTTACATTCCAATCAATTGTTCTAATTTCGTCCCCAGGAATGTAATTTCTAACCTCTGAAAAAGCCATTCCTCTTCCCTTAAATGCAGAATGGTATTCTCCTGAGAAAACTTGTTTAGAAAGACCTTTAGTCTTGATTTCAATTTTTCTAACCTTTTTTAATAATTCGTTAGTATCCAATTTTCCAATTTATTTAGGGAACATCAACTCTGTTGAGAATTGTATTAATCACATCTTTTGTGCTAACATTTTCTGCTTCGGCTTCATAGGACAAACCAATTCGGTGTCTGAGCACGTCAGCACTAACAGCTCTAACATCTTCGGGGATAACGTAGCCTCTTTTTTTAAGAAATGCATAAGATTTGGCTGCTTTTGCAAGCGATATACTTGCTCTTGGGGATCCTCCAAATGAGATGAAATGCTTTATTTCATTCAAATGATAATGTTCTGGTTCTCTGGTAGCATAAACAATATCAACAATATATTTTTCAATTTTTTCATCCATGTAAATTTGTTTTACTACATCTCTTGCTCTAATAATTTGTTTAGGATCAACTACTTTTTTGGGTTCGGGGAAACCTTGTGAAGAAACATTTGATCTTATAATTAACCTTTCGTCTTCTCTTTTGGGATAGGGAAGTACTACTTTCAACATGAACCTATCAACTTGTGCTTCTGGTAACGGATATGTTCCTTCTTGCTCTATGGGATTTTGTGTCGCC
>MDTC01078284.1_pt1 | contig 10206 bp, 9 predicted proteins | sample 811181 | NCBI WGS metagenome assembly MDTC01 (sample SAMN05326644, study PRJNA326480) | marine metagenome | isolation source: seawater | place: Pacific Ocean: North | collected 2011
AAAGAAATAAACAAATTAAACAAAGTAAACAAAGTAAACAAATTAAACAAAGTAAACAAAGTAAACAAAGTAAACAAAGTAAACAAAAGAAAAGCAAAGTAAACAAAAGAAAAGCAAAGTAAACAAAAGTGAACAAAAGAAAAGCAAAGTAAATATAAAGAGATAATAAAATATTATTTTTACTAATGAATGAATGATATATTTATTCGAAATCCAGGACCGTTAAGTAATTTGATAGTAAATAATAAATTTAAAAGTAATGTTTTGCGTTCTTATAAAAGTAAAAAAAACAAAAAGATAAATAAAGATATGGCAAGTAAAACACCAAATATTCAATTAGTGGATCCGAACGCCAAAAATAATATTAAAATTAAAAATGAAACATCAATAGATAATATAAATTTAATTAAAGATTCAGATGATGAAAGTATAGCTACAGCTGAACCAGAGAATAATCTAAATAACTCTTCTAGTGCTAATAGTACACCTATTAAATTACCTAAAAAAACAAATAAACCAAGTGTACCTGTTATGAATTCTGAAGAATTTAGATATTTTAGTAATAATAAAAAACAAAAACCAGTTATCCAAAAAGAAGAATATGACTATTCTTCAGAAGAAGAAGAATCTGAAGAAGAATCAGATGATAATTCAATAGAAGATTCAGATGTTGAATCTATTAGACCAGCAAAAAAATTAAATTCAAAAGAAATAGAACAAAGAAAACAAGAATTATTAATTAAACTATTAGCACTTGAAAAAAAAGGTGTATCATTAACAAAAAGTTATTCTTTAAAAAGTTCACTTGAAGAGCTTGAATTTGAATATAATACACAACAAAAATCAATGGAAATTGAAGCGAGTGTTCGTTTTCAACAAAAAATTTTAATGGCGGCCGTTACAGGAGTAGAATTTTTAAATAAAAAATTTGATCCAATTAGTGCTAAATTAGATGGTTGGTCAGAATCAGTAATGGATAATATAACTGATTATGAAGAAATATTTAAACAATTACACGAAAAATATTCTCAAAAAACATCTATGCCTCCTGAATTACAACTATTAGTAACATTAGTTGGTTCTGGATTTATGTTTCATTTAACCAATAGTTTATTTAAAAGTTCTTTACCTGGTTTAGGCGATGTTTTAAAAACCAATCCAGATATAATGAGTAATATTATGGGCGCAATGGGTAAAGCTATGAATAATGCTCAAGGATTATCTCCTAATTCTGGACCTTCGGTTCCTTCGGCTCCTTCGGCTCCTTCGGCTCCTTCGGCTCCTTTAAGTAAAGAATTTACAAGTCCATCTTTTAATCTAAGTAATATGATGAATAATTATGAAGATATCCCAAATAGACCTATAGTACAACAAGCGCCAAAACAAAAAAAAATAGAAAATGAAGTAGATAGATTTTCAGTTGTAAGTTCATCTGATTATTCAGACATAGATGAAACAACTATAAATATAAATATGCCAACTGTAACAAAAGGAAAAGGAAAATCAAAAATTCCAAAAGGTAAAAGTATTAAAATATAATTAAAATGTTAAAAAAAATAATAAAAAATTATTATTTAATAATAGGCAACAACTAAATGGCTCCATTACTTTGTTCTCCAGTTACAGATACATATGGTTCAACCTTTGGTTTAACACCTGAGCAATTGGCACAATTAAATTTAAAAAATAATCAAAAATGTGCAAATGATAATATAAAATATCAAAAAAATTTATTAGATAAAGAAATTTCTGGAAAATCAAATTTTTCAGAAACAAAACCTGCAATTCCACCTGTTGTACAAACTGTTTCTAATAATAATACAAATGAAGCAAGAAGATTAGGATATACAAATGTTAGTAATGAATGGCCTTCAAATCAAGGATTTTCTATGTTTAATAGATTTCAAAATGCTTTTGGTAATAAAGAATATTTTTCATCTACAACAGACTCAGATTGCCTTCAAACAATTGTAAAATTGATGAAAGAATTATTATTAATAGCTAAAATTATAATGTTTATATTAGTTTTATTCTTTTTAATTAAAATCTTAGAAAATAAAAATTAACTAATTTCGTTACAAACAATTTTTGAACATATATTTTTTAAAGTATATATTTTATCACAATCAAAATTTTCTCTATATTTTTCAATTGTTAAAAATCCACCATATTCTTTTAATGTTTGTATTGGTGGTGCAGGTTTAATACTATAATTTGGACCATATAATTTTCTATACATGTGTCCTATTAAAAATAATTTATATCCATTAAAATTATTTTTTAATCCATAACTTTTTACACAATTAGGACTACAAAAATTTCCAGTAACTTTAAATCTTTTTAATTGCTCATCATAATTAATTGGTAAAAAGAATGGTTTATTATTAAAGTTATGATGACAATTATAACAACGATAAGGACTAATTAATATTTCATTACCATTATCAAATTCATCTTCAAAATATTTCATTATTTTAATATTTTTTTCTATAACTTTTTTATTTTTTCTTTTAACTAATTCTAATTTTTCATCGTCCGATTCATCAAAATCTGAATTAGTTAAATTTATTTTACAATTGGTTTTATAATTAGACGTTATATTTACATTATTTTTTGACGTTTTTAAAGTATCTTTAATATCGTCAATTTGAATATTATCTTTATTTGTATGAACTTTAATATTTAAGTTTCCAAATAATATATTTGTTTCTTCATATGAATTATTTTCAATTTCTAAAATATCTGTAACTTTATTATTTGTTTCTGAAAAAGAAATTGGATTATTATCTATTATTTTAGTTGTTGTTTCAACTTCCCATTTTTTTTTTCTACCTCTTTTTTTTTTTACTTGTTCTATTTGTAATTCTTCTATATTTTTTTTATTAATTTCTTCTTCTGTCAAAATTTTTTTTTTTCTACCTCTTTGTTTTTTGGGTTTTTCATTTATAATTTTATCCACATCAGATTCATCTGAAAGATTTATAATTTCAGATTTTTGGTTCATTTAAAATAAATATAATTAAAACTTTAAATTATTTAAAGAATATATTTAAAATAAATTTATATGTATATTTTTTATATATGTTCTTCTATATTTGTAATTTATTGTTTTAGTTATTGTTTTAGTAAAAAAAAAATTAATAAATTTGATTATAAAGAAGATAAAATATTTGAATTGAAAAATATTTTATTTTATAAAAATAATAAATTAATTAAGAATAAAATATATAACAAAATTTATGAAAATTCAAAAAATTTAGAGTTTAATTTATTATCATATGATTATTTTATTGTTGAATATAATGTAAATAATAAACCATATAAATATATATCTAATTCACAATCTATAATATTTCCTTTTTATCAAAATAATTCCATTAGTATTAAAAATTATGTATATATTAATAATATTGTGAATGCAAAATTAATTATAAGTAAAAATAGTAAATTCGAAGAGTTTAATATAGAAAAATATTTAATAACATTTGTAGGACCAAATTATAATTTTTATAGTGATTTAAATTTTAAGATTAAAACTGATTTAATTGTTAATTATATATTAAACAATAATTTATGTATAACTGATTATGAATCTAATCTAAATTATCAATTAAAATTATATGATAATTTTAAAAAAGAATATATAATGAATAAATATTTAGAATGGAATCCAAATTTACAATTATAATTTCGTTATATAAAAGTATTTAAAAAAAAAATATATAAATATATATTATTTTAATGTCTAACCAACCGGTTATAGATAAAATAGTTGAATTTAAAACCGTACAATCTAATGCTATTAGAATATTAATAGAAGCTTTAAAAGATATATTAACAGATGTTAATTTACAAATAACAAGTGAAGGTTTAAAAATAATATCAATGGATGGTTCAAAACAAGCAGTTGTAAATTTAAAACTTGAAGCAACAAAATTTGAAAAATTTTATTGTAAAAGCCCTATACGCGCAGGATTAAATATGACGTCATTATATAAAATAATTAAAAATGTAAAAAATACTGATATTATTACATTTTATATTTTATCTAGTTCTACTACTAGATTAAATATTCAAATAGAAAATAAAGAGAAAAAAACAAATATTTTAACTGTGTTAAAATTATTAGATATTGACGAAGATTTATTAGAAATACCAAATATTGAATTTGATACAGTTAAAACTATGCCTTCAAATGATTTTCAAAGTTATATTAGAGAGTTGGCTATTATAACAAATAAAATTACATTAGAATCGAATAATAATACATTTATTTTATCTGGTAAAGGAGATTTTGCTGAAACAAAAATAAATGTTGGTGATTCAAATTCATTAAATATATCAAGTAATATAAATGAAATTGGAGTTTTTTATATTAAATATTTATTATTATTTACAAAAAGTACAAATTTATGTACAACGGTAGAAATTTATTTAAAAAATAAATTTCCTTTAATTTTAGTTTATAATGTTGCAAATTTAGGTAAATTACAATATTGTTTAGCACCATTAGTTGAATAAATTTAATTTAATATTATTTAAGGCTTATTTAAGGCTTATATTTATTTAATAATAATAATATATTCTACATCCTTCTTTCCCTAATGATGTAGAATGTAATATGTAAAATGAATTACTCTTATAGTTTTGATAAAGATAAGACGAATATTAAATTTGTTTCCCAATTTGCAAATTAATTTTTAATAACTATTTATTTAAATATAAATAGTTAATCTACTTAAAACTTTTTTAAATTTTACATATAATGTTAAAAGTGGAAATAACAACCGATGACCAAAATGGTGCATATTTAAAATTACCTTCTATTGAAGATAATTTATTACCAACCGTTACTATAGTAACTCCAACATACAACAGAAAAGATAATTTTGAAATTGCAATTAGAAATTATAAATCATTTAATTATCCAAGAGATAAATTATATTGGATAATTTTAGATGATTCACCGGATGATTCATTAAAACATTTGCTTCCAGATGATAAATCAATTAGATATATTTATAATGATACAAAAGAAACCATTGGTAAAAAAAGAAATAGACTTGCGTCAGAATGTAAAACAGCTGTTATTTGTCATATGGACGATGATGATTATTACTATCCAGATTCTGTAAAAATTAGAGTAACAGCTATGATAGCATATAAAAAAGCTGTATCAGGTTGCATAGAATATAATTGTTATAACATTGTAGACGATTCACAATTTATAGCATCTGGTAAAGAAGAGTTAATGAATATAGGTGAAGCATCATTGTGTTATTTAAAAGATTATTGGAATGAATATAAATTTTTAGATAGTGATACTCACGAAGAATCTATTTATTTTTTAAATAAAAGTATTAAAAATTATGTAAATATACCTTGTTTTTGGATTTTATTAAGTATTACACATTCAAATAATGTATCATCAAGACGTGCTATTTCTCCAATTTTAGCATATTCATTTTTAGATACATTACCAGTAAGTGATTATGAATATATTAAATCATTAAAATTTAAATTAATGTTAAAAGATCCAATAAATAAAGAAGCATATGATATTGTTAAAAAACTACAAAAAACACAAAATCAAGAAAAAATAATAGATAGTTTATCACTAACAATAAGAAAAAATGTAATTATTAGAGAATTTTTAAATGGTGTTCCATCAAAAATAACTGGTAGTGAAATGGATTATTTAATATTATGTTTTCCTGGACAATATATACGTGAATTAGATTTTGAAAAAGAAGAAAATTTAATTAACTTTATATCTAATAATAAAAATAAATATAGATTTACAATTTTTACTGACTGCGATAAAGGTTATAATTATAAAGGTATATCTGTTAGTCCATATTGGAAATGGAGAACGTGTAATAGATATCATAATTGTTTAATTTATTTAGATTCTTCACATTTAAAACTAAATATTAATGCTAAGAATTTAATTTATTATAATAAATATAATTTTAATACACCTGAAATGACTAAAGCTACAAAAATAGTAACTGAATTAGAACCATTTGAAGAATTAATGTGTTAAAAATTTTTAACAAATATTAAAATATATTAATTAATTTAATAAATAATATTTAAAAAATGCCAATTTCGAACAAAAGAGGACCTTTTAAAAATAATAGTGCTAAACTTTTAGCACAAAAACACGAACTTTCACCAGAAGAAATTATTCCAAAAAAAAATTTAATAACTATATATGATATACAATATATTGTAGATAATATATATTATTGTTTTAATGGTACAGCATTATATGATAAAAAAAATGTTCCTTTAGAAAAAAGATATGATACAGATTGGGTCCCTTATACTAGATTACAATTTTATGAATATTATGGTAAAGATTATGGTATTCATTGGGAAAAAGGAATAATTTATAAACCAATGGAAGATATAAGTGAATTAATTGAAACTTTTGATTAATCATTTATATCTCGAGGATCTTCTAATTTTTTACCAAGAATTGAGTTATAAATAACATTAACTATTTTATAACCCCAGTAAATTTGTAATATTTGTAAAGATAATAACAAGCTATTAAAAATATTATAATATATAGAAAAAAAACAATATGGTTCTATAATTTGAATATTTTTATTATTACATGAATCATACATTACTGAAGGTAATATAATTGTTGGAAAAATATATAAACGTAAATAAAAAAAACTTATAGAAAATATAATAAAAAATATATCTGCACCTTTAGATAATTTAGAACTTTTTAAATAATTAAAACATTTTGCTATTTCTAAAAATACATCACTAATATCATGTAATCCCATTATAAATATACCGATTTTTGTAAAATTATTATACCATGATAATATTACTAAAATTAAAGTTATAAAATGATGAATTAATAATGATATATAATCTGTATTTTTACTTTCTATATTGATTAAAAATAATTGGTGTATATATAAACTTATATAATATTTATATATATTATAGGTATCATTTGTAATTTCATGTGGCCAATCTTTCCAAATACTTTCACGTGAAAATTCTATATTATTATTTTTATAACTATTGTATATATATAATACTGATATTGAATATAATATTACACGCCAACAAGTTTCTTTAAATTTTTTTTTTTTATTTTTAATTACATAAGTTTCCGCTAATGAATTAAATATATAATTATTCATAATATTTCTCATTAAAAATAATAGTAATACATTGTATGTAATTTGTACATATGTACTCATTTAACTTTTTTTATATTTTAATTTATTTTTAAATAGATAAACTATTTAAAAGAGTATTTTATTAATTAATTAATAATTTATTTGCATGGATGCCCGAGTGGTCTAAGGGGTGTGACTCAAGTTCACATAGCGTAAGCTTCGTGGGTTCAAATCCCACTCCATGCAAATAAATTATTAAAAAATGCAAATAATAAAAATATATTTATTAAGAGTAAATGATTAAAAGTGAAATTAAAAAAAAATCAAGAAAACATATTCCGATACAGGAGGACACAAAAAAATTTTTAGAGTCAAAATTAATAGAGTTGCGAAGTCAATATTTATTAACAGAATTTGGAAAAACAAAAAAATCTAAAATTAAATTAATTTCATTAAAACCATTAAAATCTGGAAATAAAAAATATATTGCTGAATTTGAAATAACTACAATAGATGGTAAAAAAAGGAAAAAAACAACTAAATTTGGAGCCAAAGGAATGTCAGATTTTACAAAACATAAAGATGTAGAAAGACGCGAAAGATATATTTCAAGACATAGAAAAGATTTACGAACAAAAGACCCTGTAAGAGCTGGTTATTTATCTATGTATATTTTATGGAATAAAAAAACATATAAAGCAAGTTTAGCTGATTATAAAAAAAGATTAAATACTTATAATCGCACTGGAAATTTTCCTATTAAAATTACTGGGAGTAAATTACTAAAATTTGGATATAATCATGATATCCCAGAATATGTAAGTACTGAAGATATATTACAATCACAATTTAAATTTGGTAATTCAAAGGTACCTAATAATGTTAAAAATAAAGCTTTGTATCAAAGAATTAAAAATAAAATAAGAAAAGACGTAGATAAAAAAGGACGAAGATGGGGAGCATATGATTCTGGAAGATTAGTTAGAGAATATAAAGAAAAAGGTGGTACATATTCTGGTAATAAAAAAAATAATAGTGATTTATCTAGATGGTACCGCGAAAAATGGATAGATGCTTGTGTGTGGCCAAAAATAAAATCCTGTGGTAGAACAAAATCAAGAGAAAAAATTGCTTATTGTAGACCCTCTAAAAGAGTAGATTCTAAAACACCTAAATTAATACAAGATTTAACAAAATCACAAATTAAATCTAGATGTTCTAAAAAAAGAAAAAATCCAATAAAAAAAATAAAATAAAAATAAATATAAATATAAATGAGTGGTTTAAAGTCTAGAATTGGAATTAACCCAGAAATACATTTAGCAAGTGGTTCATCCTCAAAAAATGTAAATATAACACCTGTAAGTAATGTTCTTTATAATTCTAAAAATATTGGATTACTTAGTAGCGGTGTTTTTTCGATTAGTCCAAATTCTCCAAATATACAGATACCATCCTACAAAAACGAAAGTACCTATATTAATGCATCCTTAAATAATCTGAACGAAATAGCATCTGAAGATTCTTTGCCAAAATCGCTAGAAATTAATACAAATTTATCGAAGGATATTATTCCGGATAATACATCTCGAGTTTGTGTAAACAGCTTTAAAATTCCTTTAACCGGTATTCCACAAATAAGAATATATGATAATGAATTACTTATCGGCACAAGATATGACCGAACCAACACATCTGTGGCAGATGCAAACAATGTTAATGTTTTATCTCCCCAAAATGTTGAAATGGTTGATCTATTTAAAATCGCGGGGGGGGACGTAGCATATACTCTCGACTTGAAACGACCAGGTAGAAGAAGATATATTGATGTATACAGCCAAGAGGAATTTGCTGATATTTTAGACTGTGCACTTGGTTTATCTGTTAGTAACTTTCCCTTGAAAACTGGACAATGCTTTTTCGAGGGGTTTCCACCAGTTCCAAGAGCCCCAACTTCTTTTGATTCACTGTGTATAAATACAATAGAAGATCTTAGTTCTCCAACCACTCCTGTTCCGAATGGAGCACATGGTGCGGTGCTCATGATAAAAGCAAATTGTGGTACCGACGTAAATGGAGCCGAAGTAGGGCGACCTGCTCAGGTGTTTGGTTATGATATGATACTGAATACACCTACAGTTATTTCAGCAAGTAATTTATTTAACTCTACATCTGTCGTTCCTTGGCCATTTTTTTATAATATTTGCGTGATAGGCGATGGAAACCAAGGTGTTGAACAATTATTTGAAATTAATGTAACTACCTTACCCGCCGGGGCAGCTTATAGAATCATTAGAAGTGTCGCAAATGGAAATATAACCAATGGCCCATCAGTATCCCTGACATCTGGAACAAATACCATTTTAGTATCCAGTGTTACATTTGATAGAACTGTTAGAATACAATTCTCTGATGGTAACGTAGAATTTGATTCAATAAAAATAAATGGAAATCAAATATATCCATCCTTGCAGGGACCTTCAACAACTGTATTCGGCCCGTTTTCACCTAATCCATCTCCATCATATGAAAATGGCCTCGTACCTCGCCTGCTGACCGATTTTAGATTGAGAATTGGTAACTTAGGAAATGTCGGTAATTCTCTATCAGACGCTTCATTTAGTAATTTAGGAATTGTTTTAACAGTCAAATATGGAAACGTAGGAATCGCTTCCGCTAACAGACCCACACGGCAATATATAGTATGCAAAAATGCTCTTCCAAATTTAAAGATAGGCGATTTTAATTCAACGTTTCCGAGTGGAATTGTATTCGATTTATTTTCATCATTAAACCCAGAAACGACTAACTACACTCTACTGGATCCAACAATAACTCCGAATTTTTCATTTAAGGATAGTAAGCGGATGAGAGAAGAGATGCCTATGAGTTTTATGGACTACAATACATACGAGCATAAACTAATATGGTTAGGTTCTCCACTGCCCGACAACGGTCCAGGGTCAAGAGGGTTTAATCCACTTTTTTACTTATATGTGTCTGGTAGTAACACTCCGGGCTTTAATAACGCGTGTGACTTTAATAGCCAAAT
>MDTC01136518.1_pt1 | contig 10206 bp, 9 predicted proteins | sample 811181 | NCBI WGS metagenome assembly MDTC01 (sample SAMN05326644, study PRJNA326480) | marine metagenome | isolation source: seawater | place: Pacific Ocean: North | collected 2011
AAAAGCCTTGTTATGTCCTGCATTATAACGGTAACCATAAGCATAAGTAGTAAAGCAAATCCAATCTGTTGAATAAAAACTCGCGTCTTAATTTTTAATGGTCTGCGTAAAAGTCCTTCGATTAAATGAATAAGAATGTGTCCGCCATCTAATCCTGGAATAGGCAAAATGTTTAAAAAGGCTAGATTGACACTTAATAGTGCCATAAAAGTTAAAAAAGGAGTGATTCCCGCCTCTGCTGTTTGCCCTGCAAGCTGTGCAATCATTATTGGACCCCCTAGATCAGAGATAGAAGCTACTCCAGATCCTAACATTTGCAAACTGTATATAATCAGAGCAAAACTTGAGATTGTCTGGGTTAGACCATTGAGTAATGCATTTGAAAACGAAATATCTTCGTAGTACACTTCGGGAGCTATACCTATAATTCCTATTGTATCTACATTACTTTTCGAAGGTACAACGTATTGGGAGGATGTAATATCTAGATCTATTACTTCCATTCCACGCTCTATCTTAAATGAAAGCTGGCGATTTGGATTTGAATGAATAATCTTTGTCATATCTTCCCAAGATTTAACACCTTCAGAATTGATGGATAAGATTCTGTCTCCACGAATTATCCCTGCCTTTTCAGCAGGCATATTTTCTTGAAGTGTAAAAACTACAGGCTCTTCCTTAGTTTTTGGACTACCATTATAATATCCTAGTAAGGAGAATACTAATATAGCAAGTAAAGTGTTCATTAGAACTCCAGCACTTAAAACCCAAATCTTTTCTAACAAGTTTTTAGATTGGAATTCATCATCTTTATAGTTAATGGTGGTATCCAGACTTTCATCAATCATGCCAGCCATTTTCACATAGCCACCTAGGGGTAATAATGCTATAACATATTCAGTTTCAGATCCTATCCGATCTCTTCTTTTTATTTTTTTTGATAAAATTGAAGTCCATTTAATCTTACCATTTACTATTTTAAAAAAATATATTCTGAATAAAAATCCTCCGTCAATGGATGTTAGGGAAATTAGTCTTGGAGGAATACCTACTGAAAACCTTTCAACCCTTATACCAACTGATCTAGCTGCAATAAAGTGTCCAAATTCATGAATCGTTACAAGAACGCCAAGGAGTATTATGAATGCATAAAGTGTTGTCATTACATATTAATCTACGTTAAAAAAAAAATTAAATTCCAATGAATCAGAATTCATTTACATAATTTTTTACCCAACTATTCAAATTATTTAAATCCTCTAAATTTGGATTCTTAACCCACGGATGGTTAAGAATACTAGAATGGTTAATCCTAAAAATATCTGTGAATTTTATCTTACCATCCAAAAACTTTGCAACTGTGTAATCATTTGAAAGGTTTAATGCCGCCGATGCCGTTCCACCTGTATTTAAAACGTTATATGCTAATTTTAGTGAGGGAAACCTACTAAAGTCTGGATCATGAAAAGTAAGATCTCCACAAGATAAAAAATCTAACCTTTCCCAAGGAGATATTGAACGTGAAGGGAATGTTAAAGCATATTGAATGGGCACTTTCATGTCAGGGACACCCAATTGAGCCTTTATGGAGCTATCATTAAACTCAACCATGGAATGAATTATGGATTGGGGATGAATAATTATATCTATATTTTTAAAGTCTAAATTGAAAAGCCAGTATGCTTCAATTACTTCTAAGCACTTATTCATCATTGTTGCACTGTCAATACTTATTTTGCGACCCATATCCCAATTAGGATGTTTTAATGCCTCTTCTACAGATATCTCATCAAATGTTTTTAATTCTCTGTTTCTAAACGGACCACCACTCCCTGTTAAAATGATCCTTCTTACGTCCTTAATATCTTCCCCAACTAAACATTGCCATATAGCCGAATGTTCACTATCGACTGGAAATATTTTCGCTCCAGATAGTTTCATTGCCTTATTTATGATATCTCCAGCCATTACAAGGCTTTCCTTGTTTGCCAAAGCAACATTTACACCTGCTTCTAGAGCATATAAAGTTGGTTCCATGCCTGCAGCCCCAACTAAACCGTTGAGCATAACGTCTACATCTTTTCTCTTAGATAATTCAACTAATCCTTGCCGTCCAACCAAAATTTCAACTTGTTTTGTACCCAATCCCATTTTAAGATTTTTATAATACTTTTCATCTGCTAAACATATAGATTTGGGTTTATATTTTTTAGTTTGCTCGATTAAAAGTTCAAAATTTGCATTAGCAGTTAGGTATTTAATTTTAATTTCGTTTGAAAAGAGCTCAGCAATTTCAAGAGCATTGATGCCGATAGAGCCTGTTGATCCAAGTATTGAAATATGTTTTTGCATTAATAAAAATCTTTTGTCAGATGTATAGAGTACGAAAAAAAATCAGGGTTAATGTTTGAACCAAGTGCAATATCTAAAATTGAAATTGGTATTATTATATCTAGAAAAACAAAATTCATTTGGCCTTCTTTTGTATTTATATAATTATTGTTCTTATAAAAGGACGATCCTAAGCCAAATCTAAAATAATTTTTTTTATATTCAGTCCATCGAGAAATATCTAATGTTACGCTATTAATATCAAAATTTTTTACTGATCTGTAATTCACCTTTTTTATAGCACAACTCCAATCCAAAGTATCGGTAGTACCAAAAAAATATTGAACACCTCCTCTTATTATTTGTTCAGGGGAACTATGAGATAAATGATTAAATATACTTCCTTCTATAGAAAGATTTTTACTTATCTTATAACCAAAACCAAAATCTGGGAGATATTTGTAACCTTCGGTTTCTGAGAGTGATTTAAAAGATATACCACTTTGAAGATAAAACAAGTTATCCTTAAAAGGATTTATAGCATATGGTTCACTTATTGCAATGACGATTAATTTAGTATTGTTCTGTGTTGTAGATCCGAATCCAATTTTTGTAAGTACAGCTATTAAAAATAACTTTAATACTTTATAATAAATTATTTGATTCACAGGTTTTAAATAATTCCTCTTTTAGAATGATTTAAAAATCTAAGAATGGTTTGGATTTCTTTTGTTTTAGGAAATTCTAGTTCAATTTTCTTAAGGGCTTCTTTTCTGTTTGCACCTGAGCGGAAAAAAATTTTGTACGCTTGCTTAATCAAGTTTATATCTTTTTTAGAAAATCCACGTCTTTTTAGTCCAACTATATTTACCCCTTTATAAGTTAAGGGATGGTTTGCAGCGACTATAAAAGGAGGGACATCTTGAACAGCTCTAAATCCTCCTCCTATTAAAGAATGATCTCCAATTTGAGTAAATTGATGAATTAATACTCCCCCCCCAAGGATTGCCCAACGACCTATTTTGACATGCCCCCCTAAAGTCGCCAGATTAGACATGATGACATTATCACCAACTAAACAATCATGGGCAACATGGGTTGAAGCCATCAACAAAACATTTGATCCTACCTGTGTTTTCCCTAGCTCACTAGTACCTTTATTTATCGTAACAAACTCCCTAATTATTGTATTATTTCCAATTTTAGTTAATGTTTTTTCTCCGCCATATTTTAAATCTTGGGGCACCTCACCAATTGAGCTTGAATGAAAGATTTTACACTTTTCACCAATTGTAGTATCACACCCTATAGTAACATTGTTTCCTATAAAACAATTATCACCAATAATTACATTCTTATCTATAACGGAAAATGGGCCAATGGTTACATTTACACCTAAATTGACACTATCTGCAATAATTGCGGTGGGGTGAATCAAAGTAGAAATATTATTCTCAAGCTCTATCTACTAAATTAGCTGAAAAAGTGGCATCAGCAACTTCTTCATCGTCGACTTTACAAATTCCCCGAAATTTGCAAAGATTTAATTTTTTTTTCGCTAATGTCATGTAAACAATTAGTTGATCCCCCGGTACAATTGGTTTTCTAAATTTTGCTTTTTCTACAGCTGAAAAAAACATATTTGTGGACAGTGGATCTTCAACCTGGCTCAACATTAAAAATGAACCTGCTTGCGCCATTATTTCAAGCGATAAAACTCCAGGCATAACTGGTTGCCCAGGGAAATGTCCCTGAAAAAAGGGCTCATTGATAGTTAGATTTTTTAAAGCAACAAGACTTTCACCTGGTGTTGTTATTTCAATTTTATCAATTAAAATAAAAGGATATCTGTGTGGGAGAACTTTTATAATATCTTTTATATTGAACTTTGTTTGATTTTTGAATTGGTTTATCATTCTAATCCTTTTTTAGTGCTTCTAGTTCTTTAGAGTAGTGTTTTTTTAATTTTTTGACAAATTCAACATTACTTGCATGTCCGGCTCTTGCAGCGGTTACATGTCCTTTAATTGGATAACCCAGTAAAGCAAGGTCTCCAATTAAGTCTAAAGTTTTATGTCTTACAGGCTCATTTTTAAATCTTAACACCTTACCATTTAAGATCCCATTTGCACCTTGAATAATATTATGTTCTATACCAAACAAATCCTTTAGGCGATCCATCTCAATAGAATCGATTTCCTTATCAATAATTACAACCGCATTATCTAACCCGCCCCCTTTTATTAGTCCTTGCTCCTTAAGCATTTCCACTTCACTTAAAAAACAAAAAGTCCTAGCAGGAGCAACTTCAAAAGAAAAATCTTCTTCCATATTATAAATAGCTTCATACTGAGTACCAAGCGCCGGTAATGGATATTCCACCATAAATGTTATTCTAAACCGATCTGAAGGAATCACATGAATATCAATATCTCTATAGGAATTAGTATAATTAACTGCACGAGTTATTTCTAAAACTCTTCTTTCTTTATTTTGAATTTTTATTCCTGCTTTAATTAAGCACTCAACAAAATCTTTTGCACTACCATCCATAACGGGAGGTTCTTTACCACTTAATTCTATGAGGATATTATCCAAGCGAAGGCCGCTAACTGCTGCAAGGGCGTGCTCAACAGTGTGAATTCTAATGTCGTTCTCTTCAATAGTAGTTCCTCTAGAAATATCTACTACATGATCTATGTCTGCTTTTACTTCTAAACAATCTGGAATATCAGACCTAACAAAGCGAATACCATAATCTTCTGGAGCAGGATGAAAAGTAATTACAGTTTCAATACCTGTATGAAGACCAACACCTTCACATGATTGGGATGTTCTAATTGTTCTTTGATTTCTTTCCATATTAAAATTTAATTATGTCATAAATTTTTACTTAATTTTAAAACCTTCTTTTTTAGCTTCGAAATTTCATTGATTAATGCTTCTCTTTTATTATGTTCAATTATATCTCTAGCAGGGAAGCCACCATATGTCTTGCCTCCTAATAATGATTTTGTAACACCTGCTTTTGAAGCAATAACAGAATTATTACCAATTTTTAAATGTGGTGCAATACCCACTTGACCTGCAAAAGTACAGAAATCACCTATTTCTGTACTTCCTGCAACTGCAAAACTTGCCGTTATCAAACAACCTTTACCAATTTTTACATTATGAGCAATATGTACCAGGTTATCAATTTTAGTCATTTCACCAATTATAGTACTTCCTATTGTTGCACGATCAATGGAACAGTTTGATCCAATTTCTACATTTTTCCCAATGATAACATTACCCGTTTGAGGAATCTTTTCATGAAAGCCATCAACATTAACAAAACCAAATCCATCCGAGCCAATCGTAGTCCCACTATGAATAATTACATTTTCACCAATATTCGTACCAAAATAAATAGATACATTGGCATGTATCTCGCAGTTATTTTCCAAAACAGCATTTTCACCAATATAAGAATTTGTACCAATTTTACATCCATCACCAATTTTTGCTCCATCTTTTATACATGCACCGGGATCGATAGAAACATTTTTACCTATTTTAGAATTTTTTGAGACATAAGCTCTTGGATCAATGCTTGAATCCTCTTTTAATATTGGATTAAAAAGTCTTAATACTTTTGCTAAAGCAAGTTGTGAATTTTTTACTACTATACCCATTTTTTGTTCTAAAAAAATTTCTTGTTCAACAATAATAGCATCCGCTTTTGTATTATCTAAATATTTTTTGTACAGAGGATTACTAAAAAAAGTAATTGTACCAGGTTCTGCGTCTTGGATTTGAGAAACACCGTTTATGAGATGATTAGCATCCCCTATAACTGCTCCCTTAACTAATGAAGCTATCTCTCCGAGAGTGAATCCCAATTTATTTTCCAGATTTTAAATTACGCAATTCATGTAGAACATCATCCGTCATATCGTATTTTGGTTTAAAATAAAGCAAGCCAACAGATGCGTCAATTATATAATCATAACCTCCATCTATTGCAACTTTATCGACAGCTTTTTTTACTTTTCCTAAAATTTCGTATTCCATTTGGGCTTGTTTTCTCATAAGCTCTCCTTGAGGGCCAATTTTTTCAGCTTGATATGTTTGTATTGATTTTTCCATTTGCGTAATCTCTTGTTTTATACTCTCTCCCTTATCAAGCGCCATGAGGCGTTTGATTTCATAATCTTGTTTTAGACTATCCATTTTAAGAACCATTTTATCAAATTCTGTTTGAACTTTACGATATTCCAATTGCAGCTGAGATTCTGCTTCCTTAAAATCCTCAAACTCAGTGCGGATTCTTTCAGATAAAATATATCCAATTTTTAGCTGTGCCATGGAAGGTGTCAAAAAACACATGAAATAGCACAAAAATATTAAGTATTTATAAGACTTATTCAAGATTATCTCCTCTTTTTAAAATTGTTGACCAAATGTGAGAGTTGTTTTCCATTCAGGCTTTAGTTTACCATTAGAATCAATTCTATCGAAACCTCTTGCAAAATCAAACCCTAGCATACCAATCATTGGCATAAAAAACCTTACTCCAACTCCTACAGATCTCTTTAAATCAAAAGGACCTGATCTGGGGAGACTAAGTCGCTCCATTAAATCTGTTGAAGACCAAACATTACCCATTTCAGCAAAAAGCATTCCATAAACTACTGGGTTTTCAGCGAAAGGGACCCTGAATTCTACACCGAATTTTGCTAAGGTATTCCCTCCTATAGGATTCCCCGAAGCTGTGAGGGGCCCTACTCTATTATCATCATATCCTCTTAATACATTACCATATGGTATTCCATTGCCTCCCATAATAAATCTATCATTATATGGAATATAAGAAAGACTCTCATTGTTTGAAGGAAGTTCTTTAATTACGCCAATTTTCATAGAGTTCATTAAAACAAATTTCCAAAAAGTGGGTGTAAACCATTCAAGTTTGAGTGTATGTTTATGAAAGTTTTCTTGACCACCTAAAAGCCATCCAGAGAGAGTAGAATTTAAAGAAAAATGGGAGCCTATAGTTGGAAATTCAGGATGATCTCGACTATCTCTTCTTATAGACTGAACTAGACTTATCCCGTCAGACTTAGTCCTTCCTCCTGAATAATTATCTATATCTGCTTGACTACCTCTATATTCTCTCCTATTTATCTGTAATTGCCAAGTCCCTCTAAAAAAGTCGTCTGGCCATTTGAATATTCGACCAAGCATTATACTGGCTCCAGCAATTGTAGTTTCTAACGGAGAGTAATAAAGAGTTGACCCACCTGTCATCCTATAGTAAAGTGAACCTCCAACTAAATTTTTAGTGTCATTTACCATGGGGTCAGTAAAGCTTATACTGGCAGAACGACTTTTTGGAGTATTTGAATTGAAGGACTGATATCCAAGAGAACTTTGCCCACCTCCGCTTACTCCAGCATTAAAACTGAAACTCAAACTTTGTCCCTTCCCACGAAAATTTGGAAGAGTGATTCCTCCCCCTCCTGTAAGCCCTAAGTATTGGGAGTACCCCATGTTGGCACTAGCTTGACCAGCGGGTTTTTCTTCAACATTAAATTCAACATCAACTTTATCTTCAGATACCGGAAGAATATTTGGAGCTGCATTAGCAAAAAAATTAAGCATCATAACTTCTCTATAGCTCCTAGCAATTCTTTCCTGATTATAAACATCTCCAGGGAAAACTCTTAGCTGCCTACGTATTACGTTTTCACGAGTCCGTGTATTTCCTTGAACAATAATATTATTAATGTAAACTTTATGATTTTCTGTTACTGTAAAATGTACATCAAGAGAGTCTATTCCAATTGGTGTGACTTGAGGCTCAATTCGACTGTAGATATAGCCTCTGTCAAGGTATAAACTTTGAACTCGTGAATATACAGCAAGGTCAAATTCTTCATTACTAAATTGGTCACCCTTTTCGAGACCAAGTGTTTTTTGCAAATCATTTTCACTAAAAAGAGACATTCCTTCCCAAGAAAAGTTTCTATATTTATATTTTTCACCCTCCGAAATAGTTAAAATAATATTCATCTTTTTGGAGTCAGGTGAATAACTAATAGTATCCTTTAAAATTTCAAAATCTCTATAACCTTTATTCCTATAAAAAGCTGAGAGTAATTCTAAATCTTCTTGAAAGTTAGAATTGTCAAAAGTGGACCTCCAAAACATATAGAAAGGTTGCTGTTTTGTTTCTTTCATTTGCCAACGTAGACGGAAGTCTGAAAAAGAGTTATTGCCGTTAAATTTTATTTTATTAATCTTTATTTTATTGTTTTCATTTATTTCGATAACAATATCTCTTACTAACTCACTGTTATTAACAACATTTGAATCTGATTTGTTATTTGGTAAGACTAATTGAGGATCAGCCTTTGCATTTAAGTATCCTTTCTCAGCATATAACTTTTCAATGATGTTTTTAGCCATATGCAAGGTGTTCGGCTTAATTCTCTGACCTTTAGTGAAACTAAGCTCCTCATCAAACTTCGTGCCTTTAATTTTTTTATTACCATCATACTTTATGTTACCGAGAATATAATTTTCTTTGACTTTAATTATCAGAAAAAGTCCCTCATCTGTTTCTTGCTCATATTCTAGCTGTATATCCTGGAAGAGACCTAACCGCCACAGTCGTTTGATTGCTCTAGGAAAATCTGCTGGGTTAACTAGTGCACCTTCTTTTAAACCTGAGGTAAAAATGATGGTGTTTTTTGATGTAACCGTGTTTCCAATAACATTAACACTAGCCAAATTTATTTTATTTGAGCTTTGAGCAACTATTATTTGGTAGGTTAAGATTATTAACCAGAAAAGATATTTTTTCATAAGTCTTTTATTTGGTTACTTACTTTTCCAAATCGCCTTTCTCGATTTTGATAATCATTTATTGATTCAAATAACTGCTGTGATCTAAAACTAGGCCAATATGCATCTGTTAAATATATTTCGGTGTAGGCACTCTGCCATAATAAAAAATTACTAAGCCGGTATTCTCCGCTAGTACGAATCAATAAATCAGGATCAGGGATATTTTTTGTGTACAACTGCTTTGAAAAAAAGGCTTCATCAACCTGATCAATGTCCAACTCTTTTTTTTGGACTTTCAGTATTGTTGACTTTACAGCATCTAAAATTTCTTTTCTGCTTCCATAATTAAGAGCTAAACATAGATTTAGGCCAGAATTTTTAGATGTTAATGTTACGCCATTTTTTAACCCTTTAACTGTAGGTGTTGGTAAAGATTCTAATTCTCCAATTATTGTGAATTTGACATTATTTTTATGTAGTTGCCTAATTTCTATATTGATTGTTTTTAACAAAAGAGACATTAGAGCTTTTACCTCTGACGGTGGCCTCCTCCAATTTTCGGTAGAAAAGGTATAAAGAGTAAGGTGTTTTATACCAATTTCTCCACAGACTCTAGTAATCTCTCGCACAGAATTAATTCCTTCTCTATGCCCAGCTATCCTTGGAAGAGATCTATCACTAGCCCATCGGCCATTGCCATCCATAATAATGGCAACGTGATCTGGTATGCTACCTTCAAGTACTTTATCTCTTAGTGATTTTGGCATTGTAAAAAAGTGGAGGAAATTACCCTTGGGAGTCGGACTAAACAACCTGCATGATAATTCATAGTGTTTATACTATTGTTAACAAAGAAAATAAAAAAATGTTCCCATCATTTACTTTTTATCATTTTTAAAACTTGATCTGCAAGGTTAAAATAAATTTTCCCCGAATTATTATTAGGGTTGGACTTAACAATTGGTATACCTGAATCTGTCGCATCCATAATATCTTTTGACAATGGTATTTTGCTCAGCAAAGGTACTCCAAGTCTTTCAC
>MDTC01245274.1_pt1 | contig 10206 bp, 9 predicted proteins | sample 811181 | NCBI WGS metagenome assembly MDTC01 (sample SAMN05326644, study PRJNA326480) | marine metagenome | isolation source: seawater | place: Pacific Ocean: North | collected 2011
AAGAAGTCTTGGTGGCAAAGGTTGTTCGCATGAACCCAAACCTTCTCTCACTCGTCAGCTACACGTCTGGCCGGATGCCTGTCATGCTCGATGGTGTCCCGGTGCCCCCCGAGGCCGCGCCGTTCCTGATCACGTCCAGCAAGAAACTGCTGTGGGTGGAGCGCGCCTTCGGCGAAGGGTTTCTCCGTCTGGGGGTGCGCGAAACCACCCTCGGTGATCTGTTCCGCTCGCTGGTGGAGGCCATCGCAGAGGAGGGGTCCAAACGTGAGTGGGGCAACGTGATCCCTGCCACCAAGGACGGTGTCCTGAAAGGACTCGCCTACCTACACTCCTACGACCTCGCCGATGCCACACTGCTCTACGGCGACGACTTCGACATCTCGGTTGCCCCCTCCATCCCCCGTGTTCCCGCTGACTGGATGCCTCCGACGTGGGCAGTGTTGGTTCCGAGCAGGGAGTACGTCGGCACAGCCTTCACGTTCGGCAAGGGCCATGTGAGCGCGGTTGTTCACAACGCCTCCCGTGGAGTTGTTGTTCTCCAATAGGGGGTCAACCCCCCACCCCATGCTCGTATCTACACGCATGAACGACTGGCTTGCCCGCGCCCTGCTTTCCTCTGCGGAGGCTGTCCCAGAAGAAGCCGAAGGGCATTGGATGGGTCGTGGCCTCCCTCACGCTCTCGCATCAGAGATGTGTGTGGGTCTGTGGAGGTGCCCCGACGAGACGGCTCCTGATCCTGTCTTCGTTGAGCGGTACGGGACATCGGGGCAGGGCGTAGAGCATTGGCTCTCCGTCCCGATGTGGTCACCGCGAGGCAGGGTCATCGGTGTGGAGTACCGCCGCTGGGATGGGGAGAAGGGATCGCAGAAGTTCTTCCTTCAAGACTCCCGGTGGCTCCCGGTCTTCACGGGACTGGTCCCCTCGACCCTCAACCGCATCTGGAACGGTGCGGACGTGTGGCTGGTCGAGGGGTTGTTTGATCTCGCGGTGGCACATGCGATCCCGAGCAAGGACGTGGCCCTCGCGTGCGGGGGAGCCAAGATCACACCCAACCAACTGGCCTTCCTGCGCCGGTTCATGTCTCCCCGAGCGCAAGTGCATGTGTGCTTCGATATGGACGAGACAGGGAAGAAAATGGCCTACGGCTACGTCCACCCAGACACAGGAAAGAGGGTCTGGGGGGTATGTGAGCGCCTAAACCATGCAGGGATCACCTCGCGTGTCGTCCAGTACCGGGGAGGGAAAGACCCCGGAGAAATCTGGGAATCAGCAGGCACCAGAGCACTGCAACGTGCTCTTTCAATCCAATAGGGGGTCAACCCTCCCGAGGCAGCGGGTATCTGTCAGTGTCAGACAAGGAGTCAAACATGGCCGTAGACATCTGGAAAGCAAACGACGAGATCCACGCGAAGATGAAGCATCTCGTTGGTCAGAACCATCCCGACCTCTCACTCGTCGTGGACGAGATCGTGGTCGTGTTCCGTGAGAAGGCGGGCAAGAGCGGGGGGCAGGTCGTCCTCGGCAACAGCAAGAAAGTCGCCGCTCTCGCCAACGCCATCGGCAACACCGACTTCAAGTTCGTCGTTGAACTTGCTGCGGATCAGTGGGAGAACGAACTCACCAGCAAGCAGCGGGAAGCTCTGCTGGATCACTTGCTCACCGCCTGCCGCTGCGAGGAAGACCCGAAGTCGGGAGACCTCAAGTGTACGGTCGCCAAGCCGGACATCATGGCGTTCCGTGAGAACATCGACAGGTACGGCATGTGGTTCCCCGTCGAGGAGAAGGCAGACGAGGGACCGTCTCCGGTTGAGGAGATGTTCGGCACCGACGCGCAGTAGGAGCGGGATCATGGCTCTCGATACACGCTACCGCCCCCAGAACTATGATGACGTACTCGGCCAAGGGGCAACAGTAGCCGTCCTCAAGCAGTTCGTGGTTGAGGGTCGTGGTTACCACCAGTCCTACGTCTTTTGTGGGCAACATGGATCAGGCAAGACCACCCTCGGGAGGATTCTTGCCCGATCCCTGCTGTGCGAGTCCCCTGTGGATGGGGCACCATGCGACCAATGTGGGTCGTGTCAGACCTTCCTGTCAGGCGGCACGCATGAGTGCTTTGAGGAGTTGGATGCCGCCACCAAGAGCGGCAAAGCCGATCTCGCACGAATCCTTGAAGACGTGTCCTACTCCACTGTGTCGGGCAAGCGCCGCATCTACCTGTTCGATGAGTCGCACAGGCTCTCCAAGGCTGCGCTCGACGCCCTGCTCAAGCCGATGGAGGACAGTGCTCCCGGCTCCGAGGACAAGAAGCTCGTCTGCATCTTCTGTACGACCGAGCCAGAGAAGATGGTTGGCACGATCTTCTCCCGGTGTGCTCCTGCGTTCAAGATCCGTTCTGCTCCTCTGGAAGACATCGCCGCGCGCCTTGCCTTCATCTGCGAGCGGGAGTCCATCACATACGACCAAGACGCTCTGATGCTGATTGCGGAGCAGTCGGGGTCGCACATCCGCGATGCGATCAAGATGGTCGAGGGTGTTTCCATGCTGGGAGGCGTGACCCGTGACAATGCCTCCAAGTATCTCCACCTCGACGCCAACGACGATGTTCTCGATCTCCTCGGAGCAGTAGGTACGGATCTCCCCAAGGCAGTCGAGTGTGCCACCCGGCTCGCCAGCACAATGAGCCCGACAGGGGCTTACGCAAGGCTCGCCGAGGCAGCTTTGCTGGTCTACAAGATCCACCTCGGTGTGGGTGAGATCCCGATGAAGTGGGACAAGGACAAGATCACCGCCTTGGCCGCTCGCGGCGAGACAGTGTTGAACATCGCTCAACGGTTCTCTGCCCCTCCCCACCGACCGACCCCGCAGACTCTTGTTCTGGACACAGCGTCCGCACATCATCTGTGTTGCACCGGAACATGGGAATCTGGTACTTCGGTCGTGATCGCGGCCTCCCCACAACCCGCACCGCCCCCGCAACCCCCATCCCCTGACGCGCCCGTAGTAAATCACGGTCCCGAGTCAGCCGCCGTGGGTATCATCCCGCATGAAGTGCCTCCAGCGACATCCCCCAGCACCAAGAATGGTGTGTATGTGGACCCCCGAGCAATCGGGAAGGGTCCAAGGGACCGTTCTTCGCAGGAATCTCGTGAGGGATCGCCCTCTCCAGATGGCATCACCCCGACCTTCTTCCGCGACCTTGTGCGGCAGCATCTTCGGGAGATGACGAGTGGACGCACGCGATGAGATCACTTGGTTGATATTGGAGTTGACCCCCCAAGGAGAGTCCGCAGCAGAGGACGGACTTCTTGAGGGTGTGTTGCGAGATCACGGCAACCTCGACCCCGACCATCCCGTGTTCATCCCGTGTATGACCTGCACCCACAAAGGCGTTCGATCCGTCATTTCCGTGATGGAGGGTTACGCCTTTGTCGCCTCTGGTGTTGCCGACTCCTTCTTCCACAGGCTTCGCTCCACACCGTATGTTCGCCGGGTGATGACCCGAGGATCTGGTATCAGGAGGGTGGTGGAGACAATCCCTGACGCGAAGATCCGTGATCTCCGCAAGAATCTCAACGAGATGGTGGGTGCAGAAATCTTGGAGGACATGGAGGTCCGCGTCATTGACGGACCTCTGGTTGGTATAGTAGGAAAAGTCGTTGAGATATACGACGACCAAGCCTCTGTGCTTGTCGAGATGCGGTCGCTCTACGCGATCAAAGACTTCCCGCGCTTCTTCTTACATCCGGTGAGTGACGATGAGTAGCTATTGGTGTAGCCACATCGTCCTTGATCCGTCAGACATCGAGCGCATGTTCTCGACCGAGGATGGAATATCCTCGTACCCGAGTGCCCATGAGGAGTTGTCTGACGAGTCCAAGGTCGAGATGGCGCAGGTCAAGGATGTCCTGCACATGATCCCAGCCCGCGAAGCCGACTTCGTGGACCTCTACTTCTTCAAGAAGGTCCGCCAAACCACGATTGCGGCGTTGTTCAACATCTCCCAACCCACGGTCTGCTACCGGCTCCAGCGCGCAGCCGAGCGTCTACGCTACCTGATCGACATGCCTGTGCATGATGTGTGGCTCATGGAGCAAGACCTCCGTGGCGTCCTCACCGACGAGCGTGACATCCTGATCATGCTGGGGATGGTCCGAACGACCTGTCAGTCAGAGGTCGCGCAGGAACTTGGGGTCACGCAAGGATTCGTTCGGCACAGGTATCTCCGCACCATCGACAGGCTGAAACGGATGCGAGGCATGGACCGTTACGTCAAGGTGTTTGAGCACGTCGCCGCCAACCTCAACATCCTCAAAGAGACACACCGCAGCAAGTGGTCTGATCCTGTGGTGTACGTCGTCGCGTGATGGCATCGGTAGTCTGCTTATTGGACGACATTGGTAGATGGAGAACTCCTGATGCCCAAGAAGCAGCCCTCTACTCACCGCGTTGCGATGGCGAAGCGCCTCGCATCAAAGTGGATCGAAGCGCACTCGTCGCCAGAGTACAGGCTGACGATCTACCGGGGATCATCGAAGCCGAACAACCTTCCGGCTCTCCTGCGGTCCTTTCGTGACGGCAAGCTGCGGATCGCATCTGCGAAGCCCGTCCCTGATCTCGGCGTCCAGCCAGAGTTCGATCATGTAGTCGTCCGGTCGAGCGACTACGAAGCCCTCAACGCGCTGGACGTTGCTGTTCAGAAACTCGGCTGCGATACGAGCGGGGTGTACTGATGGCGACCTTGGCGCAGTCGGAGTTCGTGTTCCGATCCGGGGCAACTCCGAACATCTACACGTTCACCATCGTGTCCAACTCGCAAGGGGCCATCTTGGTGCGGGACATCCAAGACCCCTACGGGTTTGTGATCTCGCCCTACACCCAGATTCCCAAGAGCGTGACCACGGACATCAGCACTGCGATGACGCAGGTGGAGACAATCTTGGCCCTCACATCAGCCGTCAACGGCACCCTGTCATTCGCAGCCGAAACCGAGAAGTCCGTGACTTTCTCCGAGGCTTTCTCAAACACCAACTATCGGGTGCAGGTCACCTCCGACGTGTTCGCCCCGTTCCGCATCACAAACAAGACCACGCTGGGGTTCACCATCCAAGCGGGCTCAACCATCACCGGGTCAGTTGGCTACGACGTGTTCGTCTGATCCCCCGGTAAGGCTTCTATGCCCCCGTGGGGGTGACTGGAGATTTCAATGACCACACTCCCCATCGAACGATTCGCGTCCCCACAGCAGGCCGAGAAGTTGGAGGCCGATGCCGAAGCCAACGAGGCACAGGCTGATGCTGATCGCGAGAAGGCTGACGCCGCTCGCATGAAGGAAGGAGCCGGTGGCCTCTACGGCTACACGAAGGGCACCCAGAGCGACGTGGAAGTCTCCATCCGCAAGGCCCAGCGCCGTGCCGCATCCGTCGCGAAGACCCTTTACGCGAAGGACCAGCGCACCTTCGCTTTCTTGAAGTCTCACGCGAAGCGGGCAAACAGCAAGACCGCCCGTCTGATCTTGTCGGCCATGTCGAGCATCGGCCCTCGCGTGGCTGCGGACAAGACCGCAGGCAGCGGTGATCGCAACAGGGCGTACCTCAACTCCATCAGCAGCCGGATGAAGGACACGATCCTCAAGGGCATCGCCAAGCACTATGGCACCACCGTCGCGGTGATCGAGGGCGAAGTCACCGACAAGGACGCAGAGGCGCTGTACGAGTACATCACCGACCGCTCTCGGATGCAGGTGTACCGCGACATGCAGGCTGGGCGGTTCGCCAGCACCAAGAGGTCTTCCCTCGGCATCGAGGCTGTGCAGCCCAACCTGTTCTACATCTCCACTTCCGATGGCGACACCTACGGCCCGTTCCGTCGCGAGCCCGAGGCCGAGAACGCCATTGACGATCTGATGGCTCTGGATGACACCTTTGAGGCTGTCGCCGAGAAGGGCGACAAGGTTCTCAAGAGCATCATCAACCCCCGCATGTTCCAGTTGTACACCCCTGCTGATCTTGCTCGCCAGTACCGCACCGCCGCTCTCCTCCCTGTGGAGAAGGCTGCTTCTGGAGAAGTGGTGAAGCCCGTGCGGGAGAAGGTTGCTGGTGGCCTCTACGGCTATCCGACCAAGACTGCCCGTCTGGCACTGGTCGCCTGCTCTGATCTCCGCGCATACGTCGGTGAGGTTGCCTACGGGCTGCACACCCGTCGCACCGCCAAGTACGACCGGATCACTGGATTTCTGAAAGAGCACAGCAAAACTGCCAAGTGCGCCTACTCCCGCATGATCCTGTCCAGCTACCCCGACGCCCCGTCCACCAAGTCCGCCGCGATGCCTTCGCAGTCGGTTGGTGCCTTTGTCGCCAAGGTCGATGCCGTGCGCTCTGATGCCGGACTCTCCATGAGCGACGAGGACGAGAACGAGGAGATGTTGAAGAAGGCTTTCGTGCCTGACTCTGTGGACGGCTGGTTGGAGTGGGAAGTCGGCAGCGTCAACGCTGCAAGCAAGAAGGCAAGCCGCAAGGTCACCATCGAGGGCGGACTCGGTGGGCACATCGTGTACATGCACGGAAGCGGACGGATCACGGGTCTTACACCTCCCGTTCCTTTGCGTCAGGCCAAGGAGATCGCCAGCATCGTCCGCAACTACCCGAAGAACTACACAGCAGAGCAGATTGGCTCTGAACTTCACCGGTCATTCTTCGCATCCCGCCGTGCCTGACAGGATGGCGAGGAGCGGTCGCTCCCACACTCCCATCCCCACCCCGAAGACATTGACGACTGGAACCCTGTAGTAGAGGACGACGAGGAATGAGCAAGAACCAGCACGACAAGCAGGCGTACATGAACGCCACGCCCATGCAACGGGAAGTGGTGCGTCGGCTCCTGTGTGATGTTCTGGCGTGTTTGAGAGCCGCGTACCTCTCGTACCAGACGAGCCACTGGCAGGTCGTCGGTGGTTCCTTCTACGGCAATCATCTCCTGTTTCAGCGGCTCTACAAGTCGGTGCAGGATCAGGCGGACCAGTTGGCCGAGAAGCTGGTCGGCTACCTCGGTCGTGAGGTCGTGGATCTCAACCGGCAGGCGAAGCACATCGCTGAATACTGCCGCCGATGGCATGGGATCGACTGCCACCACAAGCGAGGCTTGCAGTCGGAGGCTGATCTCCAGCAATCACTCAAGCGTGCCTACGATGGGATCAAGCAGGTCAGGGCGATGTCTCTCGGTCTGGACGACTGGATCATGGCGACCGCCAACGCCCATGAGGAGAACGAGTACCTGCTCCAGCAGGCATTGACTCCGGTGCCGGGTCAGAAGCAGGCCAGCACCAACACCGAGCGGTACTACTACAAGGCCACGGACGGCAAGTGGTACGTCGAGAACGAGGAGTATGAGGAGGACTGGGACACAGGCGAACAGATCGAGGGGGACACGACCCACTATGGGCCGTTCTCCTCGTTTGATGCTGCCGAGAAGTACATGCGCCGCAACTTCGCCAACTCCGGTTCCTACTCCGATGACCACTCCGGTCGCATGAAGCCCCCGCGCAACCCTGTGAAGCCCGGTCGTGGACGTAGGCTCTGGGGTTCCGGCGCACCAAGCGCCGAGGGTGTCTTCTACGACAACCCCGAGAAGAAGGAAGTGCTGGAGTTCGCTGACACGGGGGCTATCAGCAACAGTCCCGAGGTCGCGGCAGCAGCGTCCCGTGAGGACAGGCTCGACATCCCAGAAGCCGAAGCTGTTGCGGAGGCTGGCGACTCACCGCCAACCCCCGTTGAGATCAAGGGTGGGGTCGGAGGTGCAGCATTGAGCACGCTCAACCGCCTCGTCATGGAATCAGAAGACCCAGACGCCGCCAAGGCAGCAGAGATCAACAGGACGCGCATGGCAGCGTGGCTCAAGGAGTTGGACCGTGGCTAACCCGAAAAAAACCCGCGCCCGTAGGCCGGTATCTGATCGTGCCATGATGCAGTATATCAGGACGTTCGGTCGTAACCAGCGCATTACAGACCTCCCCCGCGTCTACACCGAGGTCGTGGAAACGCTGAACGGAGCCCCACCCCCAGAAAACGTCCTGAACCGCTTCCGTCAAGCGGTTCGCGCGATGGAGTTGGAGGTGGATTCAGAGCCCTCCGTTTTGGTTCTGGAGGGAAAACCAAAGATCATCAAGCCCCTGCTCCAGTCCTTCTCGACCAAGGGGATGATGTCTCCAGCAGGGTGGCGTCGGTTCTCCGAAGCCTATTCGGAGATGCTGCGGACGTTGGTTGCCGACCGTGATCTGTTCTGGTCGCCGCGTGCTGTCACCACGAACGGGGTGCGGTGGATTCAACTTCGCAACGCCAGCCCGAAGCAGCGTGTGGTGGAGCAGATCCGTCGCGATGATCCTGTCCTGTTCCAGCGTCTCACCGAGGACAAGGAAGAACGGTCACGGATGGACAAGGCCATCACCGCCAAGATTTCTGCGACGGGCCAGATGCCAGCGCGACGGAGGATCCGGGGCCGCTTCATGTTGGTGGGTGTCGAGTCCGCCATGATCCCAGACACCGTCACGCTCAAGAACAGGGACGGCAGCATCAAGGAAGTCCTCACGCGGAGTCAGGCCATTGAACGGTTGGACGATCCCGCTGTTGTAGGCGCGCTTCCTGACGAGGCTGTCTCCGTCTACTCCGACGATGGCAAGACGCAGAACCCCAGCGAGTTCACTGCTCGCGTTGACACCGAGAACGCGGCACACAAGGGGCTCCTCAAGATCAACTCACTGGTCCGCCGTAAGAAGCGGGGGGCCAAGGGGTTTGCCTACATTGACCCGGCGAGCCTGCGGAAGATTTCGACAGAGGAGTTTGACGAGCACTTCGGACTCAAGCCTGTGATCAAGGATTACGTCAGCCTGACGGATGACCCTGATAAGAGCACTGCGCTCACCAAGATTTACCCGGTGGGTGACTACTACGGGAAGCAGGTCATCCTCTCTGGTCGGTTCAAGGGCTGGTATGTTTCTGATCTGGTCAACCAAGCAGGCCGTCTGATCGAGGGTTCGGTCACCTACTACAATCCCGACACGGGGGAGCTTGATCGTCGTGAAACCACGAACCCAGACGGGTCCGTGAACGTCCGCAGGATCACAGAGCCCTACGTCACCGTGGATCGTGGCCGTCTCATGCTCACGATGAGCCGCGAGCAGGGGGACAAGAAAGCCACGCTGGTTCGGAACGCCGTCCGCAACCTGACCAAGCTGGTCCCGAGCATCGTGTACGAGGAGTACACCGGCAACTCGGTGTACCACTTCGACCCGAAGGACTTCGGATCCATCCGAGACACCATCGGAGCGATGGCCCTGTCCAACGCCGCAGCCCGTATGTTGAAGGCGTACTACGCCCAGTTGCTCAAGGCCGAACGGGCGACAGACGAGCGGAACCTCCAGCGGTACAGCGCCGACAAGCTGGATCTGAAACGCTCTCTCCGCACCCAGCAGGCACAGGCTGTCGCGTGGCTCGATGCCAACGGCAACACCGGCATCTGCGCTCTGGACACAGGCGTCGGCAAGACTTCTGTGGCCGTGGCGACGATGCAGAACCTCCGCGCCAAGGGCGCAACCGAGGAGGGCAACGGACGCTTCCTGTTCGTCTGCAAGAAGGCCCTCTCGGGCAACTTGCCGAAGGAGATCAAAGAAGCCGTTGACGATGCTTCCGGCGAAGAACTCATCGCGATGACGGACATCATCACCTACCGGGAGTTCAAGAAGAACATCATTGGTACAGCCAAGAAGCCCTACAACCCGCCGCGCCCCTACTACGATGACTACGTTGCCATCTTCTTTGATGAGGCCCATGAGCGGTTCAAGAAGAAGTCCAGCGTCTACTACAAGGCTGTGACCGCGTGCAAGGTCAAGCGGAAGGTTCTCATGACCGCTTCCCCGATGGTCCGCTCGCCCAAGGAGGTCTTCACCCTTTCGTCTGTCGCCAACGGCACCGATCTCAACACCCGTGAGGGTCGCCGTGAGGAGCGTGCCTTCGTTCGCCGGTACGCCGAGACTGTTGGTGGTCGTGTGGTTGGGATCAAGCGGGCTGACACAAGCCGGGGCACCTACCGGATCTACGTCCGCAAGGAAACCCTTGAGGGCCGAGAGCCCGTCTCCTACGAGGAGTGGCCCGGTGAGATGGACGTGGCCGCGACCCGTGACTTCAACACATGGGTCAAGACCAACCTGTTCCATGC
>MDTC01020352.1_pt1 | contig 10205 bp, 8 predicted proteins | sample 811181 | NCBI WGS metagenome assembly MDTC01 (sample SAMN05326644, study PRJNA326480) | marine metagenome | isolation source: seawater | place: Pacific Ocean: North | collected 2011
ATTTTGATATTTTTATCTATTTATTTCTTACCCTTTATTTCTTATGGTTCCTCCATTGATGAAAGTGTGAATCATTACTTAGCGCCTATTTCTAATTTTGTTGCTGGCATTGTTTTTTACTCAGCAAACTTAGGGGACTTTAGTTTTCCTTTAATAGTACTGTGGTTAATAGTAGCTGCAGTATATTGTACTTTTTACTTTGGATTTATAAATATAAAAGGATTTAGCACAGCCTTAAGTTTTTTAACTTCAAAAAAATCTGAAAAAAATGCACCAGGAGAGGTATCTCATAGACAAGCTTTATGGACAGCAACAGCAGCAACTGTAGGATTAGGGAATATTGCAGGAGTAGCTATTGCAGTTAGTTTAGGAGGTCCAGGAGCAACTTTTTGGATGATACTTGCAGGCTTTTTAGGAATGTCATTAAAGTTTTGTGAGTGTACTTTAGGTGTAAAGTATAGAGTAATTAATAGTGATGGTTCAGTTTCAGGTGGTCCAATGTATTACCTATCAAGAGGTCTTAAAGAAATAGGTCTGGAAAGGCTAGGAAAATTTTTAGCAATTATGTTTTCTATCTGTTGCATAGGAGGTGCTTTAGGTGGAGGCAACATGTTTCAAGCGAATCAATCATATCAACAGTTTGTAGGTATAACTGGTGGAGAAAATTCATATTTTTATAACAACGCTTGGTTATATGGTTTGATTTTAGCAATATTATTAGGAACTGTTATTATTGGAGGTATAAAAAGTATAGCTAAAGTTACAGAAAAACTTGTCCCTTTTATGGCTGCAATATATATATTTTGTGCATTAGTAATAATTATTTTAAATTTTGAATTGATTGGAACTGCTTTTCAATTAATTTTTGTTGGAGCTTTTACCGGAGAAGGAATTACTGGTGGCTTAATAGGAGTTTTAATTCAAGGTTTCAAGAGAGCAGCTTTTTCAAACGAAGCAGGTTTAGGGTCAGCTCCAATAGCACATTCTGCAGTTAAAACTAATTATCCTATTACAGAAGGTTATGTTGCTTTATTGGAGCCATTTATTGATACTGTAATAATTTGCACTATGACAGCACTAGTTATTATTATCACCGGAATGCACTTAAATACAGAAGGATATGGAGGAATAGAACTTACTTCGCAAGCCTTTGCTAAGGATATTTCTTGGTTTCCTTACATACTTGCTGTGTCAGCAATATTGTTTGCTTTTTCTACTATGATATCTTGGTCATATTATGGATTAAAGTCTTGGACATATTTGTTTGGTAAAAGCAAAACTAAAGAAAATGTATTTAAAATTATTTTCTGTATTTTTGTTATTATTGGCTCGAGTCTAAATTTGGCTTCAGTAGTTGATTTATCAGATTCAATGATATTTCTTATGGCACTGTTTAATATTGTAGGTGTATATTTATTAATTTCTAAAGTTAAAGAAGAATTAATTGATTACAAAAGAATAAAATCTAGTGAATAAATATTGATATTTTTTTTAATATTTATAAATTAGAAAGAGCTCATGAAAAATATAACTACAAAATTAAAAGTTGCTATAACATCAGATCATGCTGGTTTTGAATTAAAGCAGAAAATTAGACTTAATTTAGAAAGCTTAGGTTTTGGAATATTAGATTTAGGACCAAGTAATTCTCAGCCAGTTGATTATCCAGATTATGGTAAAGCTATGGCTAATGAAATATTGAATGGACATATTGATAGAGGAATAGCATTGTGCGGAACAGGAATAGGTATATCCATTTCTGCTAATAGGTTTAAAGGAGTAAGAGCTGCGTTATGTCATGACGTAAAAACTGCTGAACAAGCTAGAAAGCATAATGATGCTAATGTTTTAGCAATAGGTGCAAGACATATAAATTATGAGGATGCAATTGAATGTGTTAATGCTTTTTTAAAAACTGATTTTGAAGGTGAGAGACATATTAAAAGAGTAGAAAAATTAGATTACAAGTCTTTAGGAGATAGTTTTATAAATACAAAAGATTTAGAACTTTCAGAGGCTTTATCAAATGAGCTTGATAGGCAACAAAATACTGTCGAGTTAATTGCTTCAGAAAATTTTACATCCCCTTTAATAATGCACTATCAGGGTTCCGTTCTCACTAATAAATATGCAGAAGGTTATCCTGGAAAAAGATATTACGGTGGTTGTGAGTATGTTGATGTGATAGAAAATTTAGCTATAAATAGATTAAAAGAATTATTTTCATGTAAATGGGCCAATGTTCAACCTAATTCTGGTTCACAGGCTAATCAAGCAGTTTATTTAGCACTTTTATCTCCTGGAGATACAATTTTAGGGATGTCTTTGTCAGCAGGTGGACACTTGACTCATGGCGCAACACCTAATCAGTCAGGAAAATACTTTAATTCAATTACTTATGGCGTAAAGGAGAGAGATGGCATTATTGATTATGACGAAGTGAGAATGTTGGCAAAAAAAAATAAGCCAAGACTAATAATTGCTGGAGCATCTGCTTATTCTTCAAAAATTGATTTTAAATTATTTAAAAAAATTGCTGATGAAGTAAATGCCTATTTATTAGTTGATATGGCACACTATTCTGGTCTTATAGCCAGCAAATGTTACCCAGATCCTTTGCCATACGCTGATGTTTGTACATCTACTACCCATAAAACCTTAAGAGGACCAAGAGGAGGGATAATATTAAGTAATAATGAAGAATTAGGAAAAAAAATAGACAAAGCAGTTTTTCCAGGCATGCAAGGAGGTCCGTTAATGCATGTAATAGCGGCAAAGGCAGCAGCCTTTAAGGAAGCTAATTCAGATTCTTTTAGGCAATATAGTGAGCAAACTGTAAAGAATGCAAAAGCACTTTGTAATAGATTAATAATGAATGGGTTTAATATTGTTTCAGGTGGTACTGACTGCCATATGGTGTTGATAGATTTAACGACAAAAAAGGTAACAGGAAAATTAGCAGAGGAGAGCTTAGACAGAGCTGGTATAACATGTAATAAGAATGCAATACCCTTTGACAAACAATCACCTTTTGTTACTTCAGGTATTAGAGTTGGAACAGCAGCAGGTACTACCAGAGGTTTTAAGGAAAATCAATTTGAATTTATCGCTGATTGTATATCAAAAGTTATAGATGTATTGTCTTCTAATGACGAAAGTCTTATTAATAAAGTTGAGATATTGGTTCTTCAAGAGATTAGAAAATTATGTCAAAATTTTCCTATTTATAAATAAAAAATGAAGTGTCCTTTTTGTAACAATCCAGAAACACAAGTAAAGGACTCAAGACCTACAGAAGATGACTCTGCTATTAGGAGAAGAAGACTTTGTCCTGCTTGTGGTTCTCGTTTCACATCTTTTGAGAGAGTACAATTAAGAGATTTAACCGTTATAAAAAAAGATGGAAAAAGAACTCCATTTAATAGAGACAAGTTAGCAAATTCGATTATTATTGCTTTGAGAAAAAGAAGAGTTGATGCAGAAAGAATTGAAAAATTAATTAGTGGAATAGTAAGAAGATTAGAAAGCTCAGGGGAAGTAGACATTCCCTCTCAAATGATAGGAAAATTAGTAATGGAGTCACTTTCTGAAATAGACCAAGTAGCATATGTAAGATTTGCTTCAGTTTACAAAAACTTTAGAGAAGTAAAGGATTTTGAAAACTTCTTAGGAGAATTAAAGGATAATCCAAAAAATAACCATGGATAAATTTTGGTTAAATGCAGCATTTTATCAAGCAAGTTTTGCTCATGGCAGCACAGGAAAAAATCCTGCTGTAGGTTGCGTAATAGTTAAAAATAATGAAATTGTTGGCATAGGGTATACATCTAATGGTGGGAGACCTCATGCAGAGGAAAATGCATTAAAAATGGCAGGAAAAAATGCTTTGGGTTCAACTCTCTATATTACCTTAGAACCGTGTTGTTTAGAGGATAACTATAATTCTTGTACAAACCAAATAATAAATGCAGGAGTAAAAAAGGTAGTAATAGGTTTATTAGATTATAATAAATTAACACTTAAAAAGGGAATTAATACTCTAAAAAAAAATGGTATTGAAGCAAAACTAATATCTATAGATTTTGAAAATTTTTTGGTAAATTATTCACATTATTGTTTTCATACACTTAAAAGACCTTTAATTAGTGTTAAATTAGCGAATAGTGCTGATGGTAAGATCACTTATTCAAATGGAAAGAGTAAATGGATAACTTCAGAGTTATCAAGAAAACATGTTCATCATGTTAGGAGTTATCATGACGCTATTTTAGTAGGATCTAATACTTTTTTTAAAGACAATCCCAGCTTAACTACAAGAGTAGAGGGTTTTAAAAAGTCCACCTGTAGAATAATATTAGATACAAATTTAATATTGGACAAAAAATCTAAGTTAGTAAAAACAGTTAAAAATAATCCACTTATAATTTTTACAAATAAAAACCTTTCTAGTACAAAAGCCAAATACTTAATTTCAAAAGGAATAAAAATATTTTATATAAAAAAGTTGGCTGATGGATATCTATGTATTTTAAGTGTAATAAAAAAATTATATGAATTAAAATTTCAAAAAATACTCATAGAGGGAGGGGCAAAGACTGCATCTTCATTTTTAAATAGAGGATATTGTGACCTAATGTACATTTACAGAGCAAATTTATTTGTAGGAAATGAGGGTTTGCATTCTTTTAGCAATTTGAAAAACAATAGAAGTTTTTTTTTGCACGATGAAATTAAACTTAATGATAATAAATTAGAGATTTGGGTGAATAAAAATTTAAAAAATATTTATAATCAGATAATTTAACTAATGTTTACTGGAATAACTGAAAATATAGGTGTTATCAAAAGTATCTCTAAAAGAGACCCTATTGCATATAATATTGAAACAAATATGATTTTAAAAGATGTTAAAATTGGTTCTTCAATAATGTGTTCTGGAATTTGTTTGACTGTAGTAAAGAAAAATAAAAAAAGCTTTTATGTCAATTTATCAGAAGAAACTTTGAAAGTAACTACAGCAAAGAACTGGAAAGTTGGAACAAAAGTCAACCTAGAAAAATCACTAAAAGTAGGAGATGAGATAGCTGGGCATTTTGTTTCTGGACACGTAGATGGTATAACGGAGTTAGAAGAAAAAAAAGTATTAAAAAAATCTACATTATTAAATTTTGCTTTGTCAAAAAAAATAGCAAAGTTTATTTGTGAAAAAGGTTCTGTAACTATTGATGGAGTATCATTAACTATAAACACTGTCTTTAAAAATAAATTTTCAATAAATATAATACCTCACACAAATAAAGTTACCACTCTTGGTAAATTGAAAAAAGGTGATATGGTTAACATAGAAATTGATATACTAGCTAGGTATATAAATAAAAGTATCAATTAATTAAAGAGGGTATTTTGGAGTTATCAAGTATAGAAGAAATTGTAGAGTGTGCAAGGAATGGAAAGATTTTTGTTTTAGTTGACGATGAAAATAGAGAAAATGAGGGAGATTTAATTTTTCCAGCACAGTTAGTAACACCTGACATCATAAATTTTATGGCAAAGTACGGAAGAGGACTAATATGCTTAGCCTTAACTGAAGAGAGGTCTAAAGAACTTGACCTAAAACCAATGGATAGAAGAAATACTAGTAAGTTTGATACTGCTTTCACAGTTTCCATTGAAGCTAAAGAGGGTGTTACTACTGGAATTTCTGCAGCTGACAGGTCTAGAACAATTCAAACCGCCATTGATAACACAAAAGATAAAGACGATCTTACTACACCTGGTCATATTTTTCCATTAGTTGCTAGAAATGGTGGGGTGCTATCTAGAGCAGGTCATACAGAGGCAGCTATAGATATAGCTAGGTTAGCAGGATTAAACCCATCAGCAGTAATTTGTGAAATTATGAACGATGATGGAAGTATGGCTAGAATGAATGATCTTAAAAAGTTCTGCAAACATCATGACCTAAAAATTGCTTCCATTGAGGATTTAATTAGGTGGAGAGTTCATAAAGATCCAATAGTTAAAAGAATATTTTCAGATAAGTTAAGTACAGATTTTGCAGGAGAATTTGATTTTTTTAGTTACACGAATCAAATTGATAAAACTGAGCATTTTGCTTTAGTAAAAGGAGATATTGAGGAAGAGGAAAGTACTTTAGTAAGAGTTCAAAAAATAAATTATGTAAATGATTTATTCAAGGGACAATTGCTAAGTAAAAAAGGAAATACAAATACCATTGAAAGAGCTATGATAGAAATCAATAAAAATAAAAAAGGTGTTTTGGTAATTATAAAAGATAACAAATTTGAATTTAACCAAGCACCAACTGATATTAAAACTACTCCAGAACTAAGAGAATACGGTGTAGGAGCTCAAATATTACGTGACTTGGGAGTTAGAAAAATGTTATTGCTAACTAATTCCAAACAAGAAATTATAGGATTAGAAGGTTTTGATTTAAAAATAGTAGGAAAAATTAGTTTATAATATGGAAAGAAAAAAAAATATTTTAGTTATTGTCAGCGATTACTATAAAGAAATTTCTAGTAATTTATTGAAAGAAACCACTAATGAACTTACATATAATAATTTACTGTTTACAATAGAAACAGTAACAGGAGTTTTTGAAATACCATCAATTATTACTTTTGCAAAAAATAAATTTGATGGTTACATTGCCTTAGGATGTGTTATTCGTGGAGAAACATCTCATTATGAATATGTCTGTAATGAGAGTGCAAGAGCATTGATGAATTTGTCTCTTGAAGGATTAGCATTGGGTTATGGAATATTAACTTGTGAAAACTATGAGCAAGCATTAGCAAGATCTATTTCCTCAAAAAATGTAATAGGAAAAGGACTAGTGGCTACTAGAGCATGTATTAATCAAATTGATCTTAAACGTAAATACACATATGAAAGTTAAGAGAAATGCTCGTCTAGCAGCCGTACAAGTTATATTTCAATATTATTTTTCTAAATCTGATATCAATAAAATAATAAGTGATTTTAGTAATTTGAATGAAGATTCTTTTAAAAAAAAAAAATATAATAGTTATGATAAAAAACTTTTTAAAAAAATAGTTTTAGGTGTATGCAATAATCAAAATAAAATAAAATTGCTAATAGAAAATAACTTGTCAGAAAACTGGTTTTATGAACGAGTTGATCCTACTATGAGATCTATTATCAGTTTAGGAGTATATGAATTATCATTTTGTGTAAATACGCCACATAATGTTATCATTGATGAATATGTTTCTATTGCTGGTTTGTTTTTTAATAAAACAAATACAGGTTTTGTTAACGGCATATTAGATACTATAAGCAAGATAATAAGAGAAAATGAAGGAAACTGACTTAATTAAAAAATACTTATTTCCAATAAGTAAACACTTTAAACCTTCTATCAACTTACAAGATGATGCTGCAATTTTAAAAAGCTTTGATAAAGAAAACTTTATAATAAGTGTTGATAGTTTTATTCAAGGAATACATTGTCCCAGTTTTCTTGATCCAAAATCAATGGCAATAAGAGCTATTTTTTGTGCCACCAGTGATTTAGCAGCAATGGGAGCTATACCATATTGTATGTTTTTATCTTTAGCAATTCCTAAAAATAAGGGTAGCAGTTTTTTTAAAAGTATTGCTAACGGTATTGAAGAATCTATTGATAGAGTAGGAATTAGTCTTGCAGGAGGTGATTTAACTTCTTACTGTGGCCCACTTGCTATAAGTGTGACAGTTGTTGGTAGAAAAAAAACTATCGAAAAAGCTTTATTTAGAAGAGGTAGCAAAGTAGGCGATTACATTGGTGTAACAGGATTTATAGGGGATGCATATTTAGGATTAAAAATACTTGAAAAAAAAATATCTATTTCTGATAGAAAACATGAAAAAGCTGCAGTTGACTCTTTTCTCTTTCCACCACAACTTCATAAATTTGCTGCCAATTTATCAAAGCATGCAAAAGCTTGTATTGATATTTCCGATGGTCTAGTTGAGGATTTAAAGAAACTATCAGATTTGGCTAATTGTGGTGTTAGTATTTCAAAAGAAAAAGTACCAATATCTGATAATGCTAAACTTTTTTTAAAAAAAGGAAAATTTACTTTAAAAGATTATTTAACCGCAGGTGATGACTATCAACTAGCCTTTACTTTTGATAAAAAAAATATCAAAAAAATAAAAGTTTTAGAAAAAAAGTTTAATCTTAAAATTTCAGTTATAGGAGAATTGATAAAGAAAAAAGGAGTATTTTTAAATAATAAAAATATTAGAGGTGGTTTTTCACATTTTTAGAACATAATTTTAAATAGATATTGCATAAAGTCGATACATCTGGCATTGTACAAAAATTAATAATTTATTTTAGGTGAATTGCGATGGAACAAATATTTTTATTTTCTAGTGTTGCAGGTTTTATAGCAATAATATATGGCTTTATAACTGCTAGACAAGTTTTGAAAATGCCTTCAGGAAGCAAAAAAATGCTTCAAATTTCAGGAGCTATCCAAGAGGGTGCTTCAGCTTATTTAAAAAGACAATATATTACCATTTCCATAGTCGGAATAATTATATTTGGTTTCATTTCAATATTTTTAGATTTGAATATAGCCATTGGTTTCTTAGTAGGTGCTTTATTATCAGGAGTAGCTGGATTTATTGGTATGCATATATCTGTAAGAGCTAATGTTAGAACTACTGAAGCAGCTAAAAAAGGATTAAATCAAGGACTAAATGTAGCATTTAGGTCAGGAGCAGTTACTGGTATGCTTGTAGCTGGATTAGCACTTTTAGCAATTTGTTTTACTTATTATTATCTTATTAATAGTGGAGCACAAAATAGGGAACTAATTGACCCTCTAGTTGCACTGGGTTTTGGAGCATCGCTAATTTCAATTTTTGCAAGATTAGGAGGAGGTATTTTTACTAAAGGTGCTGATGTAGGAGCAGATTTGGTAGGTAAAGTTGAAGCAGGTATACCTGAGGATGATCCTAGAAATCCCGCAGTAATTGCCGATAATGTAGGAGATAATGTTGGAGATTGTGCTGGGATGGCTGCGGACTTATTTGAAACTTACGCAGTAACGGTTGTAGCAACTATGGTGTTAGCTTCCATCTTTTTTAATGGTAGTTCTGAAATACTATTAATGAATCTACCTTTAGCAATTGGTGGAGTTTGCATTTTAGCATCAATAATAGGTACTTATTTTGTAAAAATTTCTAATAATGGGACAGTTATGGGAGCTTTGTATAAAGGTTTCATAGTATCAGCTTTGTTAGCATTAATTGGCATTTATGGAGTAATTGATTTCTTTATTGGTATGAATACGATGTTTTCAAGCTCTAACGGAAACTTTTCAGCAATTGACATTTTTTACTGCTCAGTAGTAGGGTTAGTGGTTACAGCTTTATTTATATGGATTACTGAATATTATACTTCAACTAATTTTAGACCTGTTAAATCAGTAGCAAAATCATCTGAAACAGGACATGCTACAAATGTTATTCAGGGTTTAGCTATCTCCATGGAATCTACGGCAGTTCCAGCTATAATAATTTGTATAGCAATTATAGTTTCAAATAGTATAGCGGGATTGTTTGGTATAGCTATTTCAGTTACTAGTATGTTAGCTCTAGCTGGAATGGTTGTAGCTTTAGATGCATACGGTCCAGTTACAGATAATGCAGGAGGTATAGCCGAGATGGCAAATCTCTCTGAAAATGTTAGAAAAACAACTGATAATCTCGACGCCGTTGGTAATACTACTAAGGCAGTTACTAAAGGTTATGCAATTGGTTCGGCAGGTTTAGGAGCTCTAGTTCTGTTTGGTGCGTATCGTGAAGATCTAGATTATTTTATAGCTAACTCATCAACTTACACATACTTTGAAGGATTAGATATTAATTTTTCACTAGATAATCCTTTTGTTATAGTTGGATTAATTTTTGGAGGGTTATTACCATTTCTGTTTGGAGCGCTTTCTATGACTGCAGTGGGAAGAGCAGCTTCTTCTGTAGTTTTGGAGGTTAGAAGACAATTTTCTGAAAATAAAGGTATAATGACTGGTAAAAGTAAGCCAAATTACGGTAGAACAGTTGATTTGTTAACAAAGGCAGCAATTAAAGAAATGATAATTCCTTCTTTGTTACCTGTTTTAGCACCAATTATATTTTACATAATCATAGAAAATGTTGCTGGG